>Ga0255047_10000461_pt1 | contig 33681 bp, 44 predicted proteins | sample JV7_2_1_MG_FD_183640 | JGI IMG/M metagenome (GOLD analysis project Ga0255047, IMG submission 183640) | Seawater microbial communities from Jervis Inlet, British Columbia, Canada - JV7_2_1 | ecosystem: Environmental > Aquatic > Marine > Inlet | place: Canada: British Columbia | collected 2016-10-06
CCAGCCGGAGCCAGGTACTTTTGCGGCTTCTTTCTTTAAGTCTTCTGCACTATCTTCTACTTCCTCTCCCTCATCATTGGAGCTCGCTTCGTCATCGGCGTCAGTAGAGTCCCTCAAATCAATATGAGGTACCGTAGGTGCGCCACAAATAGGGCATTTACCCTTGCGCACGTCAGTCTTACTAATCTCGGCCTTACACTTCATGCAGTGAATAGACGCACCAGGAATATTCATCGAACCGCCACTTTTCGGGCCGCCAACCATCCCAGGGCCGCCATACCCTCCCATATTTGTTGACCCAAAAGCTTGGTATTTCATACCGCGCCCCATATCTACATTAGATACTTTTTCATGTGCCAAGATGGTGTCTATCTCTTCATTTAGATAATCTAGGATGCTCATGGGTTTCTCCTCGTCATTCGGTAAAGAGCGCTATCCCGTCTACGCTCTTCATGTTCTGACCGAGCCTTTAAAGCAGCTCGCAGCTGCTTATTGAGTTGTTCCTTCTTTTCAGCAGTAGAATACACCCATTCGCCCACACTTTTCTCTGGTTTCTTGAGAAGTACCTTTTGCCAAAAGGTCTTGGGTAAAGTGGATACATATCGACGTACCTGTACTTTACGTTCTTCTACAGGTCTGTGAGAAAGGCCGCCGGCCCTAATACCCCGAGCCTCTGCCTGTAGCGTTCTTTCCGGATTATAGTGGCCGTCTACAACTTGAACCATCGTAGTATTACCTAGAGAAAGCCCCTCTGCTCCAGCGCTAGTAATAAGCAAAACCTTTTTCTTACCCGCCTGGTAGTCCTCTACATCCTTCTGTCGACTTTCCTCTGTTATGCCACCCTTTCCTTTTCCTGCGAATACACCAAAAGATATTCCCTTCTTTTTTAGTGCTGCTGACAGTACATCGACGCCTCCGTGGAACAGGTTTGTATACATCACAACCTGGCCATCTGGCGTATCTTCAAGATGCGCTACAGCCTCATCTACAATCCGCCGTATCTTAGGGGTGCGCTCTGCAGCCTCTGCAGGATCTATACGCGAAACTGTGTGTAAACTATTTGACGCCTGCCGAGCTCGCATCAAACGAGTGAATACGCCCATCGCATCTCGCTGACTTACCGGCTCACCTGCTTTAATCTTAGCCACAATCTTGGGGTCTACTCCCTTCATAGCCATCCGATAAAGCTTAATCTGCTCCTTTGACATTGGAACAGGTACCTTGGTTAAGTTCTTTACCGGCTTTTCTGTCGCGTCCAAGTCCTCTACATAGTGAATGGACGGTCCAACAGCTCGCTTGAGACGCTCAAAATTAATAACCTTCTTTTGAGTAACCTTTCCGCCAAAAATCCCTTTCTCGGTTGGAGACGTTCTCTTGGCAGTAAACTCTTTCCGAAACTGCTTTCTTGTTTTAAGTGGGTGAGTTCCTCCAGATGCAATCTGCAAGAGGGGAACAATCTCCGCGGGCTCGTTTGAGATAGGAGATGCGGTTAGCCCCATAAACCTAGGGACTTGTTTCCTTGCCCAAAGAAGCGACTTGTGCGTCTGACTACTCTCACTGATGGCTCGTTGTACTTCATCTGCGATAATTGTGTCCGGCTTTACTTTGTCGATCCACGCTTTTGGGTTTCTACGAAAGGCCGCGTAGGAAACTACAGCATACTCAACATCGGCGGGAAGTTCCTCGGGGCGACTAAGTATACGCCCCTTCGAGGATGTGAACTTCTTAACGCCACTATCTAAAAAGTTATTTCTAAGTGATGCAGGAACAATTACCAAGGCTCTTTGCGCCTTGCCCGCCCCCTTCAACTCCTCAAATGCGCCGATTGCAGAGAAGGTCTTTCCAGTCCCTGTTCCGTGTAAGGCCAATGACCCCTGTACCGAAGGTTGCTTTACAGACGTAACTGATTTAATAAAGGAGGATTGGTGCTTCTTAGGGGTATAGGTAGGGCGCATTAAGTTCTTATGAACCCAAGTCTTTCCCTGCGTAGGCTCCCCGCCTGGGCCGTGGCCCTCGTGCCCGGCTGGGAGTCTGCGCCAGAAGCCTGAACCAGATTGTCCTAGCTTATCAAACCAGCGAGTACTATCCACGAAGCCCCCTATCTCGTAGGCTGTTTATATATTCCAACATAATGTCTTGTCGTTGTATCAATTTTTCAGAAAGGCCCCAACTGCCCTCGGTATTCTTTTCCGCAGTGTTTGCCTGAAGAGTTGAGGTTGTTCTAAGGACACCTTTATCACTTCTAGCTGTAACGGTCTCCACCCTCGTAAAGGTAGTGCTGAGCGACGTACGAGTAAAGGTATCATTAATACTATCTTGGGCATAGGGATCTACGGCAACTGACATGAATCCCTCCATATCGATAGTAAACTCTGGGTCCGTAATGGTGAATTGAGCACTGCCTTGCGCCTCACTGTAAATATCTTTCTCCAGGCTCTCTAGGGATAAAGACTCGGGAATAGACGAAGTCACTCCCTGGCCAGAGGTAGATAGAGATATCTCCGCCGTCGTAACAGACCCATCTCCCTTCTTCCCGTACAGACGCAATCCAATAACATCAACAAGGTTGGCCTTAGGGCGCTGTGTAATAGACTGAGTAAACGCATTAATATCAATCGAGTTCTGAACTGCTTGCTGGTAAATCCCCTGAAGCGTATTCACCGCCCTGACCATATCACTTGTCTCTTCTCTAAAGGAACCTAAGAAGGCCTTTGAGGGAGTCCCAGTGATCTCTGTAAATCCCCCCGAAAGGGGCGACCTATCGTCAGTATTCACTACATCTAAAAGACTCCCACAACCAAAAAGTACCTTATAGACTTCTTTGCCAATCCTAGATGAGTCATACCTATCATCTAAAAATCCGTCAGTTCCTCGACTGGTGATCTCCTCCAAACTCCTTCCCTGCCCATCGAAGTCTGCTGTCTCATCGTGTAATCGAGCCGCTACCATCGTCATATGGGTCGTGGCGCCATTCTGATCGATAGAGTGAACCACCGACTGCACATTGCCAAGAAAATGGCGTGAGCGCGTTCCAGGGGCGCCTACCTTGTCTAAAACGAGTGAAGGGTACCCAGGAATAAGATTAGGATTAAAGGGCATTGATACGTTCAAAGACCTTGGACCAAAACGCTGCTTCCAATATAAGTAGTCTGCCATCTTGCTTAAATATTCTCTACGAGCTCCCTTCTGAACAAACGCACCCAAGTCCTCTTGCCATGCCATCATGGGATTAAGTCCAACAAACTTTTCATGTGGTAACAAGACAGATGCAAGACGCTCTAGATAGTTTCCTCTCCTGTATAGGAGAGCATTTAATGCTTCAAAGTCAGGGGCGTAAAACCTCTCCGTTATCCACTTGTCTCTACCGCCGAAGATTAGATCTGTTCTAAGGAACAAGCGAGTGGGTTCCTGTAAGTAATTTCTTTGGTACGCGATACTGTTGTACTGGTGCGGGAAAAGGATATTACATGCAGGAGGAGTGAGAAAGTATGTATTGGGCTTTATGACTGTGTAATTAAGAGAGGACCCCTTAAGTGTTCCTCTGTCCATTACTAAGTTCGCGAGCTTTTTATCTAAGGGTTTAGTGCCGTCTAGCTTAAGACCTATCGCCTTTCCCTCACGATCCCAGTAAGGACACGGCACTGTGACGTATGTATGGAACACCGTGCCTAAAAGAAGGTCTAAAAGAGCACGAAGGGAAACCACGCCGCCAGAGCCACCCACTTGGTTTTTTATAAACTTCTTAAAAAAGTCCATCTTGAAGAGCTTCGCTGCAGTCGTATCATCAGGTAGGCCAACAATTAAATCGCCCATACGGAGACGATTGAACGCCCCCCCGTAAAAATCGTTTACGGCAAAAAACATCTCACGAATAATCCTCTGTACTCCAAGGTACAGACTCGATACCCTTTTCCCATCCGCATCTTTAAAAGTAGACTGCGACAGCCAGGTATAAATATTCGAGTGTGCGCCCTTAGTGACTACATCAAAATTCTTCACGCGGTCTGCAGACACTCCAAGAAAAGCATTCTCGAAAAGCTCAACGCCCCCATTCCGGAAGTTTACATAGTGCTGCTTGATGGAATCCCAATAATTGGTGAAGTCTGAACAGACTAAAATAGCTCCCCTTCTACCGCTTTCCTTAGTAAAGTTAATCGCGATAAGCTCTCCCATAAAGAGCAGCTTCCATCTACGAGGATCATTAGGCCCGAGTCTTTTCAGTTTTGGTGCGTTGTTAACGCCGCGAATGTAGTCATAGTTTTCATAGTAGAAAAGGGTAACCAGCGCACGTGGAGGTATGTCGTAAACCGCGTCTGTCCCAATGACTTGAATCTCCGCAGTGGCAGGAGACCCCTCTACATAAGTACACCTGGCCCCTACAACAGGGACTTCTACGCCATCTATTATTAGGCGAAGATTTAGTCTGGAAGCAACGAATCCCATTTCTAATCCAAAACAGGGGCATCGGCCAAAACTGCTGCCGAGTTGGATACGCCCAATGAAAGCGACTTGCCTATGGAGCTAGAGTCATCACTACGACTCGCCATCGGAAATTGCGAAGAGTTGCTCTTCATGGCCAAACGAGCAGTTACCACGTCCACATTACTCTGTTCTGCCGCCAAAGATACGTCTAACGAGACCAAGGCATTGTCTGGGTCCTTCCATTGCTTAAAGGGAGGATCCTTGGCCGACGTCCAAAAAGCTGTGTGCGTATTCGTGCCGTTGTCGCTGATACTGGCGGGCACCCAAGTCGGATCCTGCGAAGCAGAAACAAAGCTTCCATCAGGGCCTATTTTCCCCATGGCCCAATCAGACACGTTCGTAGCGTCACCAGTAAGGGGGTCAACATCATATCGAAGTTCATGGTGAGGGCCTTCTATATATTCCACTACCGCCGCGCCTCTTGAGGTAGTTTCTCCACTGGCATTGAAAATGTCGACGCCACTGCCCTCTCCTAAGCTACCAAGAGATGCAGCCTCTTCCGCACGGGTAACTGGGCTATTATAACTACTTAAATCCACCTGATTCGTTACTAGAATCTGGAAACCAAATGGGCATAAGTACGGAGAATCTTTAGAAAATGCAAAGTTTGTCGTAAGCATGTATCCTTCTACAAGAGTGTCATCAAAACCGAGATAAACCCTAGCTCGATTTTCCACACAGCGTGTCCCTCGCAGAAAGTTCTCATAATTATAAAGCCACTCATTCTTCCAATTAAAATCTACAGTGTTGATCAACATCCCACTGCACTGAATGACTATGGGTTTCTGCCCATAAAAGAAGGCAAAGTTATCTCCAAAGGTCTGCACAATCTGCAGGTTCTCTTGTCGCTGCTCCTGAACATCTTGGAGGATAAAGTTGTGGGTAGCCTGTGAATAACCGCCAGGTGCTGACGAGTCCTTCATGCTGATAGGAACAAGGTTGCCATCCGTACTTGCTTGTCTAATAGAAAGAAAAGCAAATCGATTTTCCTTTATCTTTATGCCGGAAAGTGGCCTTCTTACATTGATATTTTTAAACCCTATGTCATCTGACTTTGCGCCAATAGCGTCCACAAAAGGGTCCTTCTCAAATAGAATAATACTCATTACTCCTCCGTGACCGGAAAGATAAGAAGGTCTTTAAGTGTGCGAGAAACCAAGGGGGTATCATCAGCGGTTCTAGCATAAACAGCGGCAGCACTTCCTCGGATTAGCATTAGTGCGATGCGGTCAGGACTTAAAAAGTCAATAACCGTGGCTGTTAGCACTCCATCTTCTGTGATTATCTTCTTTTTTGCTAACTCTGTGGATGTTGCCATTTATGCCTCCTAGTTTCCTGTCGGCGGATCACCGGCCGGCTCAGTCGCAGTTGCCGGGAGGCTCATTCCCGCCACGCCGGCCTCGGATAATTGCGTAACTAATCTGGCAACAGAATCTACCATTGTTTGCTGCGCCAATACGTACCTAAGTTGCTGACCTGCGACCGTTGTGCCAGCTGCCCCTTGATACTCCCCAGGAACTATCGAACCCAACTGCTTCTGAAGGACTTCAAGAATGGCCTTCTGTCTATCCTCGCTAGGTTTTCCTCCAAGCCTTTTGGTCAGGCTGTCGAGTTCACCCCCGGTCCACTTCGTATCTAATCCCTCGTTTATACTCTCAAGAAACTCGCGTCGTTTATCTTTCTTGCGCTGCGTCAATCCCTGGATTTGCTCGCCGATAGCAGTTCCACGGCCGCCGCCTAATGCTTGATTAATTACATTTCTTTCTTCCGCGGTATATTCATTGCCGCTGGTGATAGCCTCCCTAAACAGTGCATCAGCCGCGTCTATAAAGCCCTCCCCCTGAGCACCGTGCAAATCGCTGATTTGTTTCTCTAAACCTGCAGCCGCTTTGGCCAGCTTCTTATTAGCAAAACCCTTCTTGGAGATCATGTTAAGAATTTGCCTTCGTCCCTCGGAAGAGCCCTCTTTCATTTTAGTCAATTCATCCGCAACAGCATAACGACTTAAGGAGTTCCTAAACCCATTCTTTCCCTCCCAGTCAGCCTTCAGTTTACTTCTATAGCCCGTTTCAGTCCTTGCTCTCTTCGCATGTTGCTGTACAGTTGCAAGTCCTCCTTCACCAAGAGCGTCACTATTTCTATCAATTATCTGCTGGATTTCCATAGTACTCTTACCGTCTGCAATAGCATCCATCACATCTGTAAAAGCCTGCCGTGTCGCGCCGCTGTGCTCCAGCTTCTTGCGAAACTCCGTTCGGGGCGGCGCTCCCTCGGAAAGTATTCCCGCTATTCCCACCGCGGCCTTTATGCCTCCCCAAGGAGTGACCGCGCCAAGCCCCATTTCCCACCCGCTAGAAAATAGTGCTTCATATTTAGTGCCCGCCAAATCACTCTTTCCAAGCGCAGAGGCAAATCTCTCTCGTTCCTGCTCTAGGCCAGCGACACCAGTCAGCCCCTCTTCGGTGGGAGTTAGCATCTTTCTTGTATTTTCTTCTCCTTCCGACTGCAGCCTTAACGCTAGGCTCTCAAAGATAACGTCCTTTTTCTCCCTACTTAGCTTGCCGCCATGCATCCTACCTGCATATTTCCAATCATTGTAAGTAATATCCTTACCTATACGATTGAGCTTTCTGGCCATGTTATAAGATCTTTCATCTTCGGAGCTGGCGCCTCCTTCAAACATAGTGCCCGCCCCCATTTCATTGCGATATATAGCTTCTTCCTCCTCAGTAAACTGTGCTCCAGTTAATCTCCGACCGCTGCCCTTACCTGTACCTCCATATGTACGATCCCCCACAGTAGTAAGGCCCCGCATTGCATTCTGATAGCGGCCTTGAATCTTGCTATCCTCGTCAGGCCCTACCCAAGCATTACCCTCATTATATCTAGAGTTACGAAGACGATAAGCAGCCGAACCGGCGCCCAACAGTCCTCCACTTCCCTGGCCCATACCACCACCAAGGCCTCCGAAGCCTCCTGTGCGGATACCCTCTCTCGCTAAAGCAGAGTCTCCTCCTTGATACTCCGAGTAGCCGGTAATGCCCTCTGAAGCGCGGGCATAAGCTCGAGCGCCAGATTCATACATGCCACTTCCTATATCTTGTATAGGCATCCCTAAATTACGCCTTAAAACGCCCTTTACCTGCCCAATTACTCCTGATCTCTCATATCTTTCTGCCCAAGCTGCTCGAGAAGCGTTCGCTTGCTGTGCCTCGCGCTCTCTTGCCATTTGTGCAGGAAGCTGCATTGTTTGATCAAGTATAAGCGCCCCGGCATCCCTTCCTACACCCATAGAATTGATAATGCCTTCTCTAGAAACTCCCCACCCAAGCGAACGCCGTTTCTGGACTGCCGACTGCACCATCATGGCTCCTGCATAGGGAGCGTAAGCTTCTCTTGCTTCACGTCGACCAGCAGCGGTTAGATTTCCTAGCCCTCGACCAGCAGCGGTTGTTACCATTTCCTGCATTCCCATTCCGCCGCCCAAGAGTCGACCCATTCGGGAAAGATCTGGCGCTCCCCCGGTTCCACGAGTTGCCGCCATCATCGCTTTTCCATGAGGGCTGCGCATGAACCGCATTTGTGCGGTAGCAATAGTCATTCCCGCGGCTTCTGGGCCCCCCATCTCCATTATGGTTTCTTCATTCATTGTTCCATTACGAAGTCCTGCGGCAACGCCCGCAACACTTCGCTGAAATGCCTCTGAACCGAAGCGACCTCTCATACCCATTGAGCGTGCTACTTGAGCACCTCGTTGTCCAACGGCTCCATAGACGCCCGCATCTATCCCTGTTGTAGATGCTCGAGCTGCCTGTTTAGCAGCCGCGGACTTAACGTCAGCTGTTGTATAAAATCCCTGCTGCCTTAAGTCCCCAAAGGTTTGAAGTGCGTCATCTACCGATGATTGGGTAACCTGCGCAATCTCTTTTACTGCGTCCAGAACCTCACGAAACCTAGACTTAAACTCTCTTACTGATGAGGTCGTCCTCATAAGCTTCATCTGATCCATCTGACCAGCAAGTCTGCCCACGTCTTCTACAGATGTTCCCAGTTCCGTACTTACGTCACGGAACATCCTACCGATGCCTCCGGCGTGGGACATCGCATTTCGTTGACTGCCAGGAGCTACTGACTGACCATGCTGTGCCATGAAAGTGTGTCCAGTCATTGTATTTTGAGCGCCTTGCCATACTTGACGGCCCGTAGCCACCATAGCCTCCATTGCGCCATATCCAATAGCAAGAGGAGCCCCAATTCCAGTTGCCCCGAGCGCCCCCGCCAATCCTGCCCGCATACCCATACCAAGTCCCGCGCGCATGCCTCCCCGCGCAATCATTCCTCCAAACATACGGCCGCCCATACCCCATCCGGCCTTTCCGCCCATTCTTGCGCCGCTCATTGCCCAGCTAAAAGGGTCTGCCATATTCAAGGCCCGCCCGGCGCCTCGCATCATCCTATTAGACGACCCCATCATTAAGGGGGCCGCAAACATCGAGCCGGCCATCATCGCGGCCCCTGCCATGGGCATGGCCTGGTTTCCAACGAAGTTGGGCACAGCTGCGCCGGCCATCATCGCGCCCTGCTGTTGGGACATCATCATATGCTGCTGTCGTAGCCCATAGGGCATCCCACCAAAGCCCATGCCACCCATAGCAGCGCCGAAGTGACCAAGTCCACCAGCTCCCATCTGTGCGGGCTGTCCCATCATTTGAGGAGAATATCCTGGGTATTCCACGCTACCTCCGAGATCTTGGTGCTATGACTTTTAAGGTCAATCTCTTGCCTAGCTTACCGTAAATGGCACGGAAAACGGTTTCTAATGCACGGGCTCTACTCCCGCGTCTACCAAGTGCCTTTCCCTTGTCGTCATCGTGCACATAAATTTCTACGTTTATAACGTCAGAAACCCCAGATATCTCAACTCGGACGTCGTCGGGATTATCCACCATTAGTCGGACAAGGTTCTTAAGAACGTTGGCGGCAGCCTTTTCAGGATCTCCGGGGTTTTTCATTCTCGAGCTCCGCGTGCTGATCCTTCCAGTCGGTAGGGAGGACCGCTATACGTGCGCCCTCTTTAATGCGGATAACTCCGCCGGCCATTGAAACAGATAGCCGAACACATTTATACACCCAATCCTTGTTTTGGTGTACCTCATCTCCGAGCAACTTGATCTCTTCTCCGGCTTCCAGGGAGCAGAACACACCGTCTTTGTCCGCGATTACCCCAGTCTCAGCAACTACGTAAATATCAAAAGAATTTCTATAAACGTCCGGCAAAGAGCACAAATGACCATAACGTGCGTTTCCCTCCTCTTTCATACGCAGATAGGAGGACTCGTCTATATATTTCCAGGCTCTCTTCATTTTACTTCCGCGATCTTATGGTAGAGATAAGAGCGCAAAAGGTCCCTTTCCATACGAGTGAGAGGAGATCCCCCTACATTAGTTGACTTAAACCACGACTCAAACGAGGCAATTTCGGGATCAATCACTTCTTCAACGAGAAACTTACCTCGTAGTGCCGAAGATTCTTGAGGATTGATTTTGACTAGAACTTGTGGGGTTGCGGACAATTGTCATCTCCTCTAGGTCTTTAACTTTTTCCGTGTGGACAGCCTTAAGATCTTCAAGGTTTTCCATAATGACTTCAATATAAAGAGCCGCTACAGTTTCCTGCGGCGCATCCACCGGGATTTGTACCTTTCCATTAAGCGCCTGTTGCAGTACATGAATGAGCTCATCATAAACGGCCGCGTAGCTTTTATTGTCGTTAATACTCTCGTTGGCTTCCGATAGATTCATTTTTTAGTAATCTCCGCACTAATGCGGCCTCTTCGAATGACATCCGTCCAAGGGTCATATTTATAGCCCTTACTTAGAAGCTTATCGATATCCCAAAGAGTCTTAAACAGCCTTCGCGCGTCTCCTCGGCCAGAGGCAATCGTAGAACGTGAAATACGATCGTGGATTCGTAAGCTAGGGCAGACGATCGCAATGGATGCATTAGTGTCATAACGATCAAACAAGTGCAAAAGCCTCCCGACAATCCAGGAGAGCCACCGACCCTCTGTCTCCTTAAAATATTCGGGGTCTCGGAACATTACCTGGGTCTGCTTGTTCACATCGTCTTGAATGTCCTTCATCACATTGGGGTCAAAGGAAGGAGTGTCTAAATTCAAATCGACTGTGTTTAATCTGAAAACAACCAGCGCCCCGCATTTGACCCCTCTCTTAGGGGAAACAGCCAGGGAGACTTCAATGCTATAGAGAGGCTGGAACTCGTCGGCTGCCTGCGTATCAATAGCATTTATAAGCTTTGCTCTATCGCCGGTAACAATCATCAGTACTCCTCATTCTTTTATCCACGCAACTACAGCACGTGAAATAGCCTCTCTGGAGAGCTCGTTCAAGTTCTCGTGTAGAAACTCTATAGGTAAGACTGCACTCTTTGCAACGAATACGTCGCAAGACCGCCGGTAATGTCAAGTCCGATGACATTTCCTCGAATGGGTCATCCATCCGTTATCTCACAGTACCAGCAAACACATTTTGCGCAGGTCTTCTCCATAAACTCGGAGTCCAGCATCCCTGCCCGATTACACCTGGTGATCTGCATAGCTACCGGGATTAATGTCTCATCACGGTCACGAATGCGTACATAAGTGCTTTTTAATACTTGAGCTAAATGCGCGCGCATCGCCTTAAAATCGGAGCTGCTTTTAGACCAAACCTCTGAATCATAAATAGTAAAGATCGGACCCAGATTATCAGCTACTTTGATACCTGTAATAAATACCTTTATGCGCCTAGAAGACGGAATATACCAAAGGATGCCCTGTAGCTTTCGGTAACCAGATCCAACTGGCGCATTTATCTTTTGCTCACTTACACTTACCTTGTAGGTCCGTGCGAACTTTTTACCGTCAAGCCGTCCCATCAGTCTGCTTCAAATCGGCTGTGGCACGACCTACATGCTCTCAAGTGCTCACCCTCTTCACAGACGGAAGTAAGAGACTGAATGTCCGCACCACAGCAGGGACACCACACATAGATATAAAGAGCGGGCGCCTCACCAAGTTTGGGGCGCCCGCAGAAGTCCTCATACCAATCCATAAGCGGAGCAAGAGAAAGATCTACCGAGAAATCGAAATCGTCTAATACAAAACCAAAGCGAAGTCTCGGCGCTGCCATCTTAGTCCTCAGCCAATGAAAAGCCACGGTCTAATACATCAGATGCATCTTCTACAGACGCAATGTCTGGGACCGTCATATTTGGAACAGGATATACCGCGTGATCGTTTATGTCCCTTATTTTCAATTTGAATGCATCAAAAACGGAGAAAGGGTCTCCCCCTAAACGCCACTCTCGAATCGCAAGGAAAAGGCATTGCATCTCTCTATGAGGGAGAGCTTTCCCCTTTCCATCATGAGTGCGAAAAGAATATGTGCCGCCGTCTACAGATTCAACAGTAGCCAACCTCTTGTGACCCTTCCGCGCCGTAGGCAGGGGCATCTCGACGATGTCTCTATCAATTAGACCTGTACCCGGAGGAGCTGTGCCTCCAGCAATACGAGTACCGGTGGAGGGGGCTACTAAAACATCCTCACCTGGCTTTCTCTTACTACCTCTCCTACGACGTGATGCCGCATCTGCATTCATCTGCTCCTGACTAGCGGCCTCTTTGGCCACAGGAGAGTCCTTAATTGCAGTACGGCCTCCCGTAGAACTAATATTACTGACGCCCGGAGGCGGTGGCTGTGCCATGATAATTCTCCTCATCCATTAAATACGATCCCCTCACTAGGAAGATCTGGTTTAGGGAACACGATTCCGTCGTTCCCAAGAAAGTTAATTACAAATTCTACTGACGACTCCGGCACCTTCATCCGACTCTTCTTGCTGTAATAAGCAATTAGAACTCCCTTCTTGTGCAAGGCATCAAGCCGCTTAACCGAGATGCCTAGTAAAGACGCAGCTTCTCGCTTGTGCAACAAACGCTCGTCTCGATGGTCATCAAGCCAAGGAGAGAAACGACGAAGTTCCTGCGTTTCTCGCACAAACCTGCAAAGTCGGTCAGAGGGAAGATACCAATCCCGCGAACTATGCTCGGGAATGAATAACTCCCGTAGAGAGACGCATTCATCATAGGTTCCTGGGAACGACGCAAGGAAAGAAACTCCCCTCACTCTTTCTCTCAGTTGAGCAAACCTAGTACCTAAATCAGACGTAAAGCCAATCTTGATCAAATACTCGTCGTCAAAAGGCTTAGAAACAAAATAAATACGCTCGGGACAAGGCCCCTCATTAAGGAGGGCCGTCCATTGTTCAATATTAATGCGAGGCGTATTCATGAACCAACACTACTAATAATTGATAGATAGTGCAAACGCTTTTTATCGTTTATCTATCGGTAAATGCTCTCTGTGGTTTGTCGTATAAGAAACCTGTAACGACCAAATTACTATTAGGAGGCAGATAATGCATGGTTTGGTTCCTCGCTCCCCGTCATCAATAGGGGCTCAAATATCTACCTGGATGCCAGACCAGGGAGTTCATGAATACGTATCGGATATGCTGGAAGAACTGGGGGTTGACAATCTGGAAGAGATCTTGGCTACCCACCCAAACTGGATCCCCCTGACAATTCTGGGGTCTATGGACTGGGTGTTTATATGCGGGTGGTGGGTGTTCAGCCAAACAGGAGTTTTCGATTCAGAGGATCAATATAGATGGATCTACTACTTAATAGACGACGACTATGAAATAGATCCGTCTGACCTTACGGTCTTTAGAGAGTCTCGAGAAAGAAATAAATTTCAAGTAAGAAAGTCTCAACCCGGCCTTGAAAAATTAGAGAAGATTGAGGCCATCTCATTCCTAATACATGATTACTTCCCTTCATTTGATGAGGACCCTCCCCCAGTACATATTGCTGAATTAGTTCTGTACAGCACTCTGATGTGGATTTTAAGTGACTATGGACGCAATTGGTTAGCCTCAAAAGAGCCAGTGTTCCACAGCATCAAAGACTACGGAGTTGCTTACCTACACAGAAAGTGCAGTGACGATTTAGGAGGAACCGAGCTATTCCATCCGGACGGTGTCGTATGCAAAGAAAGGCCCTGCACTACATGCACTACATGTGGCGCTCTAGTTTGGTGTGTACTGGGCACCTACATTGATAATATCTGGGAATACTCATGCATAAACTGCGCGATGGAGCGCGTTGAGAATGGAGCAAAAAGAGACTTTGAAGACCGGCGATTTGATACGCCCGCGTGCCCCCACTATGGAGGAAAATGCATGTCTACGAGCTGTCCACACAGCGGGGTCTCCGAGGAGGATATTCTAGAGAAGATGCAAGAGGTGGGGTCACAAAGACTGGATGAATATCGGGAACAAATACGCTCGATGGGAGGACATAATCCAAGAATGATTGCGGGTCAGACCACAGAGGACATAGTGGGACACTTTGCCGACATTATCTGCATGCACTGTGATAGGCCTATCATGTCAGTTAAAAGACTGCTCGAACGTACGCAAAAGCACAGAAACAAATTCGAGAACATGCGAATAGAATTCGACTGCCCGCATTGCGGAGGTGCTATTGCCGTGGAAGAGAATGTCTGAGAGGGGCCCCGGTCGGTAGCGGATGCCAAGGCCCCCCTCAACTGACAACTCGCTAAATGAATACTCTTATTAAGAAGAACAGTCAACTAAGCTGTTGATTAAAATGGCCACCTTGCTACGAATAGCCTCTAAGTCGAGATGAATTTCTGTATTATCTCGGAGGCGCAAAGTGTGCATTTTTCCGCTTTTAGGTAAAGAATCTAGTATTCGTCTCTTAGCATCACTACTAAAGTCAGAAAGTTCAAAAACAGCAATGTATATACATTCCACGTCTACTCCTGAGTATAAACAGGAATTTCCTCTTCCCGTAACACACACAGCCGGTTCGAGGATATCCACCTCACGGAGGTATTGAATTTGCCGAGGTCTTACTCCTAGCAAAGAACATACATCCTTAAGGGTTAAATACGAGGAGGGCTGGATTGACTTAACCATCTTCTTAGCTGCTCAAAGCTCATAGCAATAGTGGCAGCAGTATGAAGTAATCGACAAGAGCCGTCTTTTTCTCGATAGGCTTTGCAATCAGTCTCACACGGCCGCTCTCTATCTAAAAAACAACGGCTCCGCGGCGGTATCTCCGTCATAAACTATACCTCTAGTTCGCTAGGATATGATGAAGGCGTAAAGGTTTCAAGCAACAAATGAAAGACCAACCAATAATACTAACGACAAGTGCCCTTATGCGAATCCTAAAAAGTTTTGCAATTAGGACCGGACTAGAGGACCAGTTCGCAGACGCTCTCGCGCAAGTCCACCTACAGACAACAGATATGCATATCCGATGGGATGGGTTTATGCGCAAAAACTGCGTTGGATGCAGATTTAGCGTAGAAGACTGCAGATTCTTCCACCCAACAGAGAGGGATGTCGCAGAGAGTTCCACCACTCCGAAGCGAGTAAGCAACGCAAATATGATGATGATCGAACTCGGTAAGTACGTAAACTGCCCAATTAGAGAAGAGGGGAAATAATATGAAGGCCGAACTATTAAGACCGACGACTCACATGGAAATTCTGTGGGAACGTCCGGAAGACTTACTTCCTACGCCAGATGCAAACTACGTGGACGTGCACGGCGTTTTAGAAGATGCACTAAAACTCGCGGTCCCTGCCAGGTGGCTTGATGAGTCCGATCCCACGGCAAAGAAAAAATCTATACTCTTCACAGGAAACTCTGGGGTCGCAAAAACCCTCCTGGCAGCTCACCTAGCAAAAGCCATGGGAGAGAAGATTGCAGACAATACGAGTAAAAGGAGATTTCCATTTATTCATAAGCATCGATGCGTACCCGTAGTGACTATTGATTGTCACCAAAATATGCGGAGGTGGGAACTAGAAGGAGGTCCGCTCCCACTATCTGACGGTAGCGCTTGCTTCGTTCCTGGACAGTTTCCAACGGCTATAAAGATAGCAAATGACGTAGGTGTCTGTGTTCTGTTGGCGGATGAAATCAACGCACTCAGGTCCGAGGCACAAGTAATGTTCAATAAAGTAGCAGACTGGAGAAGCGGTCTTACCATCCCCCTTATTGGCAGATGTAAGCTGGAACAGGGATGCAGAATTGTAGTGGTAGGAACATTAAACCCTGCAGTTTTTGGAGGGTCTCACAACCTCAATTTAGATCTCTGCGATAGATTTAGAGAATTCAAAATTGGGTACCCCGATATGCAGCAGGAACAAGAGATACTAGAAGACGCATGTCCGTGGGCAGATAGTGGCCTCATTGAAAAGAGTGTTGCCCTGGCCAATATCACAAGAAATAACAGAGAGATGGAGTACAAAATCTCGACTAGATACCTAGTCGGTTTTCTTAATGAGATTCGAGATATGGATGGGGAATTAGAAGGCCCCCTCCAAGGTATTGCCAATAAATACTACGGGAAAGACCTAGAACTAATGAGAGACCGAATAAAGGGGACATTCAATGTCAAGATCAGTGACACAAAGCACTAACGCTCCTCGCAAACGACCCAAATGGAGAAAGGGAGTCATAACAGATGAATATCGAGAATGGTCGGCCGACCTAACTGTTTGCTATGACCTGGTAGAAGTGGCTAGAGGCGCCCTTAATCGCTTCGACCTATATCTGAAGACAGGGGGCCCTAAAAGCACGCCCCCAATCTTACGTGCGGGGACAGACGGCACCACCATCTTTCTACCTAAAAATCATCCACGCCGGCGGCTTGTTACGAAGCACGAGCTCGCCCACATCTACTTTGATAGCGACATCCCGCTTCGGATGCTCTTTGCCAAGTCATTGATACTAGAACTTCAAAAGGAGTCTGGGACGATATTCACTCACACAATACGAGAGAAGCTCATTGATGATATTTGCTTTCTCGTCAACATATTCGATGACCTCCGCGTGAATAGCCTGTGGGGATTACTCTACGAAGGGGATGGATATGAGATGGACCATTGGTACTGCAAGGTAGTTGGTCCACGAATGAGAGACCGAGCAACGAAACAGTTCGGGCATGACATTCCTCATATGTTTACCTACATCATTCTTATCTCCATTGGAATGGAAGTAGAAAGTTCAAGATGGGGCATCTTTAAGGAGGACATACAACAAGCAGCTGCAGACGTACATTACAAGTCCTTCACTGCTGTCTTGCTAATTACAAAAAGACTCATCTATAGAATCGCTAAGCAGCTCTATCAAGAGCGCCCAAACGGGAAAGAACCCGCGTGGGGAAAAAAGAAAAACCTATGCGTCGATAAAAGTACAGATGCACTTCTAAAAAGTAGAAAGTCAAAACTGGGACTCAAAAACGATGAGGCGAACTTTACAGAAATGCTAGCAGAGATGGGAAGAAAGTACGGCTCTGCTGCTGTTATGTCAGACGACAATGCGGGATTCAACTTCAACAAAAGAAAGTTCTCTAATCAGGATATGAGAAGATCTGCCACGCTGCTGACGGCACTAAAGGGGATTGACATACATGAAGATGCCGATCTTTCTAGCTTCTTACACGACCAGGAAGAAAGTACCTTAGCGAAGGTACAAGAAATACAAAAAAGGACGGCAAAAATTGTCCGCAGAGAGAATAACGATGATTTTTTGAAATCCGGCATTCAGGCTGAAATCAAAATACAAAGAGTCAAACGAAAGGACGTCGTTCCTACCTTTCTAACCCCTCAAGAAATCGAAATAGCTCGGAGATGGAAACACCAATTTGTGCAAATTGAGGGACGAAGAGCCAGTGACTTGGTGGTACGCGGAGAAGAATTCGCGCCTGATGCCTATATTCAGCAAAGGATTAATAGAGAGCCTCTACGGTGTTTTTACCAAGACACTTCCAAGAGGGGATTCAGGCTCATCCTTCTCATTGATATGAGCGGCTCTATGGGTCGACACTTTAAGCAAGTCGAGAGACTCACGGCCACACTACAAACAGCTCTTCAATTCCCCTTCGTGACAGTAGAAATTATGGGGTTCAACTCTAAAAGCCACGGGACAGTGGACATGACAATATATCCAAAAGACACGCCTGGTCTGCGCAGCAAGTCTAACCAACCCGCGGGAGTAACCCCGCTTCCACATGCGATTCAGTTCGCTGGAAAGTCCCTAAGGGGGTCCGAAGATGAAACACATATGTTCATAATCTCGGACGGCATGCCCGTCTATTATCTGAAAAACAAAACAAAGGTAGACGAAAGCTCTCTAATCGACTGGACTAGGAGCGCCGTGGTAGAACTAAAGTCACGGGACATACGATGTTGGTGTTTCACTATAGGAAACACTGTCCCCGCGGAATCAATGGATACGATGTTTTCTCCTAGGTCTTGGAAAAGAGTAGGAGGAGATAGCATCTACGAGGAAAGTTTTAAATTTATAAGGGAGCACTTCATGCGGTTTATAAGCCAAAGATGAGGACACACCCTCTCCAAACGTTTGACTCCAGCTATGCGGCGCCCATTCTGGGCCTCGATGAAGTAGGGCTAGGCTGCATAGCCGGCCCTATTTACGCAGCTGGAGTCATTCTTCCCCCTGACACACTAATCCTAAACACTCTTGAAGATATGGGAGCTACCGACTCCAAAAAGCTCACCGCGCCAGCTAGAAAGAGGATCTATGACTTCGTTAGTAAGCATGTTCCTATCTACCGAGTAGAAATGTCTCCGTCCGATGCCACAGAACTAACTAGCATGCACCTAGTCGTTAGTCGTCTCTTTAGCAGGATCATCTATTCAATAAAGAAGGAAGTATCTGTAGCGACTGTACTTGTTGATGGAAACAGGCGTAGTGATCTTAGGTTCAACCACAGGGGCATAGTTAAAGGCGATAGCAAATCTCTAACAATCGCCGTAGCGTCAATAATAGCCAAAGTAGAGCGAGATGCAGTAATGACAAAACTAGGCGCCGAGCTTCCTCAGTATAAGTGGGAGAACAATAAGGGCTACCCCACTAAAGAGCACATGAACGCACTTGAAAAGTATGGGGTATCCCGTCACCACAGGAAAGCTACTCTGCCTATTAGGAGACTCCTAGACGTCGATTAAGCAGTTCCAAGCCATGCCTGAATGCTGTCCGGGTCTATTGCTAAGCGCACCACATGTACTGCCACATTGGGGTTCTGTACACGACTTTCCCAAGTCTGCGTGACTTTGTCTTTCCAGTCTAAACCTGGATTTAGACAGTCACGCAGATTTCCTATCTGGGCCCAACCAGCTCCATTAAGTTTTGATACATTGGTCGCTTCTAGGGTCAAAATCTTCCCAGTCTCTTCATCATGGTCAACCACGATATAAGAGTGCCCTCCCGATGAAGTAAATGACTGAATCAGATAGGCGCCCTTTCCTGGTTCGGTAGTCCCGCAGCCCCACTCTAGAATAACCTTGGGACCCCAGTTAGGTACAATAGGAGGCTTACCCTGCAGATCTCCTCCTACCATCCAACGTGACCACTGGTTTCCGCCAAAGCTAACGCCGGCGAAGCTATACGAAAGAAGCCAAGAGGTAAACTGAACGCAGTTAGTCCGTTCTTTCCCAATGTTCTTCAATCTCATTCCAGGGGGGTTGCTCGGGCACTGAGCATCATGAAGAGTATATTTCTGCGTTAGCATCTCCGGAAAAAGCGCTGCCACCTGTTTAAAGTCAATCGGAAGATCTAGTTTCGGACGTCCTCCTGCGTCTAGCGCATCCCAGGTTTTTGCTCCTACGACTCCATCCGCAGTAAGGCCGTTAGCCTGTTGAAACTCCTTCACCGTTTTTTCCGTTCCAGCCCCAAAAATACCGTCAGCGGTGGTTGGGTACCCCGCGGATGTAAGAAGTTCCTGGCATTCCTTTACGTCGTCACCAGTGCTACCTTTTGATATAGTTCCTCTGGCCATACTAAGCCTCCTAATCTGTTGCTATCTTCTCTCATGAATGACTCCGCTAGGGAGTCGTCTATATGTAGCGCGTTGCCTCTCTTTAGGAGGTACGGTCTTAAGTACTACAGCATCTCGTGGGTGCCGGAAAAAGCCACGCACTACTCCTGCTCGAAATGTGCGAGTATACACTCCATCCTCACATGTCTCTGTCTCAGGCCCTAATATCAATGTGTATAAAAGATCAGCAGCCTTTATTTTTTCGGATAGGTCGTTTTCTTTTATCGTGAGCTTATACGCGGCATCCTCAGAGGAGGAGGCAGTAACGATAAGCTGAAATAAGGGTATCTCCGTAGAGGTCGACTCCCATTTCTCGGTCTCTAGATTTGCCCATGCTGTAGCACGATCGACCTGCATAGCTAATCGCCCGTTAGTCAAGGTAGTGTGCTCTTGTCGAATGTAGACTACTGTGCCGGCAGCTCGCCGCAACATGCTAATGACTGGGTACATCTATGAAGCCGAAAAAAAGAGAGGGGAGTTATTCCCCTCTCTATCAACCTAACACAAGGCCAGGTTGGTATAAACCTAACACAAGGCCAGGTTGACGTAAATGGATTCCCAAAACTCTACCTCTTTCGAGGAGAGTTTCGGAGTCTCTGTAGGCGGCGTCGAGATCTCTTGAGCCCGCCGCTTAAGGAAGCGCAGACGCCCCCTTTCAGCCGCGACAGCCGCGGCTTTTCTAGTTTTTCTCGCCATTTTCTTTCTCCTTCGCTTCCGAGCCTTCATCTTGCTCGAGAGCTTTCGAGATACACTGCCAGAGGCTTTGCGCCTCTGGCCCTCCTGTTTTGGTGGCCTTGGATGGCCACTATAGCTAACTCCTATATTTTTCATTTCATTTAACCTCCAAGCGCGAAGTTCCTCCTTCGTGCCATACCTCTTATGCGTGAACAATTCGATAATCTTCACGCATAAGGACTCTGTAGTACATGGAGGTTCTATGCCCTTAGTTGGATGCTACGAGAAGTGCTGCGGCATCCTCGAGTCTATGAGAGAAATGCATTACCCGTTCACTAATGTAGATGTTATTTATCGCTCGGTAGCGGGTCCCATAAATAAGTATGCGCAGGATTACGTAGAAGGAAAGACGTCCACTCACGTAGCAAAGGCAAGACTTAAGCAACACCTAGACTGGGTAGAGGAGGAGTTCGGATTATACTACCCGTGCGAGCGTCCTACGCTTGAACTAGTGGTAGAGAAAAAGTGGGATGACTGGGAGGGTCTTTATGACTTCGATCTCTGGACCCTCTACGTAACTCGGCTAGAAGACATTGACCTAATCTGGCGAGTAATTGGAAACTCCGTAGATATTCACCCATCTGACATAATTGATGAAGTGCTAGATGCGGTCACATTTCTAGCAGTCGAGACTGTAGACGAGGGATACATATACGTCCTAAAGTCATCAAGAGTTCAAGAGGGCTTTATTGCCAAAGGGTGGCATCCCTGGGACTCGGGCGGCCCTAGAAGCTGCCCGGAAACCAGTCCCTCCATTAGCTACTATGCACTCTCCGAAGAGGCACTAGGAGTGGCCAAGGGACTATGGGAAGAGTGCAGTATCACCAATAGCTGTCACTGCGATTGCGAGTGGACTCCGTATCGCCCAAAGCGATGGCGAGTGGACTCCGTATCGCCCAAACCCATTGGATAATATTGCCCATTTTGTCTAATAATTCATCTAGTTCAAGGATAACAAATGGACGTAAATCCAATTATAACAGTATACCCAGTAACTCCTTCACTCATCGAGTGGTTAGCTCATACATTTGTACCTATAGACGAGGCTGCATTCCACTACTGGCGAGATAGACTTCCCCTTCTCAAAATGTGTAGAGATGCAGAAAATGGTCATATTGCTATGCGCCCGGCGAGGGCACAAGTGAGAAAGTACAATGAGCAAAATAAAACCTCTCTGACCTACGAAGAGATCGTTGGATTAGAGGATTACCAGCTCTATGAAGCAGGTGAATGGGCATTCTTTGTCTCCGATAAAGAAGACCAGATCAAAATACTGACGGGGGATTGGGACAACCCACATGACGCATTTATTAATGCAAACCCCGATATTTCATGGGGAATTCTATATTTACCTACACAAGAGTACGCACTTGTCTATAGGTCTCCACACAAAGCTTATCGCGAGGAGAGTGAACTAGAAGCAGACATAAGCATATGTGAAGGTATGTGTAGAGGAAGCTTGTACGCATATACATTACCCCCCGAAATAGAGGGAAGTATTAGGCAGGACATATGTTAGCGAATCACTACCTATTGTCTTGGGAAAGTGTCTCTAAGCCGCCATCCCTAGAACCAATAGTAATAACGAAAAAGGTCAAGAAAGAGTTCGGTATCTGGGTCACATTTACTCACGTAGAGGGTGACCTACAGGACGGAGCTCCTCTCTGTAATATCCTTACGGAGAAAGAAGCAGATCTAATAAGAAAAACCTGGGCGTATATCTATCGCCTACGGGAGGAAGCTAAAAGACTAAACAAAGAGGCCAAGGGCCTATTCATAGAAACTATTGAAAATTTAGAAGACCCAGAAAGAGAGATTGAATAATGCTTTACCACCACGATAGCCGAGGATACGAAGAGGCCGCATCTGATGCAGCTAACCATGCACGTCAAAAGTTAGAGGGATTGATAGCACAAGGAAGAGATCGAGCAGGACACGTAATTGATATGGTCGAAAAAGAGGTCCCATCTGACTACGTCATTCGAGCAAAGAAACTGCACTATGACACAGATGGCGCTGATCTTTTGATGAGCTTTAAAGACCAGAATAATAAAGAAGTCGTTACAGGGATGCATCCACACGCAGTGGAACAGGTAGCGAAACTCTGCGGACTGCCTAAAAAGTGGGTCAATGAAAAGCTAGTAGGGGACGACTGGGAACGAGAATTACTGACACACACCTTTAATGAGATATTTAATCACCGAGAGCAAAGGCAGCTCGTACGCGTTGTTAATGAGGAAACCCGGGGAATCATGTCAGATAAGTTCCGTAGGATAGACTCGCGTCCTATCATAGAGTCATTCGCTAATGCATGCAGTACATACGGAGCGGTTCCCGTTGAAGGATACTATCTCCAAACCAAGGTGGCTATAAAGGCCTTATTGCCTATGGTATTTGAGCCAGTCCCCAACGAAATCATCGCCTACGGAGTAGTGCTACAGAATTCTGACTACGGGCTAGGTACATATAGTCTACGTAAAATCCTATTACGACTTTGGTGCACAAACTATGCGATCGCAGAGGAGATGCTACGACAAGTACACCTGGGAAAGAGACTCCCTGATAACATCTCATTTTCAGAGAAGACCCACCTCCTGGATACAGAGACTATGGTTTCTGCTACTACAGACATCATGGAAGAGGCGTTTAACCCCAACTCCGTAAACGCATTAATTAACGCAGTGAAAGAGGCACACGAAACAGAGATTTCTCCTACTAGGATTAAGGAATTCCTAAAAGCAAAACTAAACAAGGAAGAGACGAAACAGGTTACTGATGCTTTTATGAGTCCCGATGTGGTAAATATGCCGCCAGGCCAATCTAAACTCCGTCTATCGAATGCCATATCATGGATTGCGGGTAAGACAGACAACGGCCAGCGTAAACTAGAGATGCAACAGATTGCAGGCAAGTTAATTGCAGCTTAGGGGAGAAGCTCACTGGGAGGTTTAAATGAGTATTACCTTCTGGTGCCCAGATGCCCCGACACGGACATTACCGTGTCGGGCATGTGTCCTGCTCGAGAAACGTGGCACCGAATGCAATCGCTGTGAGACTATAAGTGAAGGACCATCTGCGAACTTCTCAAATGAGAATGGAGAGGCCTTACTAAAGGCACTGGGCCTAAGTTTGCGTCCCGGCGGAGTCATATACCCCAAAGACATACCGCAGCTTCTGCAAAGACTTCTAGTCTTACTTAATAGCGAGGATAACCGCAAACATCTTATGCGGGCACCTATAAGCCGCCCCGCGAGAATATCCTCTCCCTACGGATGCGAATATCTAGGGATGGGTACAGGCGATACCCAAGTGGTTAGACGCCTAAAAGAAATTAGAGAAATTCTTATATACGCGAGTGAAAACGCTCACACCGTTCACTGGCACTAATGGAGAAACTATGAGCAAAATTAAATTTACTGCAGAGGTCCCTCAAGCTCCCGAGCCCCTTACCTTCACATGTGATCATGCTGTCCTAGTAGCGATAAACGAAGAGGAAAATAAGAAGGTAGTAGAGCTATGGTGGCACAAGCCCGACGGAACAAACCTACTACTAGCAGTACAGATAATTGCAGAAAACCTGGCTAACAATGAGTCTCCTCAAATGAAGATGCTTGGGCAGATCATCGGCACGTCTCTACAGAGCGGAGTCGAGAAGCTACAAGGCCTGATGGAACAAGAAAATAACTAGGAGGAATCGTGGATTCATACATAATCCTACGGATATCCAAAGGAAGTTTTGAGGTGACAAATAGAAAGGGAGTCACGCACAAATCCACCTCATACGAACCCGGCGCAATTACCGTCGCCTACGAAATATGTAATAAGGAGCGACCTACCGTTCATGTAGGACTAGCGTTCAACTCACCAAGAGATTCTTTTAATAAACGAATCGGGAGGAAAATAGCGTCGGGAAGGATGGTTAGTAATCCGCTACGCTTTGTCCCAGAAGATGAGAAAGGCCAGGTAAAGGGCCTAGTTAGAAGAGACGTTATATTCCTAGTGAAGTCCTTCCTTCTAGCAAAGACAAAATGGGAACCTGCGGGGGATGCGTTTAGGCCGGCAAGATTTAAACATCAGTGGTCAGCGCATCTTCTTGGACGGCTAGGAAACGTATTCCTCGTATTTGCAGACGGGAACGCTTCTCCAAGAACACTATCTCCCAAAGGAAAGGATATCGCTCCTGTAGTAATCGAAGAACTACCAACCTATGGATGGGCTTTTCGCTGTATCCCTGGATGGGCATCCGAATTCGCTCGGAAGATCGAATGATCTCGTCAGATATGCACGACTTTGTGATAGAGGAACTGGTGATCGAATTTAATGGGTCAGAGGAGCGCACAACGGCCCTTATAGGAACTCGTGGAATAGTACTACGAGGGGAAGTCTCTCAGACTGTTGCGATTTCCTGGGAGGCCTTTCTGGACCTCTTGGCGCACCCAGAAGTTATTGAGCACCTTGAAACTAATCATACTTCACTGAAATAAGGAGACGCGATGTCCTCCGACGCATGCAAAGCGTTTCTCGTCGTAAGCACTCTGGTAATCATTATTCTATTAGGTTTCTACGCAAACCTAATGGCAATCTATGAGTGCCAGCAAGAGGGACACGGGTTCTGGTATTGCAATGGCCTTATGAACACCGGTAGGTAAATGCAATTAAAGTTACGGGCGAAAGAGATCAACAAATTCGTATCACAAAAATAAGAAGGAGGGAACCATGTTTCTATCCGGTAGAAGTTGGCAAACAAAAAACGGACAAAGAATGGCGGGACCCTTTATATGGGTCGTACTTCCAGAGTGGAATCTCGGAGATCCCCACAGACCCCATGCTGACTGTCGGGCATTTGTACGGCATGTAAAGTTCACTCAGTCCGGACACTGGATGACCGGCCGTATTAAAGTCGGAAATCATACACAATGGGTGTCCGGAGATTATGGAGGAGATGGCCTTCCTGACCATGCCCCCGATCACGTATGGGAGGCGGGCGTGCAGATCCCCAAAGACTTGGCAGAGAAATGGGCAAAGGCCACAGGGGGCTGGAACAGCGCGGGTTCGGAGAGAGACCACGTAAGAAAATGGGCACAAGAAAACATACAAGATCTACGCAAGGCGGGGAGAAAGCTATGACGGAGGTAGAAGAAGCGACAGTTGGGTATGGGCTAGACCTTCGAGGGGACTGCTTTGTTAAAGAGACAGATGGAGATTTCGACACCTACCTCGTCTATGAAAGCCCTTCTTATGCGGATATACACGACCTATTCCCGTGGGTAGGCGCCGTAGAACGAGAATCTCATTCCCTCTTATATGTTTTTGTACTTGAATATGAGGTTGAGTGGCCCGACATAGTATTTAGGAATCTCACTTGGAGCCTTTATTCTCATGGAACTGTGCATGACAGCGATAGAGAATGCGTATGCCACGGACGTACGACGAGTGACGGTACGTGGGAGGCAACGGGAAACACCGCAGATGAGCCATACTTAGCGTGCAGTAGGTGCGACGGCCATGGAACAGTAAGTTCTCCCGGGGGGCGTTGGGCCTTATACGCCCTATTATAAAAGGAGGGGGGTCCGTCAGCCCCCTCCTTTTTACTCCCCGGTCACAGACGTAGGCAACGATACATCGTAAACATTTAGAACTGCGACCGTAAGGGCCGTAGCTCCGATGACCCCAATAGCTACGCCAAAGCTAAATCCATGTTTTTGAAAGAAGTCTTTTCTTTTTTCCCTCTTCAAGACCTCTTCATAGTGCGTGGTCAAACGTTCCTGTCCTGCAACACACTCTGTCTTGACGGCCAAAAGACTGCTGTTTAAGTGCTCCTTAGACCAACTCTCAAAGTCCTGATAGGCTGCTATCTTGGCATCTTGCTCTTTTTTAATCGTACGAAGTTCGCCGAGCTCCATGAAAGTCTTTTCATCTATAAGGATACCCTTTAGCATCTCTCCGTTGACTTCTACGTCTACAGGAACAGGATCAAATACCTGTGGTTCCTGTGCAAGGGCCGTACTCAGTAGTAAAAATGGAAGTATCAAAATGCAGATGCTCCACTTACAAGAGGTCTTCGTACTTCTTTTTTAGCAGGTTTGTACATCTTTCTGACTCTTTTAGGCGCAGATTTTCTTAAGGTAGCAAAAGGCATTGCCATTCCGGGCATACCTACCGCCTTACCAGCAGCCCCTCGAGCAGCTAGATAGGCCGCGGAACCGATGGGGGTTGTAGGAGCGAGTTGTATCGCCCCAAGGATCGGCTCATGTGCGATCCCTGCGGATAGCTTTTTTACCCACTTCTTGGGCATAATGTGCCGACCCTTCATAAATTTAGGTTGCATCTTCGGCTCATAGAGTAATGCCTTTTGGATAGCATCCGGAATTGTATGTCCGGCTCGGGTAAGCTTTGAAGCTAGACGTTTCAGTCCTACGCGCTCCGCAAAGCCGCCCGCAATACGGAGTTCCGCTGCGATGGCGATCTTTTCCATCTCATTGTAGAAAGAGACTACTAATACATTCGACTTCATCATTACTTCTTATGTTTGGACAACGCGTCTCTGGCATTTGCCAGGTCGCCACAGGTAATTGTATTTCTGCCACGCATACACAGAATAACATGCGGATGATCAGCGTCTTCCTTTTGTGCCATATCTGCGAATGGTTTGAGCGCCTCAAGTAAAGGCGCAATGTTCACCCCAGACGCATTAGGAGCATCATTTCTTTTTGGCGCTAATTGAGGCTTTTCCTTCTTGGGCTTCACGATTGTCCCTCTACTAATTTTATGAGTGCCTTTCTACGCTCCATACTATTATCGATAGTACCGATTACGCCGACTTTTGCATCGAAGGCCATTCTCTCCTCTTCCGTTTTTAGCAGTCGTCTCTTAAGATCTGCATCCGCTTTTAAGGCGCCTTCCTGAGCACGGTCAACCAGTCCATCCAGTGCAGTGAGGTTTTTTGCGCCTATCTGTTGCCCTTCCTCGATAGCAGCATCGATTTTATTGCCGCCCCTTCTGCGCAGTAGCATAAACCCCAACAACACAACCACCACCCCTACTCCCGCCCACCAATACTTCTTTACGTAGGGCTGTGTGAGGGGATTCATGTAAGCAACCCCAATTCCAGCGCCCAGCGCCAAAATAATTATCCAAGTCAACGTATCGAGTAACATATAGACTCCCGACTATAACGTGCGTCCTAAAGCATAAGGTGTAAGTAGGATAGAATCTAGTCTCCTCCGAGGAAGTCCAAAATGGGTGCTACCCTTTCCCGTAAGCAAGCAAAAGAACACTGGCGAAATACAAAAAAGAAATGGCGCCAAGAAGCTCAAGACGTCATTGAAGAGGTTCGAAGTATAGATGATAAAGTAATGCAACGAGTAGTTGCTTGTATCATAGATGCTGTTGCATCAGGTCATGGCTCCTACGGCCTACGCCGTGTGGAAGAGGGGCTCTCGGTGGATGAGGTTCAACTAGATTCAGATGTATGCGACATCTTGCTAAAAGCGCATGGGCCCGAGATCCTTGATAGCGCATTCGATAAGATTGTAGCACTAACAAACTGTCGCTCCGCGCCATTTGTACGATGGGCATTCGGCAAAATTGAGGTACTTAATCCAAGTACAGAGGGAAAAAGCGTGTCCGCCATTTCCCATGATCGTATCGTCTATTCATTGAAAGATGATAGATTTGTTGGAGTTATCGCAAATGATAACTCGGACGACTGGAAAGTCGTTCCTATCTAGTCCTCACTTGCAGCAGCTGGAGGCTTCCCATTGGAAGCAATCTGTGCGACACGAACGTACTTATCTAGCCATGCCTGGCCGCCGATGAAGCCGACCTCTACAAAGCCGACGACTATTACGATAGTGAAAAGAAACCACCAACCTCCCACGTTTACAGAGGAAATCTGGTCTTTCATCACAAGAAGCGCGATGACTAGAATAATCTTCCAGCTAATCTCGGCAAGCAGGTAAGCAATAAACTTTTTAGATCGAAGGGGGGTTTTATCGATAATGGACATAGGATACTCCTAGAATCGCGAAATCCTACCAGATATGAGGTCTATATGATATGCCAAAGATGCTTTCTGGAGACATACCCCACGGAGGAAGTAATAACCCTGAAAAATGGCGGCACTGTGCATGTACGCTGTCGGGGCAAAGTAGTCACAGACGTATCTCGCATTTGCTCCACACAGCATGAAACAGAAATGTTATCCGTCTGCTTGGAGGCTGGCGCTACGCCAAGAAATAGGAAAGAGCGTAGACTAGCTAAAAAGAGGAGAAAGAATCGATGATCAAAATCATATTGCTTTCAATCGTAGTTTTATTAGCGGCAATAACTTTTTCAACCGTCATAGCTGCCCTTCGCGTAGCAGCAGACAAAATCTTTCCAAAGGTATAAGGAGACGAGATGGGAATACAAAAGTGTGATGACTGCCAAGAAAAGCCTATGTGTGACTACTGCAACCACGTGGGAAATAAAATGACGGATGAATAATGGAGAAAACTCTAACGGAACTACTATCAAGAGTTCTAGCCGATAGCACAGGAGATCTTACACTGCGTTTCTGGGAAGATCTAGAGCCGGGTGAGCGTGGCCGCTTAATGAGTGGCATGGCAGAAGTGGTAAGAAAGTTGGGTCTTTTAGGTCTCCATGTAGGTCTTGAAGAAAGAGATGGAACACCTCATCTAGTCGTATCTAAATTAAACGGGCGTGTCAAAGAGGTAGCAGAGGATAAGACCCTTGAAAAGTCCGAAAATCGTTATGAGGTCGCAGTAGCAAGCGGCTTTACTGGTGAAATCTGCCCCGCTTGTCAATCTATGCGTATGCAGCGCAACGGTACCTGCTCTCTCTGTAGAGATTGCGGGTCAACGACGGGGTGCAGTTAAGAGAGTAAAAATGATAAAGCTAAGCGAAGAGCAGCGTTGTGCCGCGACGGATGTGCACAATGCCATCACCGCGGGAGCTCGTATACTTTGTCTGACAGGGAAGGCGGGGACAGGCAAAACAACGTTGCTACGGTATATAGGAAGAGACCTTGAAGCTAAAGGAATGGTAGTACACTACGCAGCTCCCACGGGAAAGGCCGCCTTTAGACTGTCACAACTAACAGGGAGAAAGACAACTACCCTCCACGGACTTCTATACGGAGCCGTCAAGGAACAGATAAAAACTAATAAAAATGTAAGTTGGAAGAAGCTCAAATCCTACGCGACGGACGAGGAAGTAAAGCTGGTGGAGGAGGCATTAAAAATAAATGAACGCTACGTTCCCTCTAGTATCGGGTGGCTAGATACTAGAACAATGCAAACTGACCTGGTTGCGCCAACATCACACCAACCATTCCACTCGCCGACATCAAAGAGCCCGCCAAGATTAGAACTTATTTTCGGCGCTCCTAGACATGCGATTAATTCTGATGATGTTGTGATTGTAGATGAAGCATCTATGGTAGGGGTAGACCTCCATGAAGAGATTCTAGCGCAGCTGCCCGAGAGCGCGACTCTGCTTTATGTGGGTGATCACAGACAGCTCCCCCCCATCAACAAGGACTGGGGACCAGACTTCTTTTGTCCAACAGCAGCACTTGAAACTATCCATCGGCAAGCACAGGATAATCCCATTATTCAAATAGCAGCGGGGATTTTAGCTGGGAATGCGCTCCCTTTTCGTTCTAACCATAAGTATCATCGAGAGAGAACCAACGTAGATGGCGTGTCTAGCTGGATGACGAATCATGTAAAGAACCAAGAGGATGCGATTGTTCTTTGCTACACCAGGAGGGTGCGGCACGCGGTAAACAACAGAGTTAGGGAAATGCTTGGCTACAAGTCGGATATAGTTTGCGGGGACCTCCTAAAAGTCGCTAAAAACAACAAAGTTCTTAAACGTATGAATGGTGAAATCGTTACCGTGGAAGACGTGACCTTCTCCGACCTTCGAGGAGAAATGTCTCTAGCTATTAGAGGGGCTATGGGAAGACAGAGTACGGTCTTTTGCCAGCCCGAGCTCATAGGCAAAGATCAAAATGAGTTTAATCACTACCTACGCTCAAATAGAATAGGGCCACGTCTAGCGCAAAAATACCTCCACTTCGACTACGGGTATGCTCTCACAGTTCACTCTGCTCAAGGCAGTGAGTTTAAGAAAGTCGCTTTCGTATTTGATGGATCGGTCCATTGGCTCAAAAGGAAGGATTCAGAGCAAGCCCGAAGTTTGCTCTATACAGCGACAACTAGAGCAATAGACCATCTTACCTGTTTTGACTTGCCCTAAGACAATAAGAGGAGACCCTGCGTATGTGCCGGGTCTCCTCAATTAATTTTTCGCCTACAGATGGCTGTTTACATTCCAGCTCTCTGGAGATCTGTCGGTATTGTCGAGATCAAATCGACTCAATTCTCCCTTTTTTCCGGCATCCGTTTTATCTACGTCGTAATAATGCTTCTTACGGTAGAGCCTTATGGCAGATCTACTTTTTTCAGGAAGTGCTTTCTTTGAAGTACCCATTCCGAATAAAATCTGCATAGGAGTAGTTGCGCTCTCCGAGATCTTAATAAGCTCTTCTAAAAATGAATCAGTAGCTTCGCGCATTAATTGCTCCAAATAAAATCTATACTAACCTAATTTTTAAATACGTTAGTATAGTGTGCCAGGAGGGCAGATGAATTTTCCTATCAAGCCATCAGATACTCAAGCTCAAGAGATCCTAGGGTCTACAAACCCAATCCCTATCGCGGCAGGTGGGACGGGCCAGTCAAACTACGTAGACGTGCGGGGATACCAGTGGGTTGAATTCATAGTAGAGATCGTAGACGTATCAGGCAGCATTACGGACCTAGAGGCGTTTGTAGAGTATCGAGACCCGGCAACAAGCACCGCGCAGCGAGTTTCCATTGAAGACCCAGATGCTCTAACAGGAGACGCTCCTCAGGTAGACTGGCATCCTATGCGCGCAAACGGAGGAATCACTCCCTTTACTTGGCGCTTCCCTGTCCCCGTACACGGCACCCAAATGCGTATTGACGCATTTGCTGACTCGGGAGCTACTCCCGACGCGGCTTCTACTATTACGATCTCCGCACTGAGGAGAAACTGATGAAGTACGTTTACGCACCTAGTATTGTTGACTCAGACGGACTAAATATTCCAGCGAAAGACGCCGGCGGGGAGCTAGTATCTGCCATGGAAGATTTAGTTGGGGGCATTAACACCCTCAAGTTCGACTCAAACGAACCCAGATATGTTTTATCTTGTCCTAATGAACAGTCCATTGAGCCTGGGTGGACAGAAAGAACAGCTGAGGAGGTCAATACAGACTATCCCGGCTTGGTAGGAGGTTGATATGGCGGTTTCATGGAGTTGGGCCTTTGGCCTTGAGGACGTAGCTACTCTTGAGGACATGGGATGGTTTTACCATGTATCTGGCAGCACGAGAGAGCCGCAGACGGGGGCGGACAAGGTTTATAGCTATCCTGCATTTCCCGGCACGAAGTATTCATGGGCGAGCGGGCCAGTAAGGGACTTCAATTTTCCTGCCGCCCCCTTTGTGCCAACAGGAAGCGTTGCGGTAGCTGTAAAGGCTGATACCTCTTGGTATCAAAGTAATGCTATTCAAATTATCGGTGCTATGGAGGGCGCAGGAACACGCGGCTGTAGAATGTATTGCTCCAATACGGCTTCAAATACGATTACTTGTGTTGTTGGCGACGTGGTAGCGGGAACATTCACGTTGACTCCCGATGATTGGCATTATCTATCCATTAATTATGATATTAGTACAACGACATGGGATGCCACTTTCTGGGCGAATGGTGCTCAAGTAGCTTCTGGATCGAACTCTGGGAGAAACGCTAACACGACAGGGTATTATAGGACGGGCGGGTTCTCGACAATATTGGCGTTAAATGCTCAAATCATTGTATACGATTCCGGCACTACAGCATCTGACGCTGCTGCACCTATGTACTGCACACGATTGACTCCAAATGCAGATACTTCCGAAACCGGCACATGGGCACCATCGGTGGGTGTGACGAACATCGGCGTCACGGCAGGAGATCCTCTAGATACAGCCACCTTCACCCAAGAGGCGACACCCTCCTCCGGAGACAATGTTGTCACCGAAGTGAACAATCTAGTAGCTCAACTGGGATTGACTGCCGGTATTGTGAGAGGAGCCACGAACCACACCTATTCATCGGGAACTGCGGTACAGGCTTTTGCGTCGGTAAAAGACTCCGGTGGAGTATATGTTGACGGGGATACTATTACTCCAGACGTGGCTGATACAACTTATGCTTGGGCTACGACAGCGACAGGCTTAACCGGCACGTCTACAATCGACTGCAAATACGAAATTGTCTGATGGCTCTGTATACCGATCTAGTCGCTTACTATCCGCTGGACGGCAACGCTAACGACCATCTAGGCACGTATAACGGCTCAACCGTTGGGACGGTTACTTGGCCCGCTGGGAATTTTGGCGACTGCGCCGAGATGAACGGAGCAACTAACGGGAACTACATTACAACACCAACAACCGCCGTGGATGTGCGCGCGGGATTCACTGTCTCGGTATGGGCCAACAATGCAGTGGGTTGGGGTGTATCCGGCTACAACATCCTGGCAGGTAAGGACGGACCCAACAATTTCCGGGAATTTTTGCTCTACCTCGATTCCGCTGCTGGTGGAAAGGTAGGGCTTGCTTGCTACGATCTGAACGGCGGCCAGCGGCGGGCTAGAACAGGACCGTTTGCGATAGCTGACGGCACTTGGTTCCATGTTGTGGCGACCTATGACGGAGGGACGCTTTCATCCGGAATCAAAGTCTACCTTAACGGGATCCAGGTTGACAATCTCGACGATAATGTAGGCGCATTTACGGGGATCACAGCGCCTTCTAGACCATTTGACATTGGACAGAATGGGTTTCCCGGCCCAGGTGCGCTGTCGTTCAACGGGAAGGAGGACGATGTTGCGCTCTGGACGCGGGAGCTAACAGCCGCCGAAGTCTTGGATATCTACACTGCGGGAAACGCGGGCAACCCGCTGTCCTCTTTGTTAGGTCCAGCAACGTTAGAAGGACAGTTTGCTAACCTCGTGCATACTGTAGCAGCAGCTGATGCGAATTTAGAGGGACAGTTCGCTTCGGCAGTGCATAGCGTTGCAGCAGTGGACGCTAACCTCGAAGGGCAATTCCTTTCAACTGTTCACTCTGTGGCTGCTGCCGACGCTAACCTTGAAGGCCAGTTCTTATCGGCAGTGCATACCGTGCCAGCTACTTCTGTGGTGGTGCCGGACATCGCTGGCGTACCGCTGGCGCCAGCTACCTTTGATGGATCTGCCAGTATAAATATTGCGTACTACAAATGGTCTTGGGTCTCGGTTCCTGGGGGAAGCGCCATTGCAAATGCGCCTGTACCCTTCCCAGACAATGGAGCTACTGCCCCCATCGACATGACATCC
>Ga0255047_10000463_pt1 | contig 33613 bp, 61 predicted proteins | sample JV7_2_1_MG_FD_183640 | JGI IMG/M metagenome (GOLD analysis project Ga0255047, IMG submission 183640) | Seawater microbial communities from Jervis Inlet, British Columbia, Canada - JV7_2_1 | ecosystem: Environmental > Aquatic > Marine > Inlet | place: Canada: British Columbia | collected 2016-10-06
CCTATATTAAAGGCTCTTTAGTGATTGCCTATTATCCACAGAAGCCGAGACATCGGAATGACAGGGGTAGCCTAGAATATATCAACACTACTTCGATTGATTACGATATATATACCGCCATCCCGTGCTCAATCGCATTAGTAAACTAATCACTCATCGCACAACCTGGATTTAGGACGACCCCTTTTTTTAGAGTGCTTGGAGACTGTTTTCACATGACCAGTGCACTACCAGGAAAAACATATAGTGGCATATAACAATATCAATTACAACAAGGACTTATAAACGTGGAAAAAAAATACAGTGATTATCAAATTATGGCCATTGAACAGGCCGTAGATGAGCTTGGAAGCAAACAAGCAGTCGCAGATATTATTGATTGCTCAGGGTCATTCATAACACTTGTTATGCAGCGTAAGCGCGTACTATCTCCAATGATGTGCGTGAAACTAGCCCAAGTATTTAGATTTATTGATATACATAAAATGTCTGATGTTTACAGCCCTAATGTTATGGCTTGGATCTTATATAAAGATCGAGATTTTAAAAAGTCTAAGCAAGCCTAGTAAATTTATTTGTTATAAACCCTTGACATGTGTTAAGGGTATTGTTACATTTGTTGTGTAGGTACGCGTTGTACACTACGTAACAAGGAGAACTATAATGAATAATGTACTTAAGTTTAAAACTATGATGAGTAATTCAGATAGGTTTTTTAAAGAACTTGAAGATAAAACACATGGTGTTGGTGATTGGGACAACATGTATGCTGATGATAGAACAGAGCTACTAGCTTTATACCATGATGTAGAGCCTTATCTATATCGTAAAGCTCTAAACAAATATGCCTACCTTGATGAACTTATCAGTGAATTACTAGAGTTTTCACATGCTGTACATCATATGAGCTTAGCAAAAATGGATGACCTAGATGCTGCTATCATTGAGCGTATTCAACATAGCATCATGTCTGCTTTTAACAGGTCTGTTGGTGATGTTATTAATGACAAAATAAGCTATGTCTTAGGTTATGAAGATAGGATTAAACTATCCAATAAACATGCTAATGATCTTATTAATGACTTAGGAGAAGCATTATGAGCTATAGATCATTACATTTGTTGGCCAAACTACAACAAGCATTTAACGATGATGATGTAGCAGAAGCACACAGAATTACAAAAGAATTAATAATGGATTTACAATGGACAGGAGTTGATTATGTTTAATTACGATACTTATAAAACCACATCACCAGACTTTGACATTGATGTTAGATTATCACCACTACGCAATGACAAACTATATATGTCTTGCTTACGACTTGATGCTACAGATCAATTAAAAAAAGAAGCTTCTGATCACGGCTTAACTATTAACGAAGTATTAGAAGAAAAAGAATATTCAATTGATGAATATATTGAATACTATATTGCTGTTCACTTCGAAAAATTGGAAGAACAGCTATGATTACTTCAATTCAAAATGACAAAATAACTGTACCATGTGAGCCAGTATTTTGCATAACATGCAGTCATTATATTGGTGATGTGGTAGAAATACCAACTGACATACAATGCCCATACTGCAAACATAAAACACATTGTGACTACGAATACAGGAGATAACCAAATGACTAAAAATGCAAAGATGACCACTGTAGAAGCTAGAAAAAATTTCTCAGAACTTGTTAATCATGCAGCTTATGGAAACAAACGAATGATTTTAACTAGACGTGGCAAGCCATTATGCGTGGTTATTTCACTTAAAGACTTTAGAAAGTTAGAATCTAATAATAAAGGAGAAAAATAATGGAATTTAAAATAACAAAAGAAATTATCTCAGGTGACTTATATTTATATACTTTGCTTTGGTATATGGAAACTAACTACTGGCAAATAATAGAATGCAGGGTATCTAATAATAAAGTTGAAGCAATTGATTATTTAATGGCTAAAGCTAAAGAAAAAAGCGGTAGTAACATTGTTGAGAGGTTTACATTATGAAGTTTAGAATAATAAGATCATTACATAATCATACTTATAAATATAAATTATACCGTCATGACTATGACCCAAACGAAGATAAACCTATATGTGTTGTTATAACATCTATAGAAGGTGAAAAACATGCTATTAATAATTTAAAATCAAAAGCACAAGATTACGTATCTGACCATATAGTAGCGGAGTTTGAATTATGAAATTTAAAATCACAAAAAAGCATTTGCGAAATGGGTTTTATATATTTTATTTATATGAACATGGAAGTAATGAATATATTGATTCACATACTGCACCCTATGATTCATGTGCTTTACAAGAAAAAGCTATTCAAAATCTAAAAGACACAGCCAAAGAGTATAAAGACAAAGGAATATTGATAGAGGAGTTCGAGTTATGATTACATTAATAGCAATACTAGATGTCATTATGCTAGCCACAATTGGCGGCTTGATTTTTTGGTGGGAATTTATTATTAAAAAAGGGGTAATGTAATGAGAACTATAGAACAACTAATAGAACAATACGAAAATGATATAGACTTTAAAAACTTTATGAAGAATCATAAAAAAGATTTAGCAGTGTATATATTGCTAAGTCATTTAGATGATAATTTAAAAATGATCAATAACAAACTAGAAGATTTAAATAGTCTGCTAGATGGTTCGAACTAACAGACTACAGGAGGTCTAATATGAATAATGAAACTCAAAAAGATGATAATAGTATAGCAGATGGTAATAATATATCAATTCCTAATCTTGGTGATGTGATAAAACAAACCGATGTTAGCCAGAAAGGAGGGGGAAGTTATAAAGCTGAGTACGTAAACTGGTGTAGAACATCGCATTTATTACATGAGCATGCACCAGGTTGGCAATTCCATATAGCTAAAAATTTCAATGGCAGCCATGTGTTTAATGCACCAGATGGAACAGCTTATGTTGTTGGCTACTTTAAAGATGTCAACGGAAATACTACTCCAGAGTTTCCGCAAGCTATTATGGATAACAGAAATAATGCTATACAGCATGATAAGGTAAGCGCTAGAGACTTAACAGACAGTCACCGACGCTGCTTATGTACTGCTGCTGCTGCTCAGTTTGGTTTAGCTTGGCAGTTATGGGCTAAAGAAGAGCTAGAGAACCCTCATAGAGAGGAAGCTAAAGTTAATCCATACCATAAACGCATAGAACCATCAGCAATAAAACCTAGTATTGATTATACAAAGCTTAAAGAAACTTTATCCAAGTATAAAGAGTCTATAGAAAGCTGCGAATCATATGAAGAGTTACAGATAATAGCTCAATCTATTAATAATGAGGGTGAAGCAGTAAGAAAGAATTTACGTAGCCTGTATTTAGAAAAGAAAAACAAGCTCAAGCCAAGAGCTGAGGTTGAGGGGGATGAGAAATGTACGGATTAACTTATGATGATATAGATGCGTGCGAAGAACATAACACACAATTTGTTTATGGTGAAGTATGTCATAAATGCATTCAAGATGAATAACCATGGGAAAAAGAAAAAGTCATAAAGTATTTTGTTGCATATGTAATAAGAATGTTTATGCACTGAAAGTAAAAGGTGATGTTATATACCCGCATCGAAGTGATCTTTACGAAAAGGTATTTTATCAATGCCAAAAATGTAAAGGTTATGTGGGTTCTCATGGACATGGACATAATACACCACTGGGAGTGATTGCTAGTAAAGAAATAAAGAATGCTAGGCAGCACATACATAAACTGATTGACCCGTTATGGAAATCTAAGCGAGTTAAGAGAGGACGTATATATAAACATTTAAGTAGATATATGGGCTTTGAATATCATACTGCACATTTAAAAACGATAGAAGAGTGCAGAAAAGTATATAAATTATCACTTAAGTTTATTGAAACTCTTGATCTCGAAGATAGGGTAAACAAAATGATTAATAAGTAGACTTATAGAGCAAGGTAAATAAATATGAATATATATAAACTAGAACCTATTTTTGGCGAAGAAAAAGAAATGTACTGGGGGTATGATTGTTATGATAGTTTCATTATAAGGGCGGAATCTGAGGAAGAAGCTAGATCAATTGCGCAAAATAATGGAGGCGATGAAATCTATAACTGTGTTTACAATGAAATATCAATATGGACAAATGAGAACATAACATCATGTGAAATTGTTAATGATGATGGGAAAAGTGGCATTATATGTTCTAGTTTTAATGCTGGATAAAAACATATAAAAATAAAAAGGATAAATAATGACTGATCTACAACGCACAGCACAATGGTTTAGTGACCGTATAGGCCACTTAACAGCTAGCCGCATGAGATCTGCTAGAAAGAAACTTAAGAATGGTAACGATAGCCAAGAACGATACAACCTTAAGATTGAGATATGCTCCGAAAGGATCAATGATCAAATAGTTGATAAGCTTGTTAATCAAGCAATGCAATGGGGAATTGAACAAGAACCATATGCAAAAGAATATTATAAATCCATTATGGGATCAGAAATAACAGATGTAGGCTTTGTAAAACATCCTACTATTGAATATCTTGGTGCTAGCCCGGACGGATTGGTGACTGATGGTTTAGTAGAGTTTAAGTGCCCTACTACACCTACACATATGAAATATATCATGGATGGCGTTGTACCTGAGATATATAAGCCTCAAATGGCTTTGCAATGTATCGTAACAGGACGTAAATGGTGTGACTTTGTAAGCTTTGACCCAAGAATTAAAAGTGACCGATGTATGTTTGTAAGGAGATATTTCCCAGATGATAAATATTGCAAGGAACTTATAGCCGATGCAATAGAATTTTTAAATGAAGTAGAAATTATGTTTGACGCTATTGTCAATGCAGAAATGATAGATTAAATAAGGAGAAAAAAATGAGATCAATAATGAATATAAAGCCGTGGGTATATAATGATGAAAATGGGACAATTATAAGGACTTATCGAGTTGAGGGTAAAAAGCATAAGTTTGAAACGTCAAAATCTACACCAGAGCTGCATGGAGGTAAAGAAATACCTATAGCCATTTACCATGATGAGGCTACAGCAAAAACAGGCCATTATGGCTTTATAGAGTTAATTACTAAAATTAATTCCGTAGCGGTTCGAAAAGAATTTAGCCCACAAAAAGAAGTTACAAGAAGTGATTTAATAACAAAGGTACCAAGATAATGACAAAACTAATGATCGGTTGTAATTATCACACTAGATGGCAAAGACACCCAGCTATGCGTTTTGTTTTATCTTCTGTTAATGGTGATATGGTTGAGTTAAAGACTCGTAATACTGGTGCGAAGTTTGAAACGCATGTTAAAAACTTAATATTCATCGATACACCTTATAATATTAGAAAATATAAACGTCTTTTAGAATTTGAGGTAAGTAATGACAAAACTAACGATTGATTTAGACAACTGTACGGATGATAAGCGCAAGGAGTTAAGATGAGTATAGAATATTGGAATGAAGTTATCCCTGAAATTCTACATGAGCTAGGAATTAACCTTGATGATAAAATTGTATATAAATTAGCTGATATGATTAATGATGCCGATGATATGCAAGGCGAATACAGTGGTGAGAATTATTATACAGTTGGTTTCCCTCAGGAACAACAAGATGATAAGGATAAAATTATACGTGATCTGGAAAGAGATCTGCTATGGGTCAGGAGTTGCCTTGAGGTTGTAAACATTAATATTAAAGAAGGTAATATAATATTAAAAGACCGCAGCAAAATGAGCTACATGCATTCCCATAAAAGAATGAATTATAAATTATGTTTTGAAAAAATTTATAAAAATGATGATCTACAAGATTTATCACGTGACATCATTGAAAGTTTTGACCCGGAATTTAATGCTGATGCAGTCATAGAAAAAAATGGATCTTACGAAGTTACAATAAAATGGATAGATGAAGGTTAACGATACAATGACAAAACTAACAATTGATTTAGACAACTACAGTGAAGCTGACCAAGAGCTTATACAATCTATATGGCGTAAGTTTAAGCCAGTGGACAAAAAGAGAGAAAGTCATGCTTGTGATGGTTTAACCTACAGTGAATGTGGTTATGATATGGGGGCATGGGTAAAAATGAAAGAAGACATTTTTGTAAAAAATTATCCTGAGTTTGAAAAAAGCGATATGGCTTTGATTTTAGGTATAGATAACCAAATAAAAGGCGTAGGCTTGAAAGAAGGAGCTATTGCAAAAAACGCAAGAACTGAAGATCCTATATGGAAGCCTGTGGATACAGAGTCTTATCATCTTTTACATTCAGATTCGACTCTTGATTATATGCCAAATGAATTTAGGAATGATAAGTATGACTTAGCAAATTTTGAGGTAGGCAACGTCTTCAAAACCAAAGAAGCAGCCCAACGCATGTTAGATCGCCGAAGGCGCATAGGCATCTTTGAAAATAAGATGATGGGGTTTTCAGATGGGTATGATGAGTCAATGAATAAATACAGGATAATTTATAACGGTAAGCAATGGACTTGGATATATGAAGATGAATGTACTATATGTCCTCTTGTTATCTACATAAACGAAGGAGTTATAGGAGAAGCAGTCGAATGGGCAAACAAACATTATCCGGAGGGGGTATAAATGAAAACAATTGAAGAATATGAACAAGAGATACTAGAGCTAAAATGCCAGTTGCATCATAAATATTTAAAAAACAATGATTATTTCGATGCAACTTGTAAATTTAAAATGTTTCCAATAGTTGATCCAAGCTCACCAACAATATTTAAGGATGTAACAAAAATATTAAAAACATGTGATTTGATTGTATTGAAAGTAAACAGTGATCAAAAATACTATAGTTTTATATTTACGGAGGATAGTAGAAAATATAATTTTGAGAAAATAAAGTTTTTCAAAGATGGACATGTCCTTGTTAAATACATAAATAAAAAGCTCATACCAGGATTGATTGGTAGGCATTATATGGAGTTTTTATAATGAGTAATCATATTTATACAAAAAGCAAAATGGAAGCGCAAAGCGACTTAGTAATGATAAAGGTAATATAATATGAAAGAAAGATATAAAGAGTACATGGAAGATGCTATAAGTCATGGGAATCTAATACATAACGAATATAATACTGAACTAATAAATAAGTTTGCTAAAAAATTGTGTATTAAATGTAATGAACTATCAAAATTGAAATTCTCAGTTAAAAGTTATTTTTGTCCTATGAGGATGCGTTATGTAATTGCTCTATATACGTATATTAAGGATAATGAATATGTAATGCCAATTTATATTGGTGAAAGAGATGAAACTGATGAAGAATATCACATCACTCCAGAAACAATAAATAAAATAACAAAAGAAGTAATGGAAGTAAAACATTCTAATGGCGATAGGGTATTTAGCTATGAAAAATTCTGAAAACTGGATCAGTATAAAAGATTCTATGCCGCAATTATTCCAGTCTGTTATTGTTCGTAACATTCATGGATTCACAACTATTGCACACTATGGTTATAAAGACTCATGGGAGACGATAAAAGGTTGGGTTGTATGTAGTCGCTGTAAAGATGATGGAGTTGACCTTGATATTGATGTTGTAGAGTGGGCAAGATTACCAAAGGGTAATAAATGATATGCTATAAAAGTTACATTTTATCAAAATTTAATAGTCATGTTTACAATATGATGCCTGATATCATAAAACATTTTGATAATTTTGTTATGAAATATGGTGAAAAGCCACAATATTTAATTTTAGGAGAAATATATTATGAAAATCTAGTTGGTATAAATGAAATATATAATATGAAAATAATAAAATCTGTTGCTTATGATAAGTTTGACGTTGCATAAAAAAAGGAAAAAAAAATGGAAGATAGACTACTAAATGATGATGATATAGGTAAAACATTCAAGTTTACTATTAATTTTGAAAAAAATGAAATATCAAAATCATCACAAAACCCTATGATTGTTTTAGGATTAGGATTAAAAACAATGGGTGATACATCCATAAAAAAAATGGTATATGTTTATTTAGCATCACATGTACAATGGCGAATAAATGATTTTCTTAAAAAAATAAACAAAGGTCATTTACATATTGAATTTTATGATCATCAATGGAATGGTTGGCAAGAAGGAACACTAAAGGGTTCTGAAGGATTTTGCACCATAAAAAAGGATGAGTATGGATTTAAAGTTGATGATATACTAACTGCACCACCTGAAAATATTCTTGAAAAAACTAATATAGTTGAAACAAAAATATTAGAAATTGATGATGATGAAATACCATTTTAAATAATAAAAGGATTTATTATGCAAATGCCTGATAAAAGTAGAAATAAATTTATTATTGATTTAGCTATTGTACATATTAATAAGCTTAGTAAAGATTCACTTTTAAAGTGCATCTTTATTATTAATCAAGATTTAAACGATCATTCATATGAAATTTTTTCTAAATTTGTAATTAAATATATAAGAAGTTACAAAAAACATTATATGTATAAAAAATATATTATGAAAGAGCTTAGGAATAAAAATACAAAAGATATAAGAACATTATGTTCAATTATGAATAGTTGTTCTGATTCAGAATCTATTAATGAATTAATAGAACAATGGATTTAAATATATTCATCTTCTTCTTGATCATTATTATATACTTTATAAGCTATGCCTGAAGCATGTATTAATTCTTGAGCATATGCTAATGCAATGAGCATTAAAGAATCTACGCCATGGGACGACCAATCTTTTAATGGCCCAACTTCTTGACCACTTTTTAATATTTTTGGTTGATATTGTTTTATACAATCTATTAAAAATTCACAATTTGTTTTATGTATTCTATAATTTGAAAATTGTGTGCGTGTTAGGTTTATTTTATCCATTATTGATGGCGGAACATTTGTTGTTAAAACATTATCTGTTCCAAGTTTTCTTTTAACTTGTGCTAGTCTAGTAGCACCATTCTCTCTGTCTAATGTTCCATTTTTACCGTCATGTGGCAAAATATGATAAGCATATCTTATATTATGATCATCTCTAAATTTATCTATAAAAGCTGCATGTTCTTCTAGTCCCACCCTATCTTGCTGATAATAACCAATTAAATTAATATAACCACTGTCTTCTATTTGTACAAATGTTATGCTTGTTGAATCAGAGCCTTTTGCATTTCCTGTAGCTATATCCCAAAATGTATAGACAGGTATTCCAGTTGATATTGGTATATCAGTTACTCGTCCTTCTCTTTCAGCTTTCTGTAAATGTGGCGCAAAATATGCACCTTTAAAAGATGTGTCCCAATCATTCCAATATTCTGTACGTATTTCTTCGTTGCTCATTTCTAGTTTATCTTCTAATATTTGTTGATCAGATATAATATTGTATTTCCTTGTATCAGTAACACTTAATATGCTAACAAACCAATCTGGGCTTTCAATGGCAGCATTTCTTAACCTCCAAGCATGACCATGACCATTAGGTGTTGTATTTACTAACCAGTAACCATTTGTTTCATTAATCATTGCTCTAAAAACTTTCATTGCTAAAGGATTTTGAAACGCTAACTCTGAACCAAAAATACCATTTGATGAGCCACCACGATACTTATCATAATCATCTGTGCCAACTAAATTGAGTATCGATCCATTTTTTAATTCAATATAGTTATCTGCTTTATTAAAGCTTTTTATAAATTCTTTTGGGAAAAAATCTGTATAATGTATACCATCTTTTGTTATACCTTGAAATATAGCTCTCCTTGCTTGTCCAAGTTTAGGAAACATATAATGATAATTTCCTTTCCACATCATCATAATACATATACATATATTTAGAAAAGCTACCTCTTTCCCGCAACGTCTATGCCAATCTAAAAATGCTTTTTTATATAAAAGAACAAATATTGCATTATATGCTTCTTTTTGGTAATCCCTTAATTCTATCATCTGAGGAAGTTCTATTATTGGAATACCATCTATTACCATTTATTGTCCTAAATAATTTAAAAAAAATATTGATATCAGAATAATAGCATGTTATGTTTAATAAATATACGAAATCCACACCATGTGGGTAGATCGTCTTTAATGTAAAGATGGTAGCGTCAAAGGAATAGATTCTAATCTGTATACCTATAGATAGTTACTTTAACAGTTAAACTAATTTATAGGAATTATTATGGGTTTAGAAAATGTTGCATCAAAAGGTTATGCAAATGAATTTGACATTCAATATAAAGGTAGTGCCGATCTTGGTAATGGTATTGCTACAAAAATGTACCACGGGTTAACAGGCGATTCTTTTCAGGTACCAATTCTTGGTCACTCAACAATGAAAAAGCGTGGTGCTTATGGAACACCTCTACCCTTAGTAGTGCGTGATGTTACACCATCTATTTTAACATTTGATGATTATGGTATGCGCGAAGCAGTTGATACCTATGAACAAACATTATTAGATGCTGATGAATTTGGTGAACTACCATCTTTACTTGCACAATCAGCGCAACGTATGGTTACTCAAACAATTTTAAATGCTCTAAATGATGTTCCTGATGCTGATGCTGGTTTAGTCATCACTGATGGTACAGGTGATATGACTCTTGATAAAATTCAACAAGTAAAAGCAGCTTTTGATAAAAAAGGTGTTAATAAAAATGATCGTTTTATTGTTATGGGTGCAACTCAAGAGCAATCATTATTAAAAGAAGAAAAAGTAACATCTAGTTTGTATAACACACATAAAAACTTGGAAGATGGTAGCTTAAAACAAATTCTTGGAATGACAGTAGTTATTATTCCAGAAATGGATGAAGGCGGATTACCTAATGATGGTGTTACAGCTACACCAACAGTTACTTGTTTTGCATGGTCAAGATCATGTATTGCAACTGGATTTAAGCAAGGAAAAGATCCTTCAGTGCGTATTTGGTTTGATGACAATTCAGAATGTAATATGACCAGCGTAGGTATGAGTGTTGGTTCAAAAGTTTCATTACCATTAGGTATGGCTAAAATTAAATGCACACAAGCTAACCCATTATAAGGAATAAATTATGTCTGATTTAATCAACTTTACTAGAGCCTCAACAGGTCAAACTGATGGTGGCCCACCAACCATATATACTCATGATACATCTGATGCTATAGCTACTGTTATTGCATCTGGTTATTATAACTCTAAAGATGTCTTACACCTTAATGATTTAATTTTCATTTCTGCATCTGATGATAGTAATTTATATCGTGTTACTGGTACTAACCCTACAACAATTGCTGCCTATTACACTTCAGGCACACCTGCTGCTGATTCTATTGCACTTACTATGCTAGACGCAGCATTAAAAGCAAAAGTTAATGCAGTTGTTGGTGCTGGAATTTATGATTATACAGGTACATCTACAACTTTTACTGTTACAGTAACAGGTGCTTTAGTAACTGATAGTGTAATTGTTAGTGCAAATGTTAATGGAGCTGGTGGATCACCTATTGTATTTGATTCTATGGCTGTTACTGCTGCTGATACTGTTACTGTTGTATTAGCCCAGGCTCCAGGTGCAGGAAGCAAATTTAATTATACTGTGACTCGTTCACCTGTATAAGAAACTTGGTTATATATGTAACCAATCAAAAGGGGTGTTTAACACCCCTCTTTCAAGGGTTCATTTATGGCTACTGAATTAAGTATTATTAACCTATCAAGAAGTTTATTAGGTGAAGAAACTGTACTAACATTAGATTTAACTAATCCTGATTTACAAGCAACATCTGATTTATATGAAACAATAAAAAAAAACTTGCTTGAACAATATGATTGGAACTTTGCAAAATCATGGGCAATACTTGTTAAATCAGAAGAAACACCAGCTGATCCAAATTATATGTATTCTTATAATGTTCCTGGTGATCTTTTAAAAATTATTGATACATACCCATCAAGATCAGATTATGCCATTGTTAGAGATAAAATATATAGCAATATTGATAAAGACTTTAGAATACGATACATAGCTAATGTTAATGTAGAATATTTTACAACATATTTTGAAATGGTTTTAGTACATGAATTAGCATTATATAGCTGTAATCTTATTACTGGAAAATCAGAAAAAATACCAATTCTTAAGCAATGGTCAGATCAAGTAACTAATGATGCTATGCACTTTGATTCTGTATCTACTAAATCTGAAAAAATAGTAGCAAATGAATTATCTATTGCAAGATTAAATGGTGGTTATTAATGGCTATTATATCTATACGCAATATGACACATGGTGAATGTTCACCACAATTTAGATCACAAACTGATTTAGAATTTTATAATAAATCATGCCAAACACTTCAAAACTGCTTAATTGGTACAAGTGGATCATGGGGTAGTCGGTTTGGAACATATAAAAAAGCTACAATACCTGGTGATGATGAAATATTAAATGCATTTTCTTGGCATTATAGTAGTGGAGATAATATATATAATTTTATAATCATTGTTGGTTTACAAACCATATTAATATTTAATCAATCAACATGGGCTATTACTACAATAACTGGCGTAAATTTCTCTGGTACAATAAGAGGAATAGCAGTCCATGATAGATTTATTATATTCGGAAATTTTCCAACTTATATGCTTAAGCTTGATTCAAGCGGCACACCTGTTCAAGATACATTTGCATATGTTAATCCACCGACTTATCAATTTGATAATAAATATAAATATGAAACTGTTTTTACATTATCTACAGTTGAAGTAACTGATCCTGATGGAGGAAATTTTGCACACCTTGAAATAACTACTATGGGAACATTTGGTGGATTTACACCAAACTTTGTTGGTGGTACATTTAGATCGTTAGGTTTAGCAACAGATACAACTGATACCGACGGATCAGCCGTTATTATGAACTATGAATCTAGTACCCAAGTTGGTGTTAGGATAGATAGCGCATTTAGAAAAGTAGCAGGATGGACTTCTGGCCCTGAAGGAATATTTAAAGGTGCTGTATGTGTTTTAACAGAGCAGTTATACAGTGAAACTAAAGATAATTGGCCAACTTGTGGTACTTTTTATGATGATAGATTGTATACATGTGGTGGAAAATTAACGCCAAAAATAATAAATGGTTCAGGTGTCGGAGAATATGAAGATTTTTATTTAAATGTTGGTAATGATTCTGATGCTATCCAAACAACCCTTGATGGTGACGGGGATTCTATCATCAATGTTATTTCATCATCATCTATACAATTTTTTACAAATAAAGGTATATACTGTAACGAAGCACAAGTAATAACACCTAAAACAATATCATCTGTACGATTAGTTTCTGAAAAAGGAAGCACTTCAGCAGAACCTATTATGCTTGATAAACAAACATTATTTTGTAATGTTGGTGGTAAATCAGTTTCTTCTTTATATTTAAATGAATATTCTGCCTATAAAATATCAAATATATCATTTTACAGTTCACATTTAATTAAAAACCCTATATCTATGGCAGCATATGATAGCAATGATAAGATTGATACTAATATAGCATTTTTAGTTAATCCTGATGGTTCTATATCTATGTATCAAACACTCGCCGAACAAAATATTGAAGCATGGTCTAATATACAGCTATTAAATGGTGATAAATTTATACATGCACTATCATCTCGTGATAAAATGTTTTTCATTACAGAAAGAAATACTAATTTTTTTATTGAAGAATTTACTATAGATTATGCTTTAGATTGTATGGTTGATAATTTAACAGTTTCTAATGGTGAAGTTCAATTAGGTTCTGATTTTGAAAGTACAACTGTATCATTAATAGGTAAGGATGGCGTATCTAGTTATGGTGATTATACAACTGATGCAACTGGTACCTTTACAACTGATATTGATGATGCAATATTAAATAATTGTTTAGTTGGATATAAGTTTATATCTCAATTTATTACTAATCCTTTACATATTATTACACAAGCTGGCGATAACAGATATACTAAAAAGAAAGTATCAAAAGTTTATGTAGAATATTATAATTCTAATACATTTAAGATAAATGGTGTTCAAGTTCCAACGCAAAATTTAGCACCAACATCGGAATCAACACAATCAGAAGCAAACAATATATTAAGGTCTGATACATTTTCATTAGCTACAAATTCTGGATATACTCGTAATGCTACTGTTGAAATATTACAAGATATACCACTAAGATTTGAAATATTAGCTGTTGATGTGGATTGTTCACTTTAAGGAGATATTATGTTAGGTGTAATGGGTGGTATTTCCGCAGCTGCATCAATAGGCGGAGGGATAGTTTCAGGTATCAATTCATCTGAAGAAAATAATGCTAATCAAAAAGCATTAAATCTTCAACTTGAGCAAACAAAAGCTAAAAGTTATCAAGATACATTATTGCGTAATCAAAAAATTACTCAAATACAATCTACTGGTTTAGCTATGCAAGGAGCAAGTGGTATGACATTAAGTAGCGGAAGTTTTAATAATTTACAAGCTGCTAATTATCAAAAATTTGCTGAAGATTCTAAATTTTCAAATGAAAATCTTCAATTTGATGAAAATGAAATATATGAAAAAGAAGCAGCTAGTGAAAGACAATTTCATAATCAAATATTTAGTGATGCATTTAATACAATAGGTAAAGTTGCTAATTTATATAGTGCACCTGATTATGATAAGGTAATTTAGGAAATAATATGGAAGACTATCCAGTTTATAATACATCTGTTGCATTACAAGTTGGTAATGGAACATCACCTATGGCTGCTGCATATCAGCAAAGCGCTAATGTTTGGAATAACTTTGCACAAAAAACAATGGGTATTGCACAAAAAGAAGTTGATAATAATGCTGCAAAAGAAAGTGTAAAAGATGCACAATCACAAGGGCTTGGTTGGACTCCAAAATCTAATATGACTACTGCTGGACGAGCATATAATCAAGCAGGAAGAAACATTGCAATTAACCAGGGAACCTCACAAATTGTTGGAGGTATCAATAAGTTATTTTCTCAACAAATAACGGCTGCTCCAGGTCAAGATAATTTAAATAATTTTACACAAAATGCTAATCAATATTATGAGCAACAAATACAAAATGTTGATCCAAGCATTCAACCAAGTATTACAAGAGCATATAAAATGGCTCTATCTTCTGATTCTATGCAAATTGCAAAAAGGGAAGGAAGATATCAAGTAAGTAAATCAACTGCTGATCTTATGCAAAATGGTGATGAATTAGCAAATCAGGCTGCAAATTCAATGCGACAAGCAACTAGTTATACTGATCCAGTATTACAAAATGCTTATGGTAACCAATCGCATTCCCTTTTAACACAAGCAAAGGTTTCATATCAACAAGCTGGTGTTTTTAGTGGAAATTTTAATCAATCCACAAGCAAAATACATCAAGCAAATATTAACTTTTTAAATGCTACAGCACTTGGAAAACAAAATTCTATTTGGAATCTTTATAATAATGCTAATTCACCTGAAACAAAGGATTATTATGGAAATCAGTTAAAATCTATAAGTGAAAACTTTTTAGAATCACCTGGTATGAGACAAGCATTTGGCAGTGTCAGTCCTGAAAAAAATATGTCATCTAATGATATATATAGATTACAAAGAGAATTAAACAGAAATTCTTCAAGTTTTGGAACACAAGTAAAAGCTCAAAAAGCACAAGATGTTTTAGATGCTAATAATGCCATAACTGCATATGGAAATGGAAGCGCATACCCTACTAAAATTGTTGCAATGATGCAAACAAATCATCCAGAACTTGCACCACAATTTATGCAAAATTTAATGGCTGCTGGTTCTCAACACTCTTTGTACAATGAATACACAAATGGTAGGCCATTAAGTGATTTAAATACCTGGATAACTAAATATAGTAATCCAAATCAACCTTTAGTAATTGATGGTTTGGGTGCAGCTGCATCTGAAAAAGTAAAAACTAATTTATTATCTAGTTTTAAAACATTTGTAAAACAAGCAAAAAATGATCCTTATGAAGTATCTTCACAATCGCCAGAATTTACAAAATATTTGCGTACATCAATACCTAAATTACATTCAAATAACTCGCAAATATCTGATCTAGATTTACAAAACAATGTCCATAATGTAATGATAAATCCAATGAATATATTTACTAAACAACTTTCTAAACAAGGAAAAACTGCTATAAATAATATTTATAATTACTCAAATCAAATACAAAGTGCTAAGGGATTGCCAAACTCATTAGTAACAAATGCCAATGCATCATACATAGCAAGTCAAATTAATCAATTACCTGATGACCAAAAGTTACATGCTTTACAAACTGCAAGTATGAATCTTGGTACCCACTGGGGATTAATGCAGAAAAGTTTAATTAACACAAAGAAAATACCATATGGTGATTTTATTGCTATGAACTTAATGAATAATCCTAATGTAGGTACTACTGTTAATGATATGATGGATGGACAAGACTCATTACTTGCAAATAAAAATCAACATTGGAATAGTTTAAATATAACACAAGCAAAAGCAATGCAAGATGTTATGAGCGATCCTACATTAATAGCTGCAATGTCATCATTTAATCAATATCCTGGGAGCAAATCTAATCAAGCTATTGCTGGTATTACTAATGCGATAGCTAATGTAGCAAGTACTCGATTTTTAAAAAATGGTTCACAATGGGAATCAGGAAGCAATATTATATCTCAAGCATCAAAAGATGTAATTAATGGCTTATATCAAAATAGTGCTTCTGACGGAACTAGAGTACCATACACCGTTAAAACAAGTGATTCTGAAGGCAATATAACAAGGTCAAATATTTCATTAGAAACAGTAAATAACCTTAAAGATTACTATAAAAGACAAGCTTCAGAATATGCTGCATCTACTGGTGATGTATCATTACATCATAGTAAATGGATCAATACACCTGATGGATCAGGTTTAATGTTGATTGGATCAAATGGAAAACCATTTTACGCATTAAATGGAAAACCATATGGATTTACATTTGCACAATCAGTACATCCTGGTTTAATTCCAGGTTATAATGAATATCATAATGAATCATGGTTAAAACGATGGATATAGATAGCAACTCACCCATAACTACTTCTGATCAATCATTGAATATTAATAACAATGATAGTAGTAATGCACCTGTTGATAGCATAACTTATCCACAACCATCCCCAATATTACAGCCTGCATCAAGTCAAACAATACCTAGTGATGATATATTTTCAAATAACCAGGAAATACCGCAACCTGATGGTAAATTATATCCATTAAATCAAAGTACCACACCTGCTGAATCGGCATCATCTGAAATTATAAAAGGATCATTAGATTTAATAAATGCACCAAGATTATTAGAATTAGAAACAGGATTATTTCAAGGTAAAGAAGCTGAGCAGCAACAAATAAAAAATCAAAATGATTTAATGGATGTTGTTAATAAAAAAATAACTAATTTACCTGTTGATCAAAAATCATGGGCAACATCATGGGCACCTAAGATGTTTGGTGAAGCCGTTAGTCCTATATTAAATGCTGGTGTTGGATTAGCAGAACTTGGGGTAAGCTCTATATTGCCCGAAGCTACTGCTGCTTCTGAAGAATCTGCATTAACAGTTGCAAGTGTTGCAAAAAAAGCATTGAGATATGGGCTATCTGGTGTTGCTGCTGGTACAGTTATAGGATCAGTAAATCAAGCTATTAATGCTGGAACGCCACAAGAAAAGTCACTTCCTGATTTTATTACTAACTCATTAGAATGGGGTGCATATGGATTAGGTGAAGGTGTTGTGCGTGGAATATCTCCATTAGTAAAACCATATATTAATGATGCTATTAAAACAGTTAAAGGAAAATTTGTTAAAACTGATTTAGATAGCACAATAACACCACCTGTTTCACGTGAAACAGTTGCAGCTGCGCAAGATACAAATATAGTCAAATCAGTTAACGGTAAAGTTGCAGATTCAACTACATCTATACAAGCATCTTATAATGAAACAAAAGATGCATATCAAAATGAACAAAATGATTATGATAATCAAAATCAAGATTATCAAGACAATACTTTATCACCAAATGATAGATATGAAGCATCTATTTTAGCTCATAAAAACGCCAAGTTATCAAAAGAAAATGAAATAGAAGAAATAATTAATAATATTTCAAATGAATATAATAATGATGATAATAATATTAAAAGTGCTCTTTCTAATGTCCCATTAAATGATTTAATTAATGCAAGACAAAGTTTAAAATTATTAGATGGCTTATCAACTAACAAATATTCAAATTTATCAAATATAATAAATAATATTGATTCAGTTATACCAACATCTGGTGTTGCTAGAAAAATAAACTATCTCAAAAATAAAGATTATTTAAATGATGAAGATAAGGAATATATAAGATCTTCTTATAGTCCTAATTTTGAATTAAATGAGATGGAAAAATCTAATGATTTATCTGATAAAAATATTGAAAAATATGAATTAAGAAAAAAAGGTTTAAATGATCTAATTATCAATAATAATAAAAATTCAATGCATGATCATATAAATAATTTAAACAATCATGTAAAAAATTTAGATGATATTAATACAGATTTAAGACAAGTTGTAGCAAATCATAATTTATCCTCTAGTGATAAATTTAATGTTCAATCAGCAGCAGAAAAAGATTATTCTGATATTACTAATCCAAATCAAGATATGGTTCATGATCATGATATGTCTATGCAAGATATGGCAGCTAAAAAAACCCCATATCAAAATCATATATCAACGATTAATGAATTAGATGATCAAGTTTCTAAATATAAAGAAAGCGGTTATTTACTTCCTGAAGAAGAAGAAATAATAAAACAAGTTGACGAAGAAAATAATCATGATGGTATTGGTAAAATTTTCCAACAAGGTATTAACTGTATTTTTGAAAATAGGTAAATTATGTCTAAATGTGCTGATAAAATATACAAAAACATAAAAGAATCAAATGATTCAGATGTTAAACGTTTAGCTAAAGGTGTTACTAAAAAAAACATTGAAAAAATGCTATTAGATTTGAAAAATAATGCAGATACTATTTTTCAAACTGGCGGTGCATCATCACCAAAAGAAGCATTAGATAAGGCATATGAAAAAAAATTAGAGGAAGTTAAATTAGCAGCTGAAAATAATAAAAAAAATATTAGAGAACATATTATAGCCAAAGCTAAACAACGAGAAGCTGCTGAAGCTGCTAATGGTGATATAAACAAAGTTGAAGGAATATGGGTATCAGGTAAAGGATTCAAAGGAACAGGTGTACGTACAGGAACTCAAGATTCTATAACAGCTTGGCAATCTAAATTATTACATTCTAAAGGAGCTATCACACCTGAGCTAGAAAAAAATGATCTATTAAAGTACCTTGGAAGATCATTAAAAGATAATCTATCTGGATTGGTTGGTTTATCACGATCAGATACATTAGCATTTCAATATGAAGTAGCTAATCAAAACTTAAGAAATGAATTTGATGATACACTTGCTGGAAAAGCTGCAAAAATATTTAATCAACAAAATAAATATGTCCGTGAAATATTAAATAATAACGGAATAAATATTAATGATTTAGAAACAAGAGTAACGGCACAATATAATAATCCAACTAAAATGTTAAGGCCTTCTGGATTTCATAAAGAAATGATGAAAAGAATGAATATACCTAATTCTACTTTAGGTAGAGCAAAATATATTAATGAAAAACTAAAAATGGGTTCTGTTGAGCTTGATAAAATGCAAAGAGATGTGGCATTTGAAATGTGGTATAAATATAGAAGGCCTCAATTAGATGATGCAAAAACATTTTCAGATTTAGATACAAGTAATGAAGATAATATAAAAAAGAAAATGCGCGAAGATTTTGATGAAATGACTAAACCACCTAAAGCAGAAGATAAATTAAAGCCTGAACCTGTAACAAATCCTTCTATATGGAACCAAATGGAAAATAGGCATAGAAAGTATATAGCTAAAGATGGAAAAAGCTTTGTTGACTATTCTATAAAATATGGAGCAGGTGATTTATTAGAAAATGTTGAAAGAGAAACACATACATTAGCTCATGCATTAGCATTAACTGAATCATGGGGCCCTAAACCTATTCAGGCATATAAAGAATTAAGAGATGAAATGTTCGGTGATAGAACTGACTCAAATAGTTTAAATAGAATAAAAAGAATGAATACAATGATGTCATATTTAGGTGGTGAAATACGACCAGATTCTGATCATATGTTAGGAAGATATGTAAGGTCTATACTTACTTGGAATGTACTAAAATCATTAGGTTCTGTTACATTTAAATCCTTACCTGATATGGTTTTAAATTGGAGACAACTCGATAGTTGGGGTACAGGTTTTAAATCTAAAACTATAGGTATAGCAAAAGGATTTACAAAAGGTAAAAGTGATAGTGATTTAGAAGAGTTATATAGCTCACTTGGTGTTATGTCTAAGCATATGATTGGCAATAGACATGTAGTTGATCCAAGATCATTTAGAGGTATTGGGTCTAAGTATGAAGCTGCAATGATGCAAATGAATATGCTTCCTAGATGGGATCAAACAAGGAAAAGAACTGCATTTGCTGGTTTATCACATTACTTAGCAAAATATTCTGATACAAAATTTGATAATTTACCCGATAAATTAAAAAGAAAATTTGATTTATATGCATTAAAACCTGAACAATGGGATGCATGGAGAAAAGGTGCATATAAAATAGATGGAGTAAAATATTTAAGCCCACATCATGTATTAGATGCGAGTGATGAAGATATTACAAGCGCAATGGGAAATGGAAAAAATAAAGATCAGTTAAGAGATGCATTATATAGGAAATTATCTGGTATGTTCCATGGTGAATATAAATATGTAGTTCCAGGAAATGATTTATATGCACGATCGCAGCGTGCTTTCAATTTACAAACAAATTGGGGTCAAGCTTTAAACTTAATTATGCAATTTAAATCATATGCAATTGGTTATGTAAAAGATGTTTTAGGTCGTGATATATATGAATCTAAATCAAAAAAACATGCCATGTTAAATTTAGCATCAACTATTACATCTACAATGGCAATTTCATTAGTTGGAACAATGGCTACTAATGCATTATTAAAAAATAGAAAAACACACCTTGATATATTTAGCAATAATAAATATATACGTGAAAATGCTGATGAAAATTGGATTGAAGCAGCTAAATCAGCATTAGGAATATTTTCAGATGGTGTTAGTGCATTTTCAAATCCAACTTTAAGTAGCGTTTCATCTTTACTTGGCCCTACAGCTACCAATACAGTAAATGCTGGTTTATTCTATCATGAGCAAGAAAAACATTTTAGTGATTGGTGGCATAATAAAAGATCAAGACAAAAGAAAAGTTCAGCATTATTAACTGAACAAGCTGTTGCAAACAATATGCCTTTCCATAATACACCTATCGTATCTGCTATCATGAACCACCTTGTTAGTAAATATATAATGGATTTTATACAACCACATAGTTATGAGCAACAACGCAATAACTTAAAAAATAAACATGGTATTACACCATTATTTGGAGATTAAACTATGCCTTTACCTAGCGAAACACATTATTATACAATTACTGGCGATGGTAATACGACAACATATACAATACCTCAAGAAATTATTTCTAGTGATGATATTAAAATATATAACCAAGGAACACTTGTTACAAATTGGACTTTGGCTATATCATCTGATACTGAATATGTTTTAACATTTTCTGCTGCAATTGTTAGTGGCGTTGTCTATACTATAGTAAGAAATTCTATTGCAAGAAATCCAAATTTACTACCTATTGGGTCACCATTAACATCACAAGATATTAACAGAAAATTCAATGAATCATATTTAAATAGATTAGATTCAAATTATAAATTTAATAATTTTTCACATAGTTATTATTCATATACTAATTCATCTTTACCTACAAGTGGAATGCTTAATTTTCCACTACCTCTTGGTCAACCTTCTGGTGAATATTCAGTATTTGGATGGAATGGTATAGCATGGGAAAGTATTCCATTAACTGATGGTAATTTAGAAGTAAGATTAGCTAGCACAAGTGATCCACAAGGTGCATCTTTGATTGGTTATAATAATGGTGCAGCTACAACAGTAAAGGCACAGTTAGATTTATTAATACAGCTTCTACAAGTATCTACAAGTATAAGTACAGGTGGGGCAACACATATTGAAGCATGGCTTGATGGAGCTGCAAATAGCTTACAAGGCATAATTGATATCTATACAAATACAGCTGCAACTAGCTCTACAGCATCAGGAGCTGCTAATATTACATATTGGAATGGTGCTGCTTCTACAAGCGTTCAAGCACAAGTTGATATTAATAAAACAGATATTTTAGCATTTGGTGCTGCTGCAACATCTTCTATCGCATCTGGTGCTTATAAAATTTCATTATGGAATCTTGGATCAAATACTGATATTCAAACATGGGTTGATAGTTTGTTTGCTGCTGCTACAGCTACTAATACTGGTGCCGCAATGAATATGTTTGTATGGGATAGTTCAGATGGTGGGAATTCTCTTAGCATTGGCGTTGCTATAACTCAATTATATGGTACGCCATCTGCATCTAATACAGAATTAGGTGCTGGTTGGGTTAATTACTGGAATGGTACAGCTAGTGTAACTGTTAAATCTAAATTAGATAATTCACGAGAATACCGAATAGGTGATTTTATGGCTGGTGTGCCAACTGAACCTTATCCATCTGGATCATGGCTACAGTGTAATGCTACTCATTCTATAGGATCAGATTCATCAGGTGCAACACATGCAAGTAATGATTATGAAGCGCTCTATATATATATCAGAGAAAATTATTTAGGTGAAACAAATACAGCAGCATCTGCTGCATGGACTGCAAATACACCTATAACACCATCTACACTAGCAAGTAATCAAGTACCAGGTTCAAATGCTTGGAGGTATGCTTGATAAATAAGAATCAACTTATAGCCTATGTCATCATGCCTACATTGCAAGAGTTAGGCATGTATAGTATGAGTGCACAGAATTTATTGCTATATAATTCTGCCACTGAAAGTAACCTAGGTACATATATCAAACAAAATCCTGGGCCTGCTCTTGGTATATGGCAGCATGAGCCTCGTACTTATCATGATGATTACGAACAATTTTTAGATCAGAAAAAATATGAGCTATTAAAAAAACAAGTATGGGCTATTTGCGGTTATGATAGAAAACCACCTATAGAAGCTTTAATATGGAATTTAAAGTATGCCTGTGCAATGGCTCGTATACATTATGCAAGATTCCCAGAACCTTTGCCTGATGCTGATGATTTTGATGGATTAGTTAGTTACTATTATAAGTACTGGGGGCCAAATCCTGAGCACACAACAATTGGAAAAGCTAAAGATCGTATAGAAAAGATATTATTTTAAGGAAGAAATATGTTTAAATCAATTATAAAAAAAGTATTGCCATTTATTGGAGGCGCTATAGGTGGCCCAATAGGTGCTGTAGCAACAAAAGCTGTCGCATCAATATTATTACCAGATAAAGAAAATCCTACTGAGGATGAACTTGCTAATGCCTATGCTAATGCTACTCCTGTGCAGCTTGAAAAAATAAAAAGTGTTGTATCATTAGCTCAGATCGAAGCAGATGATCGGAAAAATGCTAGAGATAGGCAGTTAAAAACTAATGATTCTACACCTAGAAATGTTACCTATATATTTTGCATAGCATTTATTTTTAAATTATTTATGCCATATGTTATGCCAAATGCACATATAGATGCTAATCTAACTGATGTATTATGCGATGGTCTTATGCTTTGTATTGGTTTTTTTGTTGGATCAAGGAATAATAAGTAGAGCCTGACGCGCCATATCCCTCTAGGTCATTGATGCAATCGAAAGTAGCCTCTAACTAGAAGCACGCGCCTAGGACGTTACCTACAATTTATTATAACATAAAGGATAAATAATGGAATATTTAGAAATAATAGGATCATTTATAATATCAATAGTAGTAATATACATTTTAATAAGTATAATTTTTAAAAAATAAGAGGTTAATTATGGATAATTTTGTAAGTAATGATTTAGAAATCATTTGGAATTTCAACGGAAATCCAGTTAGGTTAAGACATACCTATGATCCTGTTAAAAGCGAACTTACCGTTTGGTATTATGACCTTAAAACAGGAAAAACCATGAAAGGTGAATTTGTTGGATTTCCACCAGCATTATAAATCTACATTATTCTTAGTTATATTTGGTTCATCTTTCATCACTAAAAGGTGAGCCTCCTCCAAATTTAATTACAATTAATCTTTCATTATTTTCAATATCTATAATATTATCCCACCCACCATTTTGATCCATAACAATAATAATTTGTTCATCATCAAATATATTTAGTTTTTTTATTAATTCTTTTTTAGTCAATTTATTAGTTCCCACGGTAGACTAATTATAAATCTACATTAAATCTAATCCTAACTTGATGTTTAAAATCATCAATTGTATTAGATAGTTTATCTATATGATTTTTGTATTTAGATAGCTCATCATTAAAAAAATCAACTATCATTTGCATTTTATTTTCCATATCTTGCATGCGATTATCAAATACAGCAATAGTATCTTGTTGCATTTTGTATAATTCTTCTTTAGTTGGCACTTTTTCTTTAGTGGCCTTTTCTTTATTTAGTTTATCATTCATTATTTGTTCCCTAACTCTCTAGCAATTCTATATTTTTCTTGCATTACTAATTTTGCTGCATCTTTTTCTGGACCATAAGGCAAAGAATTATACCTTTTGTGTGCGTCATATGCTTCCTGATCTGGGTTGCTAGATGCTGTTTTTTGTATTGATTGAGGTGCATTGCTTGGTAATGATTTTTTAACAAGCCAGTTAAATGCTTCAATTTCTGATTTTTCAGTTATACCTTTTAAATAACTGTTCAAGCCATCTTCTGGTGCATCACCAAAATTTAAAGCCATTTCTTTGCATTGTTTAAATTCTTCGATAAGCTCAGGACTCATGCTAGCGATAACTTCATCATTATGCTTTTGTATTGCATTTGTTATATATTCTTCCTGCTGTTTAATAGCGTTACTTTCATATTTAGCAAATAGATTCATATTTTCATTGAATGCTTTTTGAGACATGCCTTGACTACGTGCAAGTTCTGACATATCTTTAAATGCTTGTGTTTCAGTGTCTAACTTATAGTCAGAATCTTTAAAACTATCATCTAGTTCTATTTTATAATCACCTTCTGGTGCACCTGTAAAACCTTTGTATTTTTTATCGTATTGTGATTTTAAAGGATTATATCCTTTTGCTTGATCAAACATCGTTGGGAATGTTTTATCATTAAACCAATCTGGTTTTTCGCCGGTACCTCGTACACCTTCAGAGATATACCAAACATTTTCTTCGCTGGGAGTTTCTGTGCTTGTTGTGCTTGTTGTACTTGCTTGGGATGTATCTGTTGATGAAACTGGTACTGTTTCAGTTGGTGTTGTTGCTGCACTTGTTTGTTCAATCGCTGATGAACCACTATCTATAATATTATCATCCATTATTACTTAACCTCTTTTTTGTATATTCTCTGTACGCATCTACTAAAAATATTTGCTCTCTGATCCGGTCATCAAATCCGGCATTATAATGTTGCTGTGCATCGGTATATGTACTGCGACTATATGAGTTTAACTGCTGCAAAGCAATACGCATTGAATCTAAATATTTTTTTCCATCTTCGCATTTATGAAAAGCCATATATAATTGTCTGGCTCGCTCTTTGATTCCTTCATTTTCAAATTCTATTGTTGTTCTCCTTGTTGCATAGGTTGTACTTGCTGTTGTTGTGGTTGTTGATTTTGTTGTTGCTGCGCCTGTTGTTGTTGCTGCACTTGTTGTTGCTGAGCTTGCTTAAACTTAATACGTGCAGTCATTGTACGCATAACTTTTTTCGATACGTTGTTTTGATCTGTTATATAGTCTATTAAATCATCTTCGCTATAAATATAGGTTGCTAATTCCGGCTGGATAACTGATCCATTGTATATAGTTTGTACTTGCTGTGTAGCAGTAATAATATTATTAATTTTATTTTGCTTTGCAGCTCTAGCAATCGGGCTTAAATATTCGAACTCTACTAAGTCACCTAATTCCTCCGATACAGCACCTAATCTATACATATATGACCATGTTAATTTAACAAACTGTTCAACTAATTCGCTACCAAGCCTAGAAAAGGTTGATCTTAGTTGTGCTGTCATAGAATCATCTTGTATTTTTGTATAGGTTGCAGTTTGACGCGGATCGCCTGCTGATGGGTCACCAGTTGGATTGATAAACAAACCCTGCTTGATTTGATTAATACATTTTTCTTGTACCTGCATCATATCACCAGATTCAGCTTTGATTTGCATTTGGCTTAGTGCATTTTGTGGTGCACTTGGTTTCATTTGTATAACTGAACCTGTCTCAACTGTTGCAGTAAAGTTGTTTGTCATATTAGCAACACGTGATAAAAATACAGGTCTAGCATTCCAGTTTGCAGCACCTAGTATAATTTTACCTGCTTTATTAAGTGTAGATATGGTTGGCATCATGTCATACATTTTGCCTCTACCAAACATTTCACCGCTATACACTTTAGGTCTAAATACAATAAATTGGCTTAGCTCTTGTTCTTCGCATAATAAAAACTTATCTGCTTTGTATTGTTTAACACAGTAGTTATATTTCATTTTTTTATTATCACTGCTTGGATAATATACTGTGCCTTCTTCAATATGTATTAATTTGTTTGAGTCATTGTCTATAATGTCTTGCAAATCTTGATCTATTTCTATGTTTGGCCACGTTTGTTTGAGCAAACCAGCTTTAACGTGATGCGTGCTGAAAACATCTTGTATTGTATGATGCTTACCCTCGCCTACTGATATTTGATGCAATGGTATTGACGATACCGTGTAAGGTTCGCTGGCATCATCTGTAATGTTAACTAATAAAATACCAGTTGATATGATCATCTCGCGTATACTTTGCACAGCAGCAGCCTGGAAATTAGATTTAGTGTTTTTTGTATACTCTAAATATTCTTCAGACCATTCAGAGCACATTTGTTCTAGCTCATCTTTGCTTGGAATTGGTCGTTCATTACCTTTTTGTCTTTTGCATTTACCTTTTAGAAACTTTTTAGATGGCTTGAATTTTACAAACTCTTTATCACCGAATAACATTTCCATCAGTTTATTAACGTGGATATCTAATGATGTTACTGGTGTATCATCATATATTTTTAATGTTTTGCTTTGTCCTGGTGTAGTCTCTTGGTTGTTAAAATTTGCTCTATTTGGCATCACAAGATCATAGCATTTTTGTAATTCGGACTGCCATTCCTTGCTTGCTTTGTCTGCAAATTCTTTACGCTTATCAAAATCAATTACTGGTATCATGAGCTATCCTACTGTGTTGCTGCCACCGTTAAAACCACCGCCGCCCTGTGCTCTTTGCTCAGATTGTATTTGCTGCTGTTCAACATTGGTATTAGATGCAGCAGCTTGTTTTCTGAGCTGCTCTGTTAAGTCCTCTTGTTCTTCATCAAAAGCTTTGTTTGGGTCATCGTCGCCCATAATAGACACCTCCTTAAAATTATATTTGTTAATAAGTAATTTATACAAACTATACGGAGTCCATATAAACGTTTTTTTTATCCCCAATAGTCTTTTAACCAACGTAGCACAGTTAAAAGGCTCAAAAGTAATCGGTTTAATAGCTGATAAAGGATGTATTGCCCTTGTTTTACCAAATATCACACAACCATTATTATCTAAATAACCTTGTATTAGTTTTTTTGCATCCTCAAAGCTATATATGTTGATAACTATTTTGTTAAATGCAAAACTTATTACGACAGCTTGGCTTTTGCTAGCTGCATCTAGGTACATTGCACAACAATGATGGTAATTATCTTTCATCACAGCGTGGCAAGCGCTTAATCCAGAACTCCTAAAGAGGACATATGCTCCCTCCGCTCTTGATCTGTTGCATAAACGAATCTTTCGTCGTCTGCGATCTCGAAATTTGATCGCATTAGTACATATATCTTTGATGGTTTTACGCTTAGTTTTGATATTTGGTCTCTTAAGTCTTGCTCGTTGATTGCATCAATACAAATAGCATCAACACATTTATCAGCATCAATTTTCCGTTTAATTTTATTAAGTTGTCGCCGCATTAATCCTCTTTAAGTAGGCGATATGCTAACGATCTAGTGGCTTTTTTGTCATTCATGATTTTTTTAACAGCTGGTATTTTGGTATCACCACTTGATGCTTTGATCATTTTGTTTAATCTTTTGATGTTAAAGCTTTGTTTGATACGATTTTGCATGATAACTCCTATTTAGTTAGCTTTTTGCTGCTCTCTCAGTATGGCTAATTCTTCTTTGACCTTTTCAACTTCTTCAATTGTATATGCTTTGCTCAATAGATCCATCATATCAACACCTTGTTTTGGTGATATATCCTGGTTAGCCACGGCATTTGTAACTGCTTTTATGTTTGTTTCCATGTCATTATTAGCGCCAAATCCAGGGATATTGATTTTTGCATCATCTGCTTCGGCGTGCATACGCTTATACCCATCGATAAATGCGATGTATTGAAATGTTGGATCATTTAAGTTGTTAATCCTAAAATCATCCCACCAAGCCTTGCTTTGGTTCTTCCCTTTTTTAAACACGTCCATAAAATTGTACTTTGGGTCGTCTTTCCAGTTATGCAAAGTTTGCCTGCAAACACCTAATTCAGCGGCAACTTGTGCAACTCCCTTGCCTGCACACCACAAAGCATAAGCTTCCATAGCTAAATCTTGACTATATTTTGTTGGCCTGCCTAATTTTTTTGCTGATCTGATAAATCTATTGCGAGCTTTTGGGCAATCTATTTTTGCAGCTAATCTTTTGATTGTCTTATCATCTGTATCACTATAATCAATCATGCTTTTTCTCATTTTTGTGCATATTTTGATTATATGTCTATATATATAGAGAGTCAATTAATTATAATTTATACTTGACGTTAACGTTAACAGTTGATATAGTTATCACATGCCGGATAACTGGCACAATAAAACGGAGATAATATAATGATAAATGACTACCCAAACTTAATACATGATAAAATAACTCATGATATGGATGATAAATTCCGAAAATATGTTCGTATTGTTAAAAAAAAATATAATAACGGTCAAGTTATGTATATAGGAAAGGAAAGAATACTATCTATGCCAGATTTATATCGAAATGATTTGAACATAATAGGTCATGAAACAGATGATCCATTTATTAGGATTGGAGCACATTATAATTATTTTAGGAATGGCAAGGTACAAAGTATTATTAAATATAATGATTGTGGTAATATTATTTATAGCAAGCGATTTGACAGTAACGGAACATTAATGCGAGAAGCATTATACAATAGTAAAGGTCAATGCGTAGAAGCCTGTGAAAATGGCAGACATGGGAAAAGTGGTTATTTAGATGATGTGGTACGATAATATGGATAATAAAACCAGTAAATCTAGCCTAAAAAGAGTTATGGCATATCACGACAAACAAAAACTACTAAACCGTGTTCGTCGTGATGTATGGGCAACTACCGATGAGCATGATCAGATAAAATCAATGCTAAAAAAAATAAGAGGCCTTACTTAGGTCTCTTATTCTATTAAGTCCTCAAGGATTATATTATGATCCTCTATACAATCATTAATAGCATCCATTAATGGGTGATAGTCGTAATCAGTATGTTTAAACTTACGCCAGACGTTGTTTTGTATCTCAAACAAGCAGCTAGCCATATCAAATGATTTATAAATGCACTTTCTTTTTGCGCTATAATCTACATAATTCCAAATTTTGGCGCTATAATCTGCATAACTCCAAATATCTGTTTGAGAAAATATATCTTCCGCTACTATAACAGATCCAGGTGTTACTCTAGCATTCTCTACTTTAACCCTATTACATTTAGAGAATTTTTTGTATATCCAACAAAATAACTTACTCAAAATTACCTCTTCTTATATGTGTTAATCTATCTTCTGCTTGACTCATATTGGATATATTATTATTTTGTCTATAACTTTTTATCCATTTTTTAGCTGCATACCATATCTTAACTCGATACCTAAACTTAAATATTAAATAATTTTGTTTATACTCGATATCAAAACATGAAGTAATATATATTGGATCATCATTATCAAAACTTATAATAAAATCTTCAAAAATCAAATAATCAAAGTATGACCATTTATATTTTATTTTTTCTGGGTTGTTTTTAATATACCCAACAATTTTATCACATAGTTCTTTTTGTTTGTTCATATTTTATCCCATATATTCATCAACAGTATCAACTGCTTGTTCGTAGCTATAGCAAACTGCCTTATCATAATACATACCTAGATAATTAATAACATCTTTTTGCTTTTGGCTAACCTTTCCTCTAGGTGATTTCATCTCGATAAACAAACCACGTTTATCATGCTTACCAGGATGCGCAATAAATAGATCAGGAACACCAGCAACTAGCCCCATCTTTTTCATTTTAGCGCCATATATTTTGCCTTTAATTCCTGATATACCCTGGTTCGGAATATGAAACATGATAGCTTGTGGATATCTACGTTTAAAATAAGATACTAATTGCATTTGGTACTGATCTTCTAATTTAATCAACTAATCCTCCATTTTCATCACATAACCGCACTTGTTTTGACAAGCAGGCGAAACACAAAACGTTCTATCTCTATAGCACATCATTTTCTAAACCTTAGTATTCCAATTAAACTCATAAACCCACTTCACAATCTGTCTAACAAATCCATACCCAGTACAAAAGCCTTCCTTATTATCAATATGATACTTTGGGTTATACATTTTCATTCACGCTCATAAACATTTAACACATAGATCTATAAATCACTTGTTTTGCAGGGTTTTTAGATGGTATCTAATTTTAAACATTTAACACCATTATTCATTACAACCCCTTAGGATAGTGTTTGTTTGCCCATTGGATATTATCAAATTCAAAATAATAGAATATAACTCCATTGATCTTTTTAGTTGATATAGGTATTTGAGTACCAGTAAACTTGCTCATATCTCCAACAAAAACAGATTCATGTTCAGCGCCTATTGCTTTAGGTAGTTTATTAAGATATTGATCTACAGTTAGAAGACCATCATTTTTATCTGATAATTTATATACTATATCCTTTAACATTTTTATATACTCATCATTATTCATCACAGACCTTCAGATAGTGTTTGTTTACCCATAGATCAATAATATCCATAAATTTAGCTTGATCTACACAACTTAGCCTTTTGAATTTTTCCCACATCACTTGTTTGTTCGTAAAAGTTTCTGAATCGTTTTTTAAAAAATATTCAATTGGTATAGAACTGTGAAAAGCAATTAATTCTAGTTTAGAAATACTCAAGTTATTACAATTTCCATTTTTTAAATTAGACAGATAACTTTTACTTATACCAGTTTTTTTTGAAAATTCACATAAACTCATACCTGTGGATTCTATGCTATTTTTTATCTTTTTGCTTAAATCCATTCTATAACCCCTCCGGATAATGTTTGTTTGCCCATTCAACTGCTTTTATAGAGCTTTCTTTGGTCATATAAATAGTTAACGGATTAAAATCATTTGTTAAGCCAATTTGCCAACCAAGCTTGAATGAATATTTAATAAAATGATTAATGTGCATTAGTGAATATTCATACCCATCTGAAAACTCCATCATCTTATTTTCAAAGATACCTATGCGCTTACGTCTATCTACCATGCGTTGGGCTGCTTCTTTGGTTTTGAAGACGTTGCCAATCCTAATATTAATATCTGTTATAGATAAATTTTTTGTTTTAAAAAATTTATATTCAGAGATAATTCCGTTAGAATAGCTCCAATATCCCTGTCTATGTTTAGGTATCCATATAGGGCCTTTATTTTCATTTTCTGCAACAACTCCTTGTATAAGCTCTTGGTCAGCTTCACTGTAGTTGTCTAAATCAATCGTTAGTTTTGTCATTATTTTTCCCTCACTTTAGACATTAAATGTCTAACCTAGACATTATATAGACTTAATGTCTAAGTTAAATTACCCATGAACCTAGTAATCCAACACTCCACTTTAAAAATTGTCCCTTTTGGCCAGTGTCATTAATCATAAATTTACTTTTTTATAATACTCATCTTTGGTATATTGTATATTATCTATGCAATATCTTCTACCTACTAAATCTGAGCAGTTATTGCAGTCTATGCAGCCTATGCAGTTATTGCAGTTCGTATTATTTTTTAATATCATTATATTATCTCCAAACTTGTGTTATTGCATCTTTACAGCATATGTGAACAATGCTTCCTACCTCGTAAGGGCTTAAATCTATATCTTCTAACAAAGTATCTATCTTTGTTATATGGTAATGCTTACATGTTGAATAATGTTTTATCAATTCTTGTAATTGTTCTTCCATATTTTTTATAGAATGCCTGATTTGAAATATAATAATTAAAAATGCACCCCGCTATGAAAATATGATAAAAGTTCATGTACTATAAAAAATGCAGGGTGCATATACATTATGCTGTACATATTAACACGTGTCAAGTACAATAGTATTTTATTAATAGCAATGACAAGGAAAACAATGGATTGCAATTGCAAAAAGTATCAGAAATCATTAACACATGTATCTAATGAGCTGAAGAATATTAAAAGATTTATGACTATATCATGGTTGCCTGGTATTCTTTCCCAGTTTAACAATGAGGATTTAATATTATTAATATCTCACGTTGAGCAACTAGAGATACAACTTGAATCATTAGATAATCTAGTTACTGCTATTAACCATTCAATTAAAATAACTAACCATTAATTTTGTTACTACTAATAAATTTAAAATTAGTAGTTAATTAGTAATAAGAAAGGAAAACATTATGACCTTCGAAGAGATAACCAGATTCATTAGTGACTATGAAAAAGACTCAAAAGAAAACTACAAAGCGCTTATGGACTTGCTACATAAAATATTGCGTGAGAATGATATTGAACCTATAACACATAATGATCTAAATGATTTAGAGATGGATATTAATACTTCTATTAGCAATATTAATGCTAATATATTATATGTATTTAGTTGTTTGCTTAAAAATAATTATCCATGAAGTTAGATTGAGGTTAAGCAGGCAATACTCACCCAAAGGGCCTATATTAAAGGCTCTTTAGTGATTGCCTATTATCCACAGAAGCCGAGACATCGGAATGACAGGGGTAGCCTAGAATATATCAACACTACTTCGATTGATTACGATATATATACCGCCATCCCGTG
>Ga0255047_10000465_pt1 | contig 33585 bp, 52 predicted proteins | sample JV7_2_1_MG_FD_183640 | JGI IMG/M metagenome (GOLD analysis project Ga0255047, IMG submission 183640) | Seawater microbial communities from Jervis Inlet, British Columbia, Canada - JV7_2_1 | ecosystem: Environmental > Aquatic > Marine > Inlet | place: Canada: British Columbia | collected 2016-10-06
CTGTGAGGAGGCGAGCCACTTCCCGGGATACACCGACAACGTGGTGGCGCGGTGGGACCGACCCGAGGCGCCGACGACAATCATCATGGACGGAGAGGAGGTCGAGGTTTGAGCCTGACGAACGACAGTACCTACGACGGGGTCATCGCGGAGGCCACGCTCAACCTCGCCTACCAGAGTGAGCACGCTTTGGATGCGGTCTTCACCGTCGAGATCGAGGGCGTCGGCGGGGCGGTCGACAGGATCAAGTGCAAGCACCACCTGTTCGGCGATAAACTCGAGCAGACGAAGGAGATCCTCGACTCGCTCGACGTGCCGTGGCCCCCGGACCTGCTGGAGATGGAGAAGGCGGACGGCAAGAGCGTTCGTGTGTGGATCAGTGAGTTCAACGGGCGCCAGTTCGGCAAGATCAACCGAGGCGGTGCACGGGCCGACGATCCCGAAGCCATCGAGGCCGCGATCAGAAAGCTGAAGGGCGAAGATGAGCCTCCCTTCTAACTGCGAAGGTTGCGGTGCCGACACCACCGAGGGCTTCTCACCGGACGAGGCCGTCGAGGCGTTCAACCAGATCGACGACACGTCGAAGGTCTACGGGCTGAACTGCTGCTGGACGCTGATGGAACTGATGGGAGCCGACCGCGCCTACAAGACCGAGTGTGGACGTGATCTGTACAACTTCTACCCGGTCGCCCACCCCGGCGACTTGCAGCGGGACAAACCGGGGACAGGTAGGGCATAGACAGTGCGCTATTGCTGGACACAAGACGCTCGCCTCGCCTGCCGGGTGCTGCCTCGGCGGGTGAGTCGAATCTAACAACAACAAAGGAGAGACCGTGGCACTACCCGAGAACCTGAAAGTGTTGGCGCAGATCATGGAGAGGGCGGACAAGTTGAACACCACCGACCTCAACTACCTGATCGACCTGATCCGCGAGAAGATCGACAAGAGAGCCTGATGAGTCAACACCACGCCTACCCCAAGACCGACGCGAACCACGACGAGATCGTCAACGGGCTTCGCGCTCGCGGGCTGGGCGTGGTCTCGCTGGCCTCGCTCGGCGACGGTGCTCCGGACATACTCGTGGGGGTGCCGTGTGGCGTCACCGGGGACAACGTGCTGATCGAGATCAAGGTGCCGGGGAAGGCGCTGAACGCCGTGCAGGTCAAGTGGCACGAGGAATGGCCGGGGCCGGTCTACACCGCCTGGACGCTGAAGCAGGCGCTCAACATCTGCGGGCTGACGCCGTGAGATTCACGGACGGCCCCGATTGAACTCGAGCAGTAATCGGATAGGAGACAATCATGCGACCCGTAATCATCATCTTCGCCCTTCTCCTGACCGGCCTCGCCGGGGCGGGGGAACCCGGCACCTGCCGCGACTTCACCGACGCTGCGGGGTTCCAGCACCGAAAGTGCCGCGCCCACGAGGTAGCAACGCCGCTCTACTGCGTCCTCACCCCCGACCGCACGGGCGAGGTCTGCATCGAAGGAGTCCCACCGACCCGCACGTCCCCGTCAGGCTGGCGCGAGCAGAAGCGGAAGGGCGTCTGGGTGTCGGTGCCTGCGGGCTGTACAGAAGTGCAGTGCCACGATCAGGCCGCTCGTACGTGTGGCATACGGGGCCTATCGCGGTTCCTCTACGACGGGCCGAACTCGCAACTCTGCGGCTTCATGTGCCCCGGAGACACGGCGTGGCGGAACATCACGAACTGCGGTGGAGGGGGCGGCAACATCCCCGCGACATGCTGTGGCTATTGTCCGGGAGGTTGCGTCGATGCCGAGACGGGCGTCCCGTCCACGCTGCCGTGCTGCCCTGCCCCGCCTGACGATGACGATGTAACGAGGCCGTTGTGAACTCACCACGAATCTGGATCGTCCTGTTCCTCGGTCTCGTACTTGGCTTCTGCTTAGGCTTGTTCTACATGAGTACCCGAGTCGAGGCCGCTGAGTATCGCTACGACAATCACATCCACGTGCAAGCCAACGGGACTTGCAACGACGACAACGCACATTGCAGGTGGCCCGATGAGTACATGCTTGAATGGTGCGCTGAACGCATGGTGATGGAGGAGTTGGATGCTAGGTTAAAAGGAGGAGGCCCCGACCCCGACGATGACGACGTGACGAGGCCATTATGAAACTCAGCGAACTATCGAACAGGAATGGCACGGTGACTAGATTCCGCGTGTTCATCGGGGAGGGGCAGAAGTCGATCAGGGCGAACTCCCGAGAGGCGTTGATTACGGCCGTCGAGGATGAACTCTCCGGGGGCCGCGGCTTTTCCGTTGACGTGGACCTTCCATCCGATGACGACGTGACGAGGCCGCTGTGAGTAAAACCATCGGGCAGTTGCGGAGAGAGATCGAGGGCGACCAAGAGAACTCCCCAGAGTGGATCCCGATTCATGACGAGGTATCCCTTCGCAGGTACTGCCTCGCCCTCTTGGCGGAGCACGAGGCGGTGGGGCATCACATTGTAGTGTGCTCATGTCCGCAAATCGCGCTAAGGGGAACGCACGCCGCCGCCGAGAAGGCGCTGGGGGTGGACAGTGGCAAGTAGATTCAACGTGCTTACATCCGGCCGGGCCAGCACAGACGGCCACGGCCATCGGTTCGTGACGGTCAAAGTATCTATGCCCAAAACCGTTACCCATAACGAGCGCGTCAATCTCGTGGTCCAGTGGAAACCAACAGGCAGAGACTACACGACCGACCGGCCCGTGAAGCCAGGAAAGCGAAAGGCGCTGGGGGTGGGGGATGAGTGACTGCTGCAAGCACTGTCGGCAAGTCATCGAAGAACTGGAAGCCGAACTCCGCCGCCGGGAGGAGGAGATCGAGGGGCTCGACAAGACGGTCGCTAGGATCATCACGCAGAACATCGACCTGACCAGCCGCGCCGAGGCCGCCGAGAAGGAGCGGGACGAGTGGAGGGGAATCGCGATCAACGCCCAAGCCAAGGCGAACGTGCTGAGTGAAGAACTAAAGGCGGCACACACAACCGAAGGCAGCGCGGTTAAGTGCAGCATCGCAGCATACGAGAAACTCGCCGCCGCCGAGGAGCGGGTGGGGGAGTTGGAGGAGAAATATTGCGACTGGTCAGTCAATGACAGAGATAAGGTCAAGGTCGCAATCGCCGTGTCTCCAAAAGGGTGGGTAGTCAAACGCGATGAAGCCGACATAGAGCACAGGTGGTCGCGTTACAACGAAGACGGCCAGCGGATTTTGTATGCTGTCCGCCGCGCCCTGGAGCGGGCCGACGAGGGAGGGGATGATGGGGAGTGACTGGACCTTGGAAGGCGTAGAGCCTCTCACTTCCCCGCCTTCTGCCACGGCCACCCCCGCTTCCAAATCAGAGACGGGAGATGAGAAGTGAGCGAGATTCGATGTCCATGCGGAGACCTGAGCCACGAGTGGAACAACCATCACGACGAGCCGTATGCGTGGGATACCTGCGTCGAGATTGGCCGTCTCAAAGAAGACAACAGCAGGCTAAGAGAGGAACTTAGCAAGGTGGGCAGGCATTTCCCTACCTGTATGCTCTTTATGGGGAGGGACTGTGACTGCGGCCTCCACGAGACTCTCACCGCTTCCGCCCCCGACGCCACAGATACAGCGCAATCAGACCCACCCCGCAAAAGAACACCCAATACGGATGAGGCGCAAAGCCCGCCAGCCACCCGCCGAACCTCATAAGCGAGTCGACCGCCGCGGGGAACCATTCACTCGGCTGGTCCATCACGCCTCCGGGTGGTGGTCCACGCCGGGGTCACAGCCGCAGGCGCCGCAGCACGCGCACTGAGGGCAGATCCCTTTGATGGCGTTGTGACAGACCCGGCAGACCCCGGCCTTCACGCAGGCTTCGATGCTGGCGCTCACAGCCCGCGAATCTTCTTCTTCAGCTCCCGGCCGGTCTTCCTGATGAGATCGTGGGCGGCGTGGATCGCCAGCAGCTCGGCGTGCGTGAATCGCACATCGTAGGTCTCCACGTCCGGGGCGGCCTCGAGCGCGTCGATCTTCATCCGCGCCGACTTGTACGCCATCAACTGACCGTCCACGTCGTCGAGGATCTTCGCGATCTTCGCCGCGCGACCCCCGCGCCCGAACAGCGCCGCGATCAGGTTGATGATTCCGACTGCCTCGCCGATGTTGATCCTCATCAGTCCACCACCTTCCCGCCTTTAACGCGCTTCAGAAGTTTCTCGGGCGTCTGCCCCACGTCGTGCCCCTTCGCCGCCAGGCCGTACGCCAGCAGCCCGTAGACCACCACGAGGGCATAGGTCCACGGCGTAGCGTTCGCCACGTCGGCCCCGTCCAGCTTCACCATGCCCATCTGCCAGAAGATCATCGTGGCCGCCTGGCCGAGGATCACGGCGATGAGATCCTGGGACACGCTCGGCAGTGCCCGCTTCAGCCCCTGGGTGGCGATCCACACGAGGCCCATAAGGGACACCAGGCTCATCAGAGTATTTTCGATCATGTCTACCTCCCCGCCCTGTCGAGGCGGTCCTGAATGATCGCGCATTCGCGCTCCAGGTCGGACAGCCTACCGGCCACGTCGCCGTGGGGCTTCTGGAGATGGCCGTCCTTCCACGCAGCGAACTCCGCCCCGGTGACGAAGATCGAGTCCTTCTGGAGAATGGTCTGGTGGATCTCGGGGTTGCTGTTGTGGGCTTCGATGGCGGCCTTCACCGCCTCGAATTTCAGATCGACGATGTAGATCATAATCGAGACCATGACCCCGCAGACGGTCGCAACGATTGTCGTTATCGTCGCGTACTCTTTGAATCCAAATCGCACCACGCCACCACCGTTCCCGTCGCTCTCGACCTTTGCCATCGCTTCGACCTTCCTGGTCCAGTTACGCCCGGCTTTGTGCCGTGTGCGGTTAAGTGTGCGTCCTCGCGAGATCACCATCTCGCATCTGCCTGGACAACCTATCGGCGCGCTGCCCGACCTGCAGCGCCCACTTGGAATCCAGCATCTCGACCGAGGCGGCCGTGAAGTCTCCGCGCTCGAGCGCTGCCATGAAACGCACGAAGCCCGCGAGCCTCGGCCAGCCGAGATTGAAGATCATCTCCACGATGACTTCCTGCCGCGCGTGGTCCAGCAGCGGCCAGCACGGGACGCGCATCGCCGCCTCGCCCACGGCCCTCGAGATGTCGTTGTCGAGCAGGAGCTCGGCCTCTTCCTCGCTGATGCCCACGTCGGTCAGGTTGCGGCCGAAGCCTATCGTGGTCTTCCCGACCTGGTCCTCGTAGGGCAGCAGGCGCTTCCCCTCGTGGCGCTTCAACGACTTCCGAAGCCGGTTGATCTTCACCGCCACACCGGATTCGCCGGCGGGGTCGGCAGCACCACCGGGGAGATGACCACGAAGTCCTGGAGCACTACGGGGTCCAGCGTGCCCTGCGTCAGGATCAGGTCGGACGGCCCGGGCTGCGTGGTCCCGGGGATCGTGTACTCCACCACGGCCTCCCGGGAGCTGTTCCGGGTCACCCGGGTAGTGGTCACGCCGACCGTGCCGAAGGCCACGCCCAGGTCAGGCGCGAAGTTGAAGCCCGCCAGCGTGCCGGTACAGGCCACGTCCGACCCGGGGCCGGGTGCGCACGAGCTCGGCATGTCCACGGCCTCGGGCCGCGGGAAGCTCGACACCTCGGTGGAGTACCCGGACTCCCCGGCTCCGTTGTACGCCGAGACGACACAGAAGAACTCGACGCCCTCGGCCTGGAAAGCGACCATGCGCTCGGTGACCAGGCCCACGTCCAGCGGGTAGCCCGGCGCGTTGTAATTGCCCGCCTGCGTGCCGCAGTAGATCCGATAGCCCCGAGCGCCGACTGAGGCATCCCACGAGAGGAGCGCCTCGTTCGTCTGGGCGAGGGCCGCCGGCGCCAGCATCAGGATCAGAAACAGGACCGCGAGTGTCTTCATGGCTAATTGTTCTCCAGGGCCGTCCAGGTGTCGGTCGCCGTGCACAAGCACAGGGAGTTGTCTGCGGTCGTGGTGCAGTTCGTGTCGACCGTTTCGTCGGTGTCGATGAATATCTCGTAGGGCGTGCAGGTCGCTGGCGGGAAGGCCCCGCCAGCGCTCGGCGGCTTCACGGTGCCGTCCTTCAGCACTACGCTGTCGATCGTCACGCCAGCGGCGCTCGTGTACTCCGCGACGGTGTCGGTGTAGAGCGTCCCGGAGATGTAGGCCGAGGCCCATGCAAGCGCCGCGGTGCCGAGGGCGTACGTGTTCGTGACCGTGGGCAGGAAATCAAACGCCGAGCGAAGACTGGCCATAATCGGAGAAGAGGAGTTGTCCGTAAATTGCAGCCCCCACGTACCGTCTGCGAACCCTGAGTATGACAGCATCCCTTGATTCGTCGGCACGCTATTCCAGGTGAGGGCAATCGCGCCCTCTTCAAACGTGGAATTCTCGACGCCAAACACAAGCAGACGCGGGGCCTTAACCCCGTTAGAAATGGTATTGAAGTCAAAGCGCGACTCCTCGTCGCCTGCGGTTGTGTCGTTCATAAAGATCGAGAACGATGCATCGATCGCTGCTGTCGTGGTCGTCGCGTCAAACGCGAAGATCGGTATGGCGTTTGCGATACGCACGTTCGGAGAGAACAGTAGCGCATCCTCGCCCTCATCCCAGGTGACCGTCTTGTTCGAGTCGAGATCAATCGTCAGCGCCGTCACGTCCTGCGCGGTGCCGTCGCCTACCTGGAGGCCGTCGTCGGCCTCGACGGTGCCGAGGACCCGGAGGATCTTCCGCGTGGACGCGCCCGAGTTGTTGTCGTCGAGTTGCAGGACGTTCGTCGTCGCCGGGGCCAGCGAGATATCGAAGGTCGCATCTTCGTCGTAGTCCCATCTATGAGCCCCGGATACCGGCAAACGGAAGGCGTATGAAGTGCCGCCATCGGTCGATGACTGGAGAACGATATCGGACGACGCATCGCCGAATCGGTTCATCGCCCCGCTGGCTGCGCCCATCTTCAGGAAGTCGGCCTCGTCGTACCCGAACACAACAGGCCCGGCAAAGTGAGTATCGGCGACGGACTCCTCGAATCCTGTATCGAAGCTGACAGGGTCGGTCTGTGCCGTGCCGCGTTGGCTATTCGAGAATACAGATATATCCGTGATCGTCCCGCCGTCGCACGTTCCACTCTCGAAGCCATCGCAGCAGGCGCAAGGCACCCCCGCTGCCGTGCAGTTCGAGTTATCGAGACAGGTGTCGCCGATCGACAGGAACCGCCCAGTCGTGGCGCCCACCGCTGTATTCCCCGAGAAGGTGACGCCTGTAATCGCCCCGTCCAGGGCATTCAATCTGAAGCCCGGGTGTTCCGCTGTCGCGTCCTGCGAGCACGAATCTACGACGTTGCCGGTCACTACCGTATCGGTAGTTCCTGCGGTCAGGTAGATCCCGGACACCCCGGCGTCCGTAACGAGGTTGTTCGCAACGACGCTGTTCGTGCAGGTGCAGGTTATCCCCTCGGACTCGGCCCATGAGATCCCAACGTTTCCTGTCGTGTCTACCTCGTTTCCGATGATCTGGATGTTGTCCGGGACCACCCCGCCGCTCGACGTGACACGTATCCCGTTCCGGTTGGACGATACGACCAGGTTGCTCTCGATGCTGATGCTGTTCGTTGTGGGCGAACCGCCCCCGAATACGGTGATCCCGCCGCGAGCCGTCTGCGCCGAGTCGTCCACCGGATCATTGATGACGTTGCTCTTGATTACGCCCTCGGACGCGCCATTCGAGACCGTGATGCCGCCATGCTCGGGGCCGTCGATGAAGTTGCGCTCGATCCAGAACCGGGCGCAGTTGTTGACCGAGATTCCCTCTTTGCCGGCCAGCGTAATCGTGACGTGGTTGACGCGGAAGTCTGTCGCCCCGGAGCAGAAGACCCCGTGACCCTCGTTGGTGTTCCCGCTGTTGCCAACGATGGACATCCCGTACAAGGTGAAGCCGCTACCTGTGACGTTGAACCCGGCGCTCGCACTGTCCGCCGTGGCGTTGAAGATCGTCACGCCCTGCCCGTCGCCGGTCAGCAGCATGTTGTTGTTGGAGATGTCCAACCGTCCGAGGTATTCCCCCGCCGGGAAATGGACGTGCGAATCAGATAGCGCCTCTATCGCAGCCTCGAACCCCGTCCAGGGGTCGCCGTTCGTACCCGCGCCGCCGGTCGCCAGTTTGTGGGCATAGGCGACTTCGTTGATGTACTTCGACTGAAGATCGGACCATTCCGAATCGCCGGGGACCTGCCCGCGAACGACAAGGCCCCATCCGATACCAAGGACGAAGGCGAGCAGCGTAATCAGGAGTTTCTTCATGACGATGGCCCCTGTGCAATCGGCCCGACCCACTGGGGTGTCCCCCCGGAATCATTCAGTAGCATGTAGACCTTCTCGGGGTTCCCGCTGTTGTCTGTCCATTTCGAGTACGTCCCGTCCGTGGTCGGCGCGCTGCCCTGCTTGATCTCTTTCGACGCCGACGCGACCCCGCTACCGATGAGGTCCGAGACGGCCTGGGCCGCCCAGTCCTTCCCGCCGATGTCCCTCTTCGCCAGCAGAATCCGCATGGCGTTGACGAGCTGATTCACTTCCGCGACGGTGAGCGCCATTCACCACCTCGCCACGAGACTCGACCCGTCCGGGTCCATGTACGGGATCTCGTCTATCAGATCGACGCAGCGGAGCGTCAGATCGAACGCTGCGCCCACGACGGTCTTCCCCGAGATGCTGTTGGGGCCGCCGTGGGATCCCATCACGACGCGTCGATAGGTCTGCTCGTTGTCCAGCGACAGGAAAACCCCGGCGCCGAAGTCGTTCTCGCGCCCCATCCTCGGGTCCGCGAGCCAATTCAGGATCTTGGAGTAGTTCTGGTGGTCGCTCATCGTGAAGACGAGCATGCGCAGCGTGACCACGGGCCGGAAGCCGAAGGAGATCGGCCTGGCGGCGCGGTTGATGTCGTCCGCCCCGTCGATCTCGGGGAGGTAACTCACGTCGTGGGATTGCGGCCCCGACAGGTCGGAGAAGACCACCAGCAGGTCCAGCGTCTCGGTCGCGCCGTCGTACGGGATCATCTTTATCCACGGATGCCACTTGTAGCCTGCCATCAGAGAGCCTCCGCGAATTCGATCAGCCGCAATTCCTGCCGCTCATCGCCGAGCGCGGACTCCGTGCTGACCACGAGGTATGTGACGTCGTCGAGAATCACCTGATCGAGCGGGCGGATCACACGCAGCCCTTCGCGGATCTCCACCTGCTCCTCGCTGCGGACCCGGCCCAGCAGATCGTAGTAGATGTTCGCGATGGCCAGCGCGAGCGACTCGTTGAAGATCAGCGAGCCCGAGATGGACAGCCGGCGGGCGCTGTCCCCGGCCGCCCCAGCCGTCTCATCGATCTCGTTCCCGTCCGGGTCTTCTCCGGTGATCCTGACGCTGCCCCTGTACCAGTCGGAGACGGGCCGACTCTTCCGCTCGAGCGGCGTGTCCAGTGTGTCGGGCACCTGCTGGAGCGGATCGCCCAGCCGCGATTTGATGAACCCGACGCGGTACTGATCCACGGTGAACATCGCAGCCGAAGCCATCGCCAGTTCGGACATGGCCGACGCGCAGGACTGCCCCTGAAAGTCGGCATAGTCCACGACGCCGTCGAAGTAGGGCGACAGCACGAAGTAGTCGTTGCCCGCGGCGCACCCGACCATGATGTCGTGAGTGGCCTCGGAGAAGACCGAGAGGAAGTTCCCGAAGTTGCTTCGCAGGCTGCTGACCCGGTAGTCCGCGACCTGGCCCCAGCGTTCCACGCCCTTCGCGTTTGTATCGATGGTCCATACACGCGCGCGAGTCTCCGACCCGGTATGGTAGAGCGCGACGATGTGGTCGCCAAAGTGCTTCAGCGTCCACATAATCAGGCCCGCGGGAACCGTGATCGTGTTGATGGTTTCGATGGCCGTCTTCGTTGCCGTGGCAAGGCTGTAGAACGTTAGCGTCGTGCCCTCGTAGTCGAGAAACGCCATGAAACCCAGCGAACGGATGCACCGCAACGAACCTGCGTCCCCGATGTCCGATCCCAGAGAGGCCCCTCCCGCGTCGTAAATCTTGAGGTGCGCCGCGCCCGCGTCGCGCTTGTAGCTGATCCAAACGAAGTCGTTAACGTCGTCATATTCCAGCTTGGCGATGTCGTACCCGCTGAGGCCGAGGGCGCTCGTCCAGGTGTCCACCTCAACCAGTTGCACCCCGTCAGCCCGGAGGTAGAGTTGCGTGCGGTCGGTCCCCGGTACGGGGGTATCCGCGGTGATGATCTCTTCAAGATCGTAGTAAATCCCGTTCGTGTGATCCCACGCGATCAGTCCTTCGTCCTTGGCGCTCGGCGCAGCGAGGACCGTCGGCTCCGTGGTGAGATACGGTCGCCAGTCCCCGTTCCCGTTGTTCTTCGCGGATCCGTCCACCCAGCCGTCGCGCGGGTTGTCCGCAACCTGCTCGTTTCCGCTCAGGTAGGTGATGACGATCTGCCCGAGCTGCTCGACGATGGACCGGATCGCCAGCGATGGGTCAGGGATGCCGTCCACCGACATCTTCGTCTCGACCGGATACCCGGCCAGCCGTTCGGTGATGCTCACCTCATAGTCCGGGATGCTGGCCTCGGTGAAGATCAGATCCGCGAGGAAGGCGATGGACTTGTCACGGTAATACGGCGTCTCCAGCGTGAACGCCGCCGCGGCGAAGGTGTTCGTGAAGTCGTCTTCGAGCGTGATCTGTGTGGCCGAGTCGATAGATTGGATCACCCCCTCTTCGTTGTTGTTCGAGTCCACGAGCGAGACCGTGTCCCCGGTCTGGAGCATAGAGGTGTCGGTCAGGCTGCTCATCACAGCGGCCCCTGACGTGATCGAGGCGGTCTGCGTGCCTTCGTCCCGCTTGATGCTGTCCGCGTCGCCACGCTCCAGCAGCTTCGTGTGGGAGAAGACCTGGACAGACGCCGTCTTATCCTTCCGGTCGTACTTCAGCGACCACGGGAGGTCGATCAGCCCGGCCCAGACGAGATCCCACTTCGGTCGGCGCTTCCCGGTCTCCCGGTAGACCTTGACCGTGTACTCGTCGTTCGGCTCGGCCCCGAGGAAGAACTTCTCCACCTCGCCGTCCTGGTCCGCGAGGTCGAAGTCCATATCGCCGTGGGTGAAGTCGAGGACGTCTTCCTCGGTGCCCTCGGACAAGCGGCTGACGTCTTCGATCCTGCCGGTGACGTCGAGCTCGACGCCGTTGGGGTCGGTGAAGATGACGGAGAGCGTCTTCATCGCTGCCGCCGGGCTTGATCCTGCCTTCTCGCCCTGTCGGCGGCGCGTACGAATCGACGCATGGACGAATCGCTGATGATGTTCGGGCCCTGGATGATGATCGGGGCCCCAGCGGCCTGCGTGGTGCCTTCCTGCTGCTGGTCTTCAGTGACCACACCGTTCGCGGGGCCGCTGGTTGACTGCTGCGTCGGGATTGATCCGCCGAGGGATGGCGCACTGGCCGAGCCGATGTTCGTCTGGGAGATCGTGGCGAGTTGCACGGCACCGGCTGCGGCGATGGCGGCGACCTGATACCAGTTCCCGAGATGCGCGGTGATCTGTCGTGCGATGTTGATGACGGCGATGGCGTAGGCTGCGGCCTTGGACTCACCGAAGACCGCCTGCCCGAGTTGGACCGACGCCGACGCGAGGGCGAACTTGGAATCAAGCTCCGCTGCGTCTGCGGCCTTCTGGAATTCCAGCCTCCCGGCTGCGATGTCCTTCTCCGCGTTGGAGATGATCTGCGCCCACTTAATCGCGATCTTCCACTTGCCGATCCATGTCCCTTCGTACTCGGACAGTTCCTTGTCCCGCTGGGCCTTCAGGCTCTTTATTTCAAGTTCGAGCGTGTCCTGCCCGGCGATGTCCCTGGCATCCATCAGCGCGTCAAGCAGACCCAGCGTAGCCTCGAACTCCGCTTCGGCGATGACCCTGTTTCGTTCCGCTGCATCCTCGATCAACTGCGCGTTGTGATCCGCTCGCAGCTTCTGCTCGGCCAGGCGGAACGCCTCGTTTAGCTCAGCCTCGCCGCTCTTGATTTCCTCCGCGCTCTTGAGCGCCCGTTCCTTGAGCAGCGCAAGGATCTCCAGTTCCTTCGCGAGCCGTTCCCGCGAGCCCTCTTCGGTCAGCGCCAGCTCGGCGCGTAGTTGGGATTCCTTGGCCTTGAGGGCGAAGTCGGCCTTCTTCGCTTCCTCTTCTGCGGCCTTGGCGAGTTCCTTCGCCAGTCGCTCCTCGGCCTTCTTAGCCGAGCGGGCCGCTGCTGCATCGCGCAACTTCTGGCGCGCGTCGAGTTGCTGCTGGACAGTGAGCGTTACGGCCTTCTCGGCTTCCCCGGAGATCCGCTTCTGCTCCGCTGCGCCATCGGCGAAGATGTCGCCAATCAGCGCCAACTCTTTCTCGGCCGTCTCACGGAGCGTCGTGAACGTGCCGCCTGCGCCGCCAGTCCTGATCGCATCCCACGCCGCAGTGATGACGCGCCCCAGACTAGTGAAGCCCTGAATCCCTGCGGACACAAACGTACCGATCCCGGCCCACGCCTTCTGGAGTACAATGATGAAACCAGCGAAGAAATCGGACAATCGCCCAATGGCAGGCGCCAGCGCCTCCCCCACGCTGATCCTGACCTTGTTCGTGCTCGCGGCCATCGAATCGAGCGAGCCGCGCGCGTCGTCGGCTGCGTCCCCGTAGTCCAGGAACTTGTCGAGCGCCTGGTCCAGCACCTCGGCCTGCTGCTCTGCCGAGTCCTTCGTCTGGTCGAACGCCAGGCCGAGCGACTTCGCGGGTTCGATCACCTCGCCCTGGAGGATGCCGCCGAGCAGGTTCGCCGCTGTGGCGACGTCCTTGTACTGCTTTTCCTGCGCTCCGACTGCCGCGTTGAGAAGGATCGTCGCCTGCTCTACGTCGCCGGTAAGCCCGAGGAACTTGTTAAAGATCGGCGTGGTGTCCTGCCGCAGGATGCCGGTCTGTTCCTCGATTGCCGCGGTCATGGCCTTCACGCGGCCGACCGTGTCGTCTACGTCCAGCCCGAGGTTCCTGGCCTCGCTCCCTGTCGATGATAGTTGCCGCTCCCAATCCGCGAACGCCGTGATGGACTGCTGCACGAACCGCGCGATAACAGCCGCGCCGAGGAATCGGGTGAGGGTACTGCCGAGCTTGCCCGCACTTTTCTCTGCCCGGTCGAGGGACTTCGCCGCCTTCGCGGCGTCCTTGTCCATCTCTTTCAGGAGCTTGTCGGCCTTCTTTATCGCGGCGCCGCTATCCTTGAGCAGGATGTCGATCTGGGCGCGGATTCTGAGGTCTTCGCCTGCCATTACTGCAGCTTACCTTCCGCCTGAAGCCTGCACAGCTTCTCGAAATCGCTCTCTTGCGGCTGCCCCTCGGGTGTCGCCGTCATCACGTTGACGCACTCCAGCGCGCCGAGGAACGTCTCATACGGCCAGTCAGCCACGGTGTGGGGCGGCACCCCGAACTTCTGCGCCAGCGCGACCAGGCTTATCTCCTGGTCGGTGGGGCCTTCCTGCACGGCCTCGCCGCTCTCGCCGGCCTCTCTCATGCCGGGTAGCGCCAGCGAGCCGAAGATCCGCGGGATGTCCGCCATCCCCGCAGCGGCCCGTGCGAGCGTCTCCAGCGGCCAGTGCGCGCTGTCCGACTCGACGCAGGTCTCCAGGACCAGCCGCATCCGGTCGTCGCACTGGACCACCTTGAAGGCCGAGTCCAGCGACAGGCAGCCCGGGTGCATCTTCTCGGCCTCGTTCATCGCGATCACCTCGACGCCGTACAGCTCGAGGAACCGATGGACCGTCGCGAAGGTCGGCCGACGCACCACGTACCGCCCGGCCCCATCGTGGAGGACGCGACGGCACGCGATGAAGTCGGAGACCGACATTAGGTGTCGGCCTGGTTGAAGTGCTTGTCCGCGGTCGAGACGGAATCGTCCCGCAGGATGCGGAAGGTCACGTTGTACGACTGCTCGACGGCCTTGCCGATCAGCACCGGCTCGAGCGAGATCACCTGGAGCCGCCAGAACGTCCAGGTGCGTACCGCCGTGGTGCCGATGCCCGTCCCGACGATGGTCGCCTGGTGGTAACGCTCCGAGCGGTCGCCGACGAGCAGCGTCTCGTCCGGGGCCGTCCCGGTGAGGTTCGCGTCGGGCTGTCCCAGCGCGAATCCCAGCCACTCCGGGTCCGCTTCGTGGAAGTGGACCTTGAGCGTGTAGTCGTCTTTCGTGGGCGTGGTCTTCACGATCCCGATAGCCCGTTCGGTCTCGACGTCGAAGTTCTCCATCGCAACGCCGATTTCAAACGGGGACTTGATGTGCCCCACGTCCGCAAGCGAGCCAGCCCCACCGGCAGTAACCCAATCGCCGATGGAGAAGACGCCAGATCCGACTTCGATCTTAGTCGCATCGGTAGCCATTTATTCTTCCCCTTCTGCCAGCGCGGCTGGCTCTTGTAACGTGAGGCTCGGGCCTATTCCTTCGCCTCGTCTTTCGTCTGTTTTCTCTGCGTGACGTACTCGGCCATCCCGGACATCACGTAATATTCGGCAGCGTTGGACGGGCCATCGACGCCCCAGCGCATCACCTCGGATACGGGGACGGTGAGGCCGGGGTCGGCCCTGACCTTGATCCTTCGGCCGTCGCGCGGCGTCTCGTACCACGTCGAGCGCCCCTTGGGCAGTTTCGGTCCGCCAAACTTCAGCATCTTCACGTCATACCCCCAGGTCGGAGCGTTGGAATATCTGCTTTAGTCGCAGGTCCATCACCAGCTCGCCGTATGAATCGTCTTCGAGGGCGGCGCAGAACGTGTTGCTGCCCTCGATCGTCAGGTCGTTCACCGTGCCGCCGAGCGTGAAGTCTTCCATCAGCGCCTTGACCAGATCATCGTGCGCGTCGGCGAGCAGCGTCGCGGCGCTCGTCTGGGTCTTCGTCGGGTTCAACTCATCGACGAACAGGTGGATGCGATGCCGCCATTCCGTCGTGATCGAGTACTCCTCGTGCTCGTACGTCTGCTCCTCGTTCAGCAGCGGCATACACATATACGGGCGAGGGATCTCGGCACCGTCTTCCGGGGTAGTCAGCCGGTCGTAGACCCTGCTGCCGAGGTCCGTCCGGTAGCCCGCACCCGAGCCGAGGATCTTTTTAAACTGCGTCTTCAGCGCCGCGATGGCGGACCACTTACGAACGGCCATATCGCCCTCCACGGAGAGGTAGACGAAATCGACATACCAGCGGTCGTTGATGACTGAGACGGCCCCGGCCTCCTCGACGCGAAACCTGACCCGGGCGATGCTGCCTGTCGGGGACGGCGTGTACGGGCCATCCGATGTCCAGTCGACGCCCTTCGCGGCCTGAGTGATCCGCGCAACTTCGACCCACGCGCCCGGAGCGAGCGTATACTTCACTTCCAGCACGAGATCCGATGCCGTGCTCGTCGCTTCGTCGGCGTGATAGAAGTAGAACAGCCGGTACGTTTCGGCCGCGTCGATGTCGACGGCATCCCACTCGATCTGGGAGACGCCGTCCGACTGCCCGAATACGTTCTTCCGTAGACGCAGCAGCCCCGAGTACGTGCCCGAGAACGCCTGCGCGGTGCTGATCTCCGCAAGGCCCGAGCGGGTGATCCCGGTGTCGCCATTCTCCAGGCTGTAGTTTGGGAGCAGCACGCATCACACCCCCAGCTCGCCGGCCCGCGGTATCCGGCCCTGCTTCGCTGCGATGCGCAGCGCCTTGACGATGCGGCGGGTCAGCTTCGACCCGCTGCCGCCTCGGGTCTCTTTCGAGAGGCTGTTCCGCATGAAGTGGCGCGCGCGAATATTGACGTTGCGGGTGTGCGCCCTGACCGGGTGCGTCGTGCTGCCTCGGGTGCGCTCGTGGGCGCGGACGCCGACGGGACCGTGGAAGCCGATCTCGTGCGCGCGGACGTACCCGAGCGGGGAGCCGAACTCTCCGACCACCCTTCGGGAATTCTCCCAGGTGCGGCCACGCATCGACCGCCTGGCCGTGCCTGTGACCACGCCCAACTCCTGCCCGGTCATCCGGTTGAGGATCACGTCCCGCATCATCGCCTGGACGGACGCCTGCATGGCGGCCCGGATGGACGAATCGGCCGCGGGCTCGCTGACGGCAGCGATGGCGCGCTTGATCTCCTGGAGATCCGTGAGAACCTTCGCCATCAGAAAGCCTCGCGCAGTCGTTCGAGCGTCATCAGGGATAGCGGCGTCAGCGCCTTATCGATGGTCGCCGCGTGCCCGGCCTTCGTGACCGTCGAGCGCCCGATGGACATCGGTGCCTTGAAGAAGATCCAGGCCACCTCGTTCGCGAGCTGCTCGATGTCCGCCGGGATCGACCCGGCGGCATACCCGGCCACGTAGGTGACGGCGATGTTCTGGAGCCCTGCCGACCACGAGCCGCGGCGCTGGAGCCTCGCCTGCTCGTTGCGGTCCAGCAGGCCTGTGGCGATCACGTCCGCCGAGGTGTCGTAGCCCGTGGCGATCGTGAGCGCGGTCCCGTTCTCCGTGATGGCTGACGGCGTTGCCACGTAGCGGTGCCGGGTGGGCAGGAAGAGGTTCGGGCCGCGGATCTCGTCGCCATCGAACGCCTTCGCCGTGTACGTCACCGTGCCGATGACCCACGAGGATTGCTCCTCGACCCAGACGGACGCCCGGGTGACGCACAGCGCAATCTCGGCGTCGCGGTCTGCGGCGAGGGCGGGCGAGGCCCACGCCTTGAGAATCGCCGTCGTTGTCAGGTCGGTGGCCATGATTCACTTCCCGACGAGAACGGCGGAGAACGTGAACGAGGGCGTAGTCCCCGAGATGATCCACTTGATCCGGACGTACCGATACGGCAGGTGCTTGTAGATCGCGGTGGCCTTGACGACCGCCGTAACACCGTCCGCGATGTCACGGGCGTTGGTCGTGACCGTGCCCTCCGCTGCGGCGTTCGCGGTCTCGATCACGCTGTCGGCGACAACGTCGAACCATTCCGTATCGTCGTCGGAGCCCTGGAGGAACAGGTCGAGCACGGGCGTGGTCCCGGAGACGGCCGTCACGTCGAGGTTCAGCGCGGCCATCGTCAGCGTGTTGATGGCGCTCGAGGCCGAATTGCTCGAGGCCGTCTGTGCGGCGCTGTCCTGGATCTCAATTCTTGTGGCCACGGGTCACCCCCTTTTTGACCGCTGGCGACTTGACGGCCCGGTCAACCGGCGGCGCGTCGAGCGACTTCGCCGGGGCCTTCTTCGTCTTCTCCACCGGCTCGATCCACCCCGCCTTGAGCCAAACCTGCGTCGCCCCCCCCGGACTCAGCCATTCCACCTGTCCCGCCGTTCGGCCCACCTTCGACACCAGCCACTTGTAATTCATCGGGGTTCCCTTTCTGATTCTGGTCGTAGAGGAGCTGGGCCTTCATGCCGTCCATGAACGAACCTTTGGCGAAGAAGTCGATGTCGTTGAGATTCACCCGCTTGTAGTGACCCACCTCGACGGCCCAATTCACCATGACTTTGTACCCGAGGTCGCCAGCTCTCCAGCAGAAGTCGATGTCCAGGCCGCGCAGGCGCTTCCCGTTTCTGTCGTAGCGGTTCTTGAAGAACGCAGGCGGGTCCATGTTTTTCTTGACCATCAACCGGCGGTCAAGCAGCACCTCGCGCTTGATCGCCATGACGCCGGAGCCCACCGCGGCAACCTCGCTGACCGTGCCCTCGCCCATGACGGGCCAGCACGGGAGCGTCTGACTGCCGATCGGGGCCGACTTGTCCCGATTGAAGGCGCACGGATACGCTTCGGGCTTCATCCTACCGCGCTCGGGATTCGCGGGCTGGAACATGTACTGAAGCGGCCCGACAATGTGCCAATCCCCCGGAGTCTCGAGCAGCTCGATGGCCTTCCCGGTAAGGATCATGTCGTCGTCGACCATCATCAGGATGTCGCACTCGCTGTCGAGGAATTCTTTGATGATCTTGTTGCGCGCGAACTCCTGCGGAGACGTGCCAGCCTCGATCCATAGCGTGAAACTGTACGGGCAGTTCGGCGAGGCCGACCAGATCGGGAGTTGATGCGCGAGGATCACCTGCGAGGCGTGGATCATGAACCCGCCCGTCAGCATCCCGATCATCACTTTCGTCTTTTCCACAGTCGCTCCGTGATGGGCGGCCCGGAGTAGATCCGAGCCGCCCGGTTGCGTTACGGGTAGGTCAGGAAGCCGAGGTAGGTCCACGCCGCCGGGACGGTGACGCGGCCACCGAAGCGCCCGACGAGGCGAGCGTCCATCTGGAAGTTCGCCCAGCCCACCTGATCGGTCACGTCCCACGACATGCCCATCCGGGTTCCCGCCGTGAAGGTCGACAGCGACCCGAAGAGGATCTCCGTGTTCGTCCCGTCGTCGAGGGTCGAGGCCCCGCCGAGTGCTGCGGAGACGATGATCGGACGGCCAAGGATCGTCCCGGCCGGAGCACCCTGCGTCGCGGTGGCGCCGAAGTGAACGATGGGCATCCCGTTGGAGTCCACCAGGCCGAGCGCGAGCGCGTAGCCCGCCGGGGACATGATCCATACGGCGTCATCGCGGGCGCTCTGTTCGCTCGCTCCGGTGAACGTCTGGACCAGCAGCGACCACGAAAGCGACCGACCGGCGGCCGTGCCCGAGGTGAGCGCGTTGATCCCGGTGCCGTTGCGAACCCCGAGGAGCTCGGGAAGCGTGCCGTCGCCGAGGACCACCTGCTTGTCGAGCTCGCGCGCCATCTTCTCGGAGAAGACACGCAGGAGCCACGCCAGCAGTCCGACGCTGGAGTCCTGCACCACCTCAACGGACATCTTCGCCCGGCCGTACAGCTTGTCCGCCGTGATGTCCACCTGCGCCCAGGTCGGGTCCTGCTGAGTCAGCGCCGCGGCCTCGATGGCCCACGCCACGGTCAGCGCGGTGTCCTCGCTGGGGATGCTGTGCGTCTTCGTCTGCATCGGCAGCTGACGACACAGCGGCCAGAGTTTGCCCGCATCGCCCATCAGCCGAGCTACGTCCGCCTCGACCATCGTGGGAACGAGATTGCCGCCCGTCCCGGCGACATCCTCGGCGATGTCCGCCTTGGTCTGCCACTCCGACGCGGCCTTGTCCTGGAGCGCCTTGAACGCCTTTGCGGTGTGCTCGGCGTGCTGGCCGACATTGGCCATGATCTCGAACTTGCCGGGCACCTGGATCATGGTGGAACCCTTCCACCACTCGTACATTGCGGCGTAGTTGACCGGCTCTTTCGCGTTCTTGGCCTGCTCGGGGAGCGAGTTGCAGAGCATCTCCACCTGGCGCATGCTCTTCTTCGTCTCGGGCGAAAGGACTTCCTTCAGCCCGTCGTCGTTGTACTCGACGTTGACGAGTTTCCCGAGCACGGTGGAGCCCTTCGCGAGCCTGTCGATCCGCTCGATCATGGACTCCACGGTCTTGTTGGTCTTCGCGGCGAGGTCTTCGATTCCTCGCTCCTGTTTCTTGTCCAGTTCGTCGACCTTTTCGGTAACGCGCTTCTCGCTGGCCGTCACGCTCTCGGCGATCTTCTGGACCCCCTCGACGATCGGCGCCAGCTCTGCGGTGGATTTCACCTCCGCGGCTGCCTTTTCTGCATCGGTCATAGTTTCACCTTCCTCAGCTCGATCCCTGCTTCGCCGAGGCGCAGCGTGCGCAACGCCCCGTCGATGGCCGTCATGGCCGGGTGGATGTCGACTTCGGCAGGCTCGACTTTCGGACTCGTGCCCGCGGCAGGTGCCGGTGTCGCCTGTGTCGTCGGGTTCAGAATCTTGTTGACCAGCGCATCCATGGCGTCACGCTGGACGATCCGGAAGAGATCCGGCACCGTCTCCCGTGTGACGAATCCGCGCTGGACCGCCTCGGTTACGGCGTCCGGGTTCATCGGGACGGCCACGAGGCTGTATTCGAGTAGCTGCTGCTTCGTGAAGTGCAGGCCGCGAATCCACACGTCTTCCGGGTCGCGGCCCTGAAGCTGCGCGTCGCGTGCCTTACGGCATTTCTTGCAGCCGTCTTTCGCACCCTTCCTGATGGCGTGATGGTCCTGCGGCGCGAAGCCCACGGACCATGCCTTCGCCATCCCGGACTGCACGAGATTGAAGGCCGCGAAGCCGGGACCGATGTCCGCGAACTGCGTCGTAGCCTCCAGCGTGTTCTTGTTCTTCGTGATCGAGATCGCCTTGCCGATGATCTTCTCGATGCGGTAGTCGTGATCGACGAGCACCACCGGGTTGCGCTGGTAGTGATCGAGATCCCACCCCTCGACGTCGACGATGTCCCCGCCACGATCCATCGAATCGCTGGAGATGACGTGTGTCGCCGTGCGAGCCTCGGCGTCAATCGCCTTCAGTTCGGGAATGAACCCGACTTTCGTCAGCGGAGCGGGCTCGGGCTGCGTCTGCTTGTCCATTACGTCTCTCCCTCCAGCACCGGAATAGCTACGCACCGGCAGTTGATGATCTCTCCGGGCGGCCCGGACGGGTCCTGCGGATAGAGCAGCTTCGTAATCGGGAACGGCTCCCCGACATCCGTCACATGGCCGTCTTCCGCGACATGGGTCTCCCGCACCTTCGGGTCGCGCGCGGTCAGCCATTCGTGCCTCGTGATCCCGGCCTGCTTCATGCCCTCGTTACGGCCCGTGTTGAACGCGAAGCCGGTCTCCGTGCGGGCAATGGTCATCGAGCGGGACACGCTGGCGTCCATCACGTCACGGACGCGCGCGGCGAGCTGCTGCGGGGACTCGCCCTCGCCGAGACCAATGACCAGCGACTCGCGCAAGGCCAGTTCTATCGTGTCGTCGATCCGAGTGATCTTGTGCGACAGTTCGGCCAGCTTCGCCGCCACCCTCGGGTCCTGGAGGTTGAAGTTGATCCCTATGCCGATGTCCGCGATGACCGACTCGCCGCCACGGGTCACGGCCTGGCGGTGGATCGGGGCGGTCAGCTCTTGCAGGAGCCGCTTGAACGCCTCGACGTCGAAGAAGTCAGGGCCATCCTGTTTGAGCACAACCTCTCTGTTGAACTTGCCGACGGACGTCAAGCGCTGCCGATCCAGCCACCCCTTCAGCCCGTCGACGTACTCCAGCGCCTCCCGGCGGATGGCGTTCATGTGCTTCCGGATGACCGTATCCAGCCGCAGCTCGATGTCCCGTGTCCTGACGATGATCCCTTTCCAGACCATCGTGCGGCGCTGCTCCCGGCCACCGTCGGAGAGCGCCTTTCGTTCGCGGCGTTTACGGTTGACTGTACGAAAGAATTTCTCGGCCTTCTCTTCCTGCTCTTCGGTCATGTCGTCAGGATCACCAGCAGGCCCGGCTGGCGTCCGCGGCTCGCTCAGCAGGTCCACGGGCGCGAGGGCGAAACCGAGGTAGCCCTGCTCGTAATCCTCGATCTGGTCGGGATCCCAGCCCATGTCCAGCCGCTCGTTGATGACCTGTTTCGACAGGCCCATCGCGAACCATTCCTTGGCTACCGTGGTCTTCTCGTTCAGGTTCTCCAGTAGCGCCTTGACAAGATCCCAATTCGGGAAGACCCGATCGGTCACACCGACCTTCGGCAGGAAGTCCTCGTTGAGAACCGCCTGCTCCTCGGTGATGAAATTCGTGATCGTGGACTCCCAGTACACCTCTTTCTGCTCGCTGGCGTTGTACGTCACGGAGCGGGTGAGGTAGCCCGCGACCAGCGGGGGCACGCCACCAGCGGCAAGGAATTCGTCACGGCCGAACTGCCGCAGCTCGTTGAAGTCCATGTCCCGTTGGGAGATGCCGAGATCGACCACGTCCCATCCGCCTGGCATCACACCGATTCCGCGCCTGCCTGCGTGCTTCTGATTCCAGCGACGGGCGAAGTCGTCGCGCTTGTTCTGGTCGGCCTGGGACTTCTCGCCTGGCTTGAACACCAGCGTCGGGACGCCGTTCTGGTCGCCGAAGAACCGCTTGTTCCACTCGGCTGCGGCGTAGTAGCCCGCCAGATCGGCCATGATCGCCGTGGACAGCGGGAGGCCGCGCAGCGGGTTGTACGGGTTGTAACGCTTGGACATGGTGATCCGGTCGGAGTCGAGCTGTGTCTCTACCCCGGTCTTCGCGTCCCGGTGCCAGTATTCGACTTCGCCTGCGTCGTTGACTTCGATTCGGATGGCTCGGGGATTCAGCAGCATGATCTCGCCGCTGCTGGCCTGCGTGGCGCGGAGGCCGTCCCGCCGGCCGATGGTCAGATCCGGGTAGTACCAGATCCACTCGCCAAAGACCATCTTGGAGATGTACGAGCCGATAAAGAGCTGATTGCCCAGCATGTAGTCGTTCGGGCGCTTCCACAGTTGCAGTACCTGGTGGTTCGGTATCGGGTCGTCGCCGGGCTCCTGTTCGGAGTCCATGGCGAACATCTCCCACGGCACCGCAGCTGCGTCCCGGGAGATCACGGAGACCACGCGCTGGTACGGGCCGACCTGCTCGTAGGGCCGAGCGACTTCGCTGCCCGTGCGCATCATCTCCAGGCCACGGACCCAATCCTGCGACCACTGGTAGCCCGACGGGTCGGGGCCTGCGCCCCAATCGATGCCGAATAGGCCCTTCTGGAGTCGGTCCCAGGCGAGTCGGGCGTTGTGCTGGAGCCAGTTCGCCATCGTTTACCCCGCTTGACTCGCCAGTACGTCCGCGACTTCCGCCGCAGACGCGATGTGACCCTCGGGGCGGTACTCTGTGCCGCCGAATTCGGGCTTGGATTGCCTGTAGTTGTAGCGATAGAGGATCTTGTCGAGCGTCTTCACCGTCGGGCCCTGCGCCCGGAGCCACTTGCGGAATGCGCGATCCTCGCTCTGCCACCAGTGCGGGAAGGCGAACCGGCGGGCGAGGTCGGTGCGCACGCAGCACAGCGGCCGGAAGTCACAGGACGGCCTGCCGAGCCTCAGCGCGCCCCAATCCACGTCGAACATGACCACGTCCGTGTCGCCGATGGCCTCGAGCAGCGTATCGACGTAGTCCTCGGAAACGTTGTCATCGTCCCCGACGCCCGACGTGTACTCCCCGCTGGCCATCTTGTAGAGCCAATTCATCTTCTCGCCGATGGTCATCTGGCCGTTGTCCGCGAGCGCGATCACTTCGACGGGCTTGCCGTCGGCCTGGCGGCACAGATCGGGAAGGATCGTGGTCATACCCTGTCGGGCGATCAGGGCCGGGCAGATGATGGTCAACTTCTTAGCCATGGGCCACTCTCAGGCTCGGGTGATGGAAGTGCTTCCCGTCGAATTCCGGTTTCTTGTGCCGATAGTGCGCGTGGTAGAGCACCTTCGGTATGTGGGCGACCTTGAACCGCGGCGTCCAGCAGTTGTTCGGGTCGCGGATCTTCGTCTTCGTGATCCACTTCATGAATTCGCGGTCCTCGCCGTGATTCGTGTGCTCGAATACGAACTCCTGGGCGATCGCCGTTCTGACGAGCGACATGGGCGCGGGCCACGAAGGGACCACGGCATCGGGGACGGCCTCGCGGAACGTGTCCTCAACGGTTCGATGAACGTCGAAGGTGTAGACGTCGGCCTTCACGCGCTCTTCGCCTCCCCGCGCTGCCTCGCCGGAAGCCCGTACACCACGGCATTCGGCGGCACGTCACAGGTCACGACGCACCCGGCGCCGACCACGGCGCCCTCACCAATCGTGATCTCCCCGATGAGACAGACGTTGCAGCCGATGGACGCGCCCTTTTTCACCGTGATCGGCACCAGTTCGTCCTCGATCACCGCCGACGGGTGGACGCTGTTGCAGAACTGCACCCCGGCCCCGATATAGACGTCGTCTTCGATGACCACTTTCTTGGAGATGTTGGTGTTGTTCTGGACCCGGACGTTGTTCCCGAGCGTCCCGGCGACCAGCACGTTCTGAGCGATCATGCAGCCGTGGCCGATGGAGCCGCCCGGGTAGATGTGCGCGAAACGCCACACCTTGCAGTCGGCCCCGATGGTGCCTTCGACGATGGCCCGGGTGACTTCGGAGCGTGCCCCGATGCGGGCGTGCCTGCCGAGTTCTGTTCCCTCGGAGACGGTTGCCGTGTCGTGCCACCAGGAGCCGACGTGGCGGAGTGGGTCCCTCACAATCCCCCCGTGATTCCGACCACCTGGCCGGTCATGTACTCGTTCTCGATCAGCGTCCGGCACAGCCCCCATAGCTCGCCGACGCGACCGAACCGTTGCAGCGGGATAGATTCCCGGATCTGCGCCTGCTGAGGCTCGGGTATCCGATCGATCATCCCGACATCGAAGTAGCCCATCTCGATCGCGTTGATACGCAGCCCCGCGCGGGCGTATTCCTTCGCCGCGGAGCGCACCAGGCCGTGAATCCCCGCCTTGCACATCCCGTAAGAGGCTGCGCCCGGCACGCCCAGCCGTCCGACCACGCTTGAAAGGAGAGTGAGCGAAGAGCCCTGCGGGGCGACGGTCCGAAAGTGCCGGGCCAGTCTGTAAGATCCGAGGAGATTAACGGCCACGGTCTTCTCCACCTCGGCCATTTCGGCCTTGTGGATCATGCCGTTCGTGAGGTGGCCGGTTGCGTTGATGACGTGGAGAGGCGGGTCCGACAGATCGAGGCCAGCGAAGAACGCAGCCACTGAATCGTCGCTCTCAAGCTCGGCCTCGGTGCGGTATACGCCTCGACTGCCGCGAGTCTGATCCTCGCTCAGAAACCCGTAGTCCGGGCGTGCCTCTTCCAGCAGTGCCTTCCCCACCCCGCCGTTCGCGCCGAAGATCAGGAGCATCAGCCACCCCCGAGCGTGAACGCCGAAGCGAAGGCCTGAAGCGCGAGGAAGCCGAGCCACCCGAGGCCCGCGGCGAAAGCCCGCTCCAGCGGCTCGATCGCAGCATTCATCGCGCCATCTTTCTCGCCATCGACAGGATGACGCCAACGGCCTGCACCAACGCCGCCGGGTCATTGCGCAGGGCCTGCGTAGGATGGAACGGCACCATCATCGGTTTCTCGTACTCGCGGCGAAGCGGCGTGTGCCACCTGTACTGCGATACAAAATCATCGTCCGCCATCACGCCACCCACCCATACCCGCTCAGGTCGCTGTCATCGTGGATCGACTGCGAGTACACCGCGTATCGGAGCGCATCCGGGCCGTGGTCGTTCTGCTTCACCGGCTTGTCCTCGCCCCGCTCGCCGGCCTTCACATCCCACGAGTAGGCCAGGATCTCGTCGATGGTCTCCTGGCAGGCCGTGGCGAACCGTATCCGGTCCCCGGCGATCGCCGTCCCGGTCACACGCAGCCCGTCATACACGTCGTTCTCGGCGTCCAGCACGGTCCACGGGTGATCCTGGCGCAGCTGGAGGATGAACGACGCTGCGGACGGGTCGACCCAGAAGACCGTGGGCGTCACGCCGTGCGCCTTGATCCACTCGCCGAGCGCCGCGGAGTACTGCGCGTCGGTCATCTGTCTCGATCGCGCCTTGGAATCCCAGCGCCACTCATCGACGGCCCAGAACCGGCCTTCGGCGTCGACCCCGATCAGCAGTGCAACAAGCGGGTTGCTGGTGCCGTAGTCGATGCCGACGATGTACTTGACCATCTCGGGCTGGCCCCACTTGAAGCAGTGGCCATCGAGGTCGAAGGCATCCCAGATCACCCCTTCGGCCAGGCACCACTCGCCCTTGATGAATCGGCGGTGCCACAGGCCGGTGTATTCCTTCTTGAGCGAGGCGACGTAGTCCGCATCGAGGAAGGGGTTGTCGTCGATGTTGAAGTGGAACGCCTTCAGGTCCAGGTCCTTCTCCCGATCGATCATGTTGACCTTCAGCCAGTGCCGCGGCCCGTCGGCGTTGGTGGTCCCGAACAGCTTGGCCCCACGCACCGACAGCCGGGAGAGCAGCATCTGCCAGAAGGACTCGGGCCAGAGCGTGAGCTCGTCCCCGTAGGCGCCGGCGAACGTCCCGCCGCGGATCTTGGCCTCGGCCCGCTCGTCGTTCGCGCTGGCGAGGTAGCACCGTCGGCCGAGGATCCGAGCCTCCCCCGTGCCCTGCGAGATGTGCATACGAGAGGGCCCCAGGATCTCCTGGAGGGGGTTGAGGATGTTCCGGGCGAGCGTCCGTTCGGTCTTCCCGGCCATCAGCAGGTCGCCCCGGGGCCCATTCCTCAAATACTGCAACCATCGGACGTACGTGCACACGGTCTTGGACGCCCGGACAGACCCGTGCCAGATGTTGATCCGGGCGTCTGACCCGAGCACCGAGGCCCGCTGCTTCCCGCTGAGCCGTTCAATCTTCATCGTCGGAGACCAGGTCGGCGAGGTAGCGATCCACGTCTGAGTGCTCGGTCATTGCGGGCGGGGCCTCTCGTGGGCGGCCTGCGAGCTGGTCCAGCAGCCGATTGACAGCACGAAGGCGCTCGCCGCAATGACGGCCGATGTAACCAGGCTCCCCGCGCGCCACGCAGAGCAGGATTCTGAGGCATTCCTTGACGACGGGATTCTCGAGGCCGTAGGTCTTGATGGCCTCGTTGATGGCCAGGTTGGCCTTGCGTTCGCCCTTCTTGAGGACCTCGGAACGCTGTTCGCCAATCGCCCTACCCTCCAAGATTGCGGAGGCGGCCGTCCGCGCGGGCTGTTCAATCTGTACCACTGTTGCATATGGTGTGTCAAGTTTTCCACACTGGACCATTCCCGTCCACAATCCACTTGATTTCCACATCTGTGGAACCGACATTCTCTACATGACCACCCTCACAGTCTCCGCAATCCTCGCCCTGCTCCTGATCCGGGCCTACTACCAGCCGCGGCTCCGTGCTGCTCGAGCCCGCCAGGCCCACGCGCAGGCGTGCCGGTATCTGATGACGCGCCGAGCTCCGCGGTACGTGATGAGCGGATCGGGCGGGACCCTGCCGGATTCCTACCAGTGGACCGATTGAGTCCATAGTCCCGCCGAATCTGCTTGACCCTCACGGCGATCGGCGTATGATCGCTGTGTCGTGATCGTATTGATACAATCCCTTTTAGGCAGTTCCCGGGCGGTGATCTCTGTATCAGCGGTCACGACAATCGCACCCGCCCGTTCCAACTGTGGGCCGCCCTGTAGCACCGGAATAGCGCATTCGCGCCCGGGCGATGATCGGGGCGGCCCTTCTTCTTTCTGGAGTTCGCGGTGAAATGCGCCCACTGCCAAGACACGAAAATGGTTCGCTGCGACGCGGCGCCAACCGGATACATGTCCTGCATCCACTGTCTCGAAGATTCCGACCTTCAATTCCATTCGCTGACGGAACTGCGTCACGAGATGGCGTCGGTCCACGAAAAACTGGATTCGATAATCAAAACGCTCAAGAAGCCATGAGACTAACCACCCTTCACGTCGTGCTCATCATCGCCGACCGCGGGGACTGCAACCCGATCGAAGAGAGGGACGCGAAACAGCAGATCCAGTCAGCGCTTGACCGTGCTGACGGAACGTTCGATGCGGCCGGTGGGGTGGTAATCGAAGTCGCCGAGGTGACGACCCACGGCGGTATCGCGACCGACGACAACGAGACCACCCTCGTGGCAGGAAACGAATGACCCCCGCGGCAGATTCGCCATGTAGAGGAGCAAGCGGGCTCAGCCGCTCATCAAAGAGCCCAACTCAAGCCTCGGTCGCCCGGACTGCATTTCGCCCCCGGGAAATTCTTGGACGTACGAGCCGGCTTTGCAGAGAGCCGGGCGGGGATTCGGCCCCCCGTCTCAGGGAAACGTGGCCCGGCCCCCCAACCTGAGTCCATCTCGTACGCGGTCTCTCTTCGGAGGGAGCGAGGGTCGGGGACGCTCCACCGACCACAGAGGGGAAGGTGTCTTCATGGATAAGTTGAGGGACGAAAAAATAGAGAAGTTGATCGACGATCTGTTGATGGACTGCGAAGAAGAGGCGCCGACCGAATTCCCGGTCGGAATAGAAGAAGGAAGCAAAGATGAAGCACATAGACATCGAGATAGAGGGCGTGACGCCGCTGCTCTGTAACAGGTTTACTGAGGAGCAGCAAGCGTCAGCGTCGAGCAACACAAGCGCGTCAGTCGTTGGAGATCGAGGCACGCCGAGGGAGCAGTCGGAGAAAAAGCTGTACCTCTCGGCTGACGGGAAACGCCACATCATCCCCGGCCCGAACCTCTTTCGATGCCTGATCGACGCGGGGAAGTTCTTCAAGGCTGGCAAGTCCAAGGTCACGACGATCAAGTCCAGCATCATCCCAGCGTGCGTCTCGATGGATAACGTCGAGGTCGACATCATCCACAAAGAGCCGTGGGAGGTGGACAGCCGCCCTATCCGAAACCCGGCTACGGGCGGGCGTAGACTCACGCACCGGCCGATGTTCAACGACTGGAAACTGAAATTCGCCGTCACTCTCGAAGAGGAGATGATCGCCGAGAAGACCTTCCGGGAGATCGTGGACGCCGGCGGAAAGCGGATCGGCCTCGGCGACTTCAGGCCCGACTGCAAGGGGATGTTCGGGAAGTTTGTCGTCACGAAATGGAAGTCGAAGAACGGTAAATCTGTCTAACACAACACCGCTTGGCAAGGCCCGGCGGGGCATGGCACGGCCCTCAGCGGCCGCCCGCCGCCATGCCGGGCCTGGCACGGCGTCGCGCGGCACGGTGTGGCACGGCATAGTAGCGAGGCAAGGTAAGGGGCGTCGCCAGGCGGCGCTTGGCGCGGCTTGACTCGGCAGGGCTAGCCCGGGCTCGGGAATCCGACGCGCTGCTCGGCACGGCACAGTAGACAGGCAAGGCCATGCTGCGCAAGGGATGGCGGGGCAACGCCAGGCTGGGCCGGGCTTGGCAAGGTAAGGCAAGGCACAGTGGCTACGCGGCGCAAGGCGGGGCCAGGCCACGCAAGGCAAGGTCGGGCTACGCATGGCGTGGCAGGGCACGGCACAATGGCAAGGCGAGGTTGCGCAGGCGGGCGCATGGCCCAGCATGGAGCGGCGCGGTAAGGCACGGCATGGCAATTACCTTCTCCGAATTCCGCGACCTGGTCAGGAGAATGCGCCAGTACCAGCGGGCCTACTTCCGAGGGCGCGTCAGGCACGATCTGATTCGATCGAAGGAACTGGAGCGGGAAGTGGATCTGGAGCTCATGGAGCCCGCGCTGCCGTTCGCTGGCCTGGAAGAGGAGCAGATCCGCCGGCGGACGCAGGAGATCATGGACGAGGAGTTCGTGGGCCGCCCGGCGGCGAGGCGGAAGGCGCGGAAAGAGATTACAGAATAGATATTGACTCCTGCAATGCAAAGCATTAGGATAGGTACATGAGCTATCCCAACATCGTCTACCGCGAAGACCCCGCCATCCGGAAGGCCCTCGAGGCCATCGCTGCAAGGCGAGGGGAGAAGTTGTCCGCCGTGATCCGGAAGGCCACGGCGCAGTACGTCAAGAGGTCGGTGTGATGGAAGCGTTCCTGGTGTTCTGCCTCGGCGTGCTGATGCTCAGCATCGCAGCACTCGCATCCGCAGCGGCCTACATGATCTGGAAGGACAACTACTAATGATCGCCGCCAAGCGCCTCTCTCAAACCGTGATGGACTTCGCCTCAAAGGAGACCCCATGACCGACCGCGACCGCTACGACGTGATGCGCCGACGAGTCGACACCCAGAGCCACGGCGCGACGTACCGCGAGGTCCACCGCTTCGACCGGGCTGCCAGTCGGCTGAGCTGGCCGTGGTTCGTCGTCAAGGCCGGCGACTGGATCGAGGAGCACACCGCCGAGATCGTGCTGGTGGGGTGCGTTGCGGGCGTGATCGCCCTGCTGTACGGGCTGACGAGGTGGAACTGATGGACGTTAAGGATCTTGGCTTCACAGAAGAAGAACTACAGCAGCGGGTTGTGGATCAAATCTGCGACCGCCTACTCTCGTCGAAGCGATTCAACTACGACGACGAAGAGGAGTACGTCGGCGAGTCCGACTTCCACAAAAAGCTGATCGCTCTCGTGAAGACTCGCATAGACGAGGCCGTCGAGGCGATGGGCGAGAAGCACGTTCTCCCGAACGTCAGTCGGTACGTTGAGGAGATTTGCCTTCAGGAGACAACGACGTGGGGCGAGAAGAAGGGCGAGCCGATGTCCTTCGTCGAGTACCTCGTTCAACGTGCCGACCATTACCTCCGCGAAGAGGTGGACCATAGCGGCAAGACGAAGAAAGAGAACAGCGGATATGGCTGGTCGAAGTCTGGAACCCGCGTGGCGAGTCTCATCCACAAGCATCTCGACTTCAACATCCAGAAGGCGATGAAAGAAGCGGTTGCCAACGTCAATCACAGCCTCTCCGCTGGGCTTGAGGAGACGGTCAAGATCAAGCTTGCCGAGATTTCCAATGGTCTGAAAGTGACGGTGAAGACGCGATGATGCTCCACCCCGAATCAGACGCCGAGATGGCCGAGGTAGCGAAGAACGTCCGCTCTCTGCACAAGGACGTGCGCGAGGCGAAGCGGGAAGTTCCGTTCGTGGTCAAGGCTCGGCTCTCGACGATCAAACGGGAGATGCGCGGCTTGCAGATCAGGCTACGCAGGCACCGCTACGAGGGGCCGCAACGCCGGGAGATCGACGGGGAGCTGGAGCGTGCGTTGTCGTCGGTCGAGGGCTGGATCATCGGGCTGGGCGAGGCGATGAGGCCGCCGGGGAAGGTGGAGAGCGGAGAGTGAAGCCGTACTACGAGCAGGACGGGGTGACGATCTATCACGGGGACTGTCGGGAGGTGCTGCCGTCCGTCTCGCTGCCTGACGCTGCGATCATCGCGGATCCGCCGTATGGGATCTCTTACCCCGGAAAGGGCGTCGACGGCAACGCGCCCGGGAACGATCACGGCCCGATTACGGGCGATGGGGTCGCGTTCGATCCCGGCCATATGCTGGCGCTGGACCTACCAACGATCCTATGGGGCGGGATCTACTTTGCAGACGCGCTCCCGAGAACCGGTGGCTGGCTCGTCTGGGACAAACTGCGTCCAGAGTCGGCGTGGCACGCGCAGGCCGAGATCGCATGGACGAACTGCGTGAACACCTGCCGTGTGTTCCGCTATCTCTGGCACGGGATGATACGGCAGGGCGAGCGGAACACGAGCCACCACCCGACGCAGAAGCCGCTCGAGTTGATGGCGTGGTGCATCCGGTTTGTGGAAGCGTCCCTGATCGTGGATCCCTACATCGGGGCTGGGGCGACTCTCGTCGCCGCCAAGAACACAGGCCGACGCGCCATCGGGATCGAGATCGAGGAACGCTACTGCGAGATCGCCGCGAAACGCCTCTCGCAGACTGTGATGAGCTTTGAGAAAGAAACCCCGGCCAGCGGCGACCGGGGCAACGCGGGGTGAGCACCCGCAAAGAAGAAAGCGAGGGAAGTATATCATGGCAGCAGGACACTGGCGCAAGTGCATGGATCAAAAGTACTTAGGCTCGTGGGATGTCGAGGAGAAAGACCTCGTCGTCACGATCAAGGCCGTCGAGGCCGGCGAGGTGACGGGACCACAGGGCAAGCAGCGCAAGCCGCTGATCTCGTTCGCGGAGGGCAAGAAACAGCTCGTCGCCAATGCCACGATCTGTAAGACCATCTCGGCCATCGCCGGGACGAACGACGTGGCCGGTTGGGTCGGGACGAAGGTCACGCTGTACTGCACCGAGACGAGCGCGTTCGGCGAGACCGTCGACTGCATTCGAGTGCGACCGCAGGCCCCGAAGGCGTAGCGGTGGAAGTGTTCTATATCGTTCAACTTGAACCGAAACACGACCCGCTCAGGATCAAGTTCGGGAAGTCTGACAAGATCGGGAGCGAGCGTGAGTTAGCCGCAAGAACATACTGCCCATACGCAGAAGTGCTCAGGCTGTATTCCGTATCCAACGGCAGCAGGATGGAGCAGTTCGCGGAGACCCTGGCTAGAACGACTTACGGCGCATCTAGGCCGGGACAGAAGCAGGTTCTATTGTCGGATGCTCCTTGGTTGCCCAGGAATCGCAGACTGTATGCATCCAAGAACGGGAAAACTAGGGTAGCCAAGCGAGGGGTGGGCAAAGAACTGCTCAGGTTTAAGTCTTGGGCTGATCTGCAGAACTTTCTCAAAGACATCACAAAAGAGGTCGGAATGACTGGAGGACAAGTCCAGAAAAGCTCGAAGCCACAAGAGCCGAAGCAACGCAAGGCTGTGAAGATCGAGAAGAAGAAAGCGGAGCCGATAGACCGAAGCGGCGAGCCTGTCCGCTGGTCACATCTCAAGCACATGCGTACCTCCCCGGCGCACTACCTGTACTACCGGGACGTGGCGGTCGAGGAGTCGGCTGCGATGCGGGTCGGGGCGTTCGTTCACAAGATGATTCTTGGCGGGCCGAGGCAGTTCGTGGTCTTCCCCGGCAAGACACGACGCGGTAAGGCGTGGGATGTATTCGAGGGCGAGCACGTCGGGGAGACCATCCTCAACAGCCGCGAGAGCAACCTCTCGCACGCAATCGCTAACGCCCTCCACCACGACCGTCAAGCGATGGAAGTGCTCGGCCAAGGCGCCAAGGAAGAGACCCTCAACTGGACGATCAACGGCCGGCAGTGCAGCGGCACCCCCGACGTGCTCGGCGAGGGCCTGACCGAACTGAAGGTCTCGATGACCGCCGACCCGAACCGGATCTACTGGCACGCGAAGAGGATGGGCTGGCTGGGGCAACTCGGGTGGTACGCCAACGGGGCGAAGGAATCGGGCGTGATCGACGAGGAGCACCCCGGCCTGCAACACATCACACTGGTCGCTGTGGAGCCCAAGCCGCCCCACGTCGTAACGGTGTTCGATCTGACACAGGACGACATCGACGAGGCGCACGCGACGTGGTGGGCCTGCTGGGAGCGCCTGATGACCTGTGAGGAGGCGAGCCACTTCCCGGGATACACCGACAACGTGGTGGCGCGGTGGGACCGACCCGAGGCGCCGACGACAATCATCATGGACGGAGAGGAGGTCGAGGTTTGAGCCTGACGAACGACACGGTATACACGGGGCAGATCGTCTCGGCCAAACTGAGGATGGCCTACAAGAGCGGCGGTGATCTCGACGCTGTCTTCGATGTGAACATCTCCCACGAAGACGGCACGGTCGACAAGATCAGGTGCAAGCACCCGTGCTACGGCGAGAAACTCGACCGCACGAAAGAGGTGCTGGACTTGCTGAACGTCGACTACCCCGACGAACTCGAGGGCATCCACATGACCGAGGGCGAAGAGGTCCAGGTGTGGATCGGCGAGTACAGCGGGCACCAGTACGGGAAGATCAACGTCGGCGGGGACAGGGTCAGTCCTGACGACCCCGAGGCTATCGCTGCGGCGCTGAAGAAACTGAAAGGTGACACCGATGGAAGCCAGTTCTAGGGAGTGCGCCGGCTGCGGTGCCGACACCACCGAGGGCTTCTCGCCGGACGAGGCCGTCGAGGCGTTCAACCAGATCGACGACACGTCGAAGGTCTGCGGGCTGAACTGCTGCTGGACGCTGATGGAACTGATGGGAGCCGACCGCGCCTACAAGACCGAGTGTGGACGTGATCTGTACAACTTCTACCCGGTCGCCCACCCCGGCGACT
>Ga0255047_10000466_pt1 | contig 33456 bp, 24 predicted proteins | sample JV7_2_1_MG_FD_183640 | JGI IMG/M metagenome (GOLD analysis project Ga0255047, IMG submission 183640) | Seawater microbial communities from Jervis Inlet, British Columbia, Canada - JV7_2_1 | ecosystem: Environmental > Aquatic > Marine > Inlet | place: Canada: British Columbia | collected 2016-10-06
GCGAAGTCGATCTCAACACCGCCGTCGCCTCGGGAGCTCTGGTCCATCGTCGTCTGCACGCCTCCAACAGTGGCCGCGAGATGCGGGACACCCAGCGCAACGGCTATCTGGCTGCGGTGAAGCGGTCTCTCGACCGGCGACGCCGCGCTGAAGGGAGCGGTCGATGACCCAGTGGCAGGCATGGCGCCGCTACCGCGAGCTCTATGCCGGGGCGAGGAGTTCCATGCTGGCGATCGGGCTACTGACCGTGGCCGGGGCTCTGGTGGTTCTACCGATCCCCATCCTCATCAAGCTGGCTCTGGACGACGCCATCAGCGAGGAACGGGCCGGTTACCTCCTGGCGCTCGGGGTCGGGCTGGCAGGACTGCAGGTGGCAAGTGCCGCTATCAGCGTTGTTCGCCGCCGGATCGTCACCCGGCAGACCAAATCGGCCACCCGGCAGCTGCGGCGCGCGATGTCTGAGAAGCTCTACCAGGTCTCGATCGACTATCACCGGCATACCGAAATCAGCAAGCTCCACGATTGGACAGTTAACGAGACAAACCGAATCGATGCCATGGCTGACATTGCTCTTTCCAGGTTCGGCCCTTCACTGGCGATAGCGATTGCGCTCAGTGGAGTATTGCTCGTGCTGAACTGGTTTCTCTACCTCATCACGATGAGCGTCGTGCCCCTCATGGTGCTTGTGCACCGGCTGATGATGCCCCGGGTGCGCGAGGCCACCCGCGACCAGCGGCGAAGCTTCCGTCGATTCTCCGACAAGGTGCTGTTTGTGTTGCGCACAATGGACCTGACCCGCCGAAGGGCGGCCGAGGACCGGGAGCTCGAGTCGATGAGCAGCCGGCTCGGCACCCTGGAGCACGATGATTGGCGCAAAGGCAATCTGCAGACCTCGTACGCTGCCGCTCAGCAAACCCTGGTAGCGGTCGCCGCCGTCTTCATTCTGGTGGTCGGTGGAACCAGCGTTATCAACGGTGACCTATCGATTGGCGATCTGTTTGCGTTCTATGCCGGCCTGGCCATGCTGCGTGGCCCTCTCACACTCACGCTTACGTCCCTTCCAGAACTGACCGCCGGCGCTCAATCGCTTGTTCAGGTCTATGAGTTTCTCGAAGACCCGGATCGCCGCCCCTACGACGGCACGGTGTCAATCGATTTCACCGGACGCGTCAGCATGGAGGGTGTTGCCTTCGACTACGGCCTGGGGCCGCTCATTCGTCAAGCCGATCTCGAACTGGCACCCGGGCGAGTGTCTGCCCTGGTGGGACTGAACGGTTCGGGAAAGAGCACCATCGTCAGCTTGATCCTGGCTGCCTACCGCCCTGGGAGCGGGAGCCTCGTAGCCGACGGAGTTCCCTACCCCGACCTCGATATTCGGTCGCTGCGACGGGCCATCGGGGTCGTACCACAGGAAGCGACGATCATCTCCGGATCCATATTTGAGAACATCGCCTACGGCATCGAAGAGCCGAGCATGGAGCAGGTACAGCAGGCTGCCAGTCTGGCCGCAGCCCACGACTTCATCTTGGAGCTTCCTGACGGATACCACACCGAAATCACTTTCGATGGCCTGACGCTATCGGGTGGACAGCGCCAGAGGATCGCTATCGCTCGCGCCTTGATCTCCCGGCCCCGTTTGCTGATCCTCGATGAACCCACCAACCACATCGACGCTGAACTCTTCGAGGAGTTGCTCGACAGGCTCGTGACTCTGGATGATGCTCCGGCCGTGCTACTCATCAGCCACCATCCGGATGTCAAGCGCTGGGCCGACGACCTGTATCGCATCCAGGATGGTTTCCTCACGTGGGTGGCCCCGGGCGCACCAGATCGGACGCGAGTCACCAGTTCGGATCCTGCCACCGACGAACTGTCGTGACCCGGCCTCGGGGGCTGCTCCCAACCTTTCCGACCCGGCATGACAAGGAGATCTTGTGGGCCTCGGCGCCGGGGCTTTCCGAAGCAACCGGTCACTGGCAGCGCTGGCTGGCGGAAGCGGACCTCAACGACGTGGATGCCGCCTCCTTTGGCTTACTTCCGCTCGTGTACCAGAACCTGGCAAGGGAGAATTACTCGGGCCGGGAACTCGGGAAGCTCAAAGGCATCTACCGCCAGGCCTGGTACCGGACCCGGCTGATCGAACAGCTGACTGAACAGCTCATGGGCGAGCTTGGTGATGAGGCTCACCCCATTCTGTTTGGGGACCCGGCCGTGGCGAGGTGGGCTGTTACCAAGACTGTCGGCCGCCCGGTCGATTCTGCGAAGGTGCTGGTTCCCGCCGGGCGGGTAATCCCGGTTCTCGACCGCGCCTGTCAATTGGGATGGACCCTCAGCAACGGCGATTACCCGGACCTGGAGCTCCATGGATCGAAGGCGTTGGTCAGGGATGGAGGCCTCAAGGTCGGAATTCATTGGTATCTGGGCGGCCGGCACGCCTATGCCGGTCCCGATGATCCGTACTGGATTTCGGCCGTCGGCGGCTGGAGGGGAGATCCGCACCTGAAGACGTTGTCGGCGGCCGACCAATTGCTCAGCACGTTGATGCTCGGGTTCGAACCACCGCCCGAGTTGGCTCTCCGGTGGATTGTCGACGCCCTCGCCCTGATAGGCCAGGCCGGAGAACGGGTCGATTGGGACCGCTTGAGTGTCCGGGCTGAAGATATGGGTCAGGCGCTGGCCGTGGCGGACACCTTGCGGGTGCTGTCGGCTTTCGCCCCGGAGCAGATCCCATCGATCGTGATTGGTCGTCTTGGCGATTCGCCGCTCACCACGAAAGCTGCCCATTGGGTACGCCGACGGTCCCTGCCGTCATATCCCTGGCGCCGGATCCCAGCTTCCTGGCTGGGCTACCGGCACCGCCGCGTCGCTGTTGGGCAGCGGGCAAATCCAGTGGCGTTCGCCCGAAGTCTGATCGCCGGCCGAAAGGCGGTCTCCTCGAGCAGTGCTAACGGATCGCGTGGTCGCACAGCCAATCACCCAGGTCCCGACGCGTGACTCGGCTCTTCTTCATCGCGGGTCGCCTCCCATACCCGATGGAGATGGGGCCGGATTTTCGCACCTGGATGATCATCGCCGCCGCTGCTGAACTCGGGCCTGTTGGCGTGTTTGGGGTGGCACATCGGCCTGCTGAGGTAAGCCCCGATGCTCGCATCGGGTCCTGGAGCACGGCGTCGCAACAGACCGCCATCGTCCACAACGCCCGTGGTCTTGATGACGGTTCCTGGGTCAAAGATCCGGACTGGCGCCCGAGTGCGTGGTACCACCATCCGGCCGTGGCCGTCGAGCTGGAGGAGGCGATGGCAGCCTTCGAGCCCGATGTGGTGATCCTCGAGCAACTCGGCCTGGCCGGCTACCTGCCCCTTGCCCGCAGCCATGCCGAGGTGGTGATCCTCAACAACCACAATGTGGAGACCGATCTGCAGCGACAACTGGAGGAGGCGGAATCGTCCCCAGTGGCCAGGATGGTCCGACGCCAATTCACGATACGCACGGAGTTGCTGGAACGGGAGACCCTGGCTCAGGTTGATCAGGTTTGGGTGTGCAGTGACACGGACCGTGATCTGTTGTCAGGCCTCTTCGGCGTTCCCTCCCAGGTGGTTCCCAACGCGATCCCAGTTGGCGATTACGACGACGCGTTTGGTGCCCGAAGCGAGCAGGCAGCAGAAGGTCCGCGGCTTGTCTTCCCAGCGCAATTCGCCTATCTCCCGAACGAAAATGCCGCCCGGTTTCTGCTGCTAGATGTCCTACCCGCCGTACTCGTCCGCCAACCTCGGGCCACACTGGCTCTGCCCGGGAGAGATCCCGGGCTCCGGATCACCGGCTCAGTCGGTGGCCTGCCGGTCACGATTCCCGGGGCTGTGGCTTCGATGGAGCCGTACCTGCGAGACGCCGACGTCATGCTCATTCCTCTCAGGGAAGGCAGCGGCACCCGGCTGAAGGCGCTGGAGGCCTTTGCTTCCGGCTTGCCCGTGATTTCCACCGCCAAAGGTGTTGAGGGACTGGGCGTCCAGCCTGATGTTCACTATCTCGCTGCCGAAACGGCGGACGAATTCGCATTCGCCACGCTTCAACTATCCGAGCCAGGTGTTGGGATGGCCCTCCGCGCCGCTGCTCGGGCGTTCGTCGAGGAACGCCACTCGCTCCGAGCGGTGTCCAAAGCCGTCTCTGTCGCCCTGGCGGCCGCGTCAGTGAGGCCGTCGTGAGGTCCGTGCTGGTGCCGATCATCATCGCGGTCCTCTTCACCAATGTCTTCGCTGGGATAGCCGGGGCCGACGAGGAACCGGAGGGGTTTGTTGTGGAGGTAGTGATCGAGGAAGCCGCCCAACCAATTGCGGTTGACTTTCTTCCTGACGGGAGGGTCATCTACGCCGGCCTCGACGGAACCGTTTCCATAGTCAACGATCAGTTGACACCGCCAACCTCGTTTGTGGTCGTCACCGTCCCCGGCTCGGTTGCAGGTGAGATCGACCCGTCAGAGTTGGGGTTGACCGGCCTGGCGGTAGACCCTGACTTCGACAGCAATGGATTCATCTATGTTTGGCACTCGATCGACGTGCTCGGCGGCCAAAGGCTCACACGGTTCACCGTGTCCGGTGACAACGCGTCGCCCGAATCGGCTCTCGTGCTGTGGGAAACGACCGAATCAGCTCCCAAACCCTCGTGTTGTCACGTCGGAGGCGGGTTGTCTTTTGGGCCAGATGGGAATCTATGGTTCGGGATCGGAGACCGCTGGAACAGCAACCATGCACAGCGACCGACGATCAGTTCGGGAGCGATACATCGCGTCGCTCCCGACGGCTCAATTCCAGCCGACAATCCCTTCAACGATGGTGCGGGGCCACTCGTCGATTCGGTCTACTCCTTCGGCCACCGCAATCCGTTCCGGATTCGCTGGGACATGCCCTCAGAGAATCTCTATGTAGCCGAGGTGGGAGATAAGACGTGGGAGGAGGTCAACGTCGTGTCGCTCGACACTGCGGGTTCCAACTACGAGTGGCCGGTATGTGAGGGGTTCTCTCAATACATCGAGAGCGAACCGTCCTTGTCCGACTGTGACAACACATTCATTCCAGCGTTCATGAGATCGGCCGTCGGGACCATCACGCAACCAATGAGCTTGATCCTGCTTCTTGCTGGTTTCGGGCTCTTGGCCGTTCTTCTGAGTCTTCGCCTGGTACGGCGTCGATGGGTGATCCTCGGCCTGGCGGCGGTTGGGCTCCTCGTCTCGGGACTGGTGGCGGCAAGATCCCTAGCGCTTGTGGACCGGCTTTCCGTCTACGAAGGCCCTGTGTTCGCATACCAACACGACCTCTCCGGAGGCGACCCTGCGACCCCCGACACGTCAGGCGGCGCTTCAATCACGGGCGGCGCCCGCTACCGGGGAGCGGTGTTCCCCCCCGAGTACGACGGTGCCTACTTCTTCGGGGACTTCATCAATGGTTGGATCTCGTATCTGACGTTCGAAGACCCGGAATCACCCACCTATCACCCGTTCTCTCGCAATGTGGGCCCAGTCGTGGACGTGAACATCTCACCTGACGGTCACCTCTATTACGTGACCCTTTTCGATCTTGCCGGCGGCGATCCGGCTGCCAGCGGCTCGATCCAGCGGGTCCGCTTCGTCGAGGAAGTCGGCCCGTGAGTCGGTTCGCGCTGATGTGCCCGGAGGGAGGCGGGTGAGCTGAGAAGGTTATCCCGGTGGGGTAAATCCAAGGTCCGGCGTCTCGCGGAAGCGTACGGGAATCGTATGCCTTCGGCGGCTTACTATCCGCTCTCGACCAGACCGCTCGTGCTCTATGCCAAGGACTGGGCGTTTCGTCATGAGTCCCAACCGATCTTTCGATTGCTCGAGTCCCTCGCGAACGAGCCGACTCTCCTTCTGTTGAGCCCGTCATGGAATATGCGCAGTGAATCTCAGTTCGATTATCTAGGGAACCGGGCCAACCGCGTAGCCGCCATAAACTCGAGGGCTCGTTTGGTGGTGCTCGCCCCCACCGAGAGCGCTCTTCAGGCGATGCGAGACCGGAATCTCCCCTGTGTCCACGTGAATCAGAATGCTCTTGCCGACGAGCGTGTGTTCCGTCCCCTCGAATCAGTACGGAGGTGGGATGCCGTGTATGACGCCAAGCTGTCACCGTTCAAGCGCCACGAGCTCGCTTCTGGCCTGACCAGCCTGGCTCTGATCACTTACCGTCACAGAAGCGCGTTGCCGTCGAATCGTAGGTACGCGAAAACGGTTGATCATATTCTGGGATCAGCATTCCGTTTCAATCCCCCCGGCCGGTCGGGGTTTCTTGCGACGGAACAGGTGAACGAGGCACTAAGTCAATGTCGAGTTGGCTTGTGCCTTTCGGAAGTCGAAGGGACGATGTGGGCCAGTATTCAGTATCTGCTGGCAGGACTCCCGGTGGTCACGACCCCAAGCGAGGGTGGTCGGACGGAGTTCTTCCACGAAGATTACGTGGCAACGGTGCCCCCGGATCCTGATGCCGTTGCCGATGGGGTGGCACGAATGGTCGACTCGGGCATTTCCGCCCAAGAGATCTCACGGCGAACCCTTGCGCTGATGGAGCCACACCGTAAGCGGCTATTCAACGCGGTAGATGAGTTTCTTTCCGAGAACGGCGAGGCCCGAGTGCTGGAAGAATCGTGGGACTCGGTACGGGTCCACGCGTTCCGCTACCCGCGTCTCACCGGGCCCAACCTGACGGGCTTCACCATGAGGGGCAGGATCCGCCAATTCAACTCCGCAATTGTCAGCGGAGTCCGGGAACGGCGCCCGTTCTTGCCGGAGTCGGAGCTCAGACACGCAGTCGGCAATTCAAGGGATCAGTGAGAACTCGAATCCGCTCAATGGTAAGTCAGGATCCCGTCGCCAAATCCCTAGCCAGGTGCCGGCCATGCGGCTCGCCCGGACCATCGAGTCCACAGTCAGTAGCTGCCGAGCGTTCCCGCGACCCGGGCGATGCGTAACGCCCGATTGAGCACCCACAGAGCTACTGGTGCCAGGACAACGATGAACAAGCAGAGAATGGCGATCTCGTCGATCACGTCGAACAGTCCTGCCCCTTCCAGCATTGCGGCCCGCAAACCATTGAGGCCGTAAAACGCGGGGATGAAGCGGGCGAGAACCTCGAGACCGGCGGGGAGAAGCGCTGCCGGAAAGACTGCTCCGGCGAGCAAGGTCGTCCCCTGGAGAATCACGAACGTGATTGGTTCCCCGCGCTTTGTCAGAACAATGAAGGCCACCGCAAACAGGCCCATGATTGCGAAGGCCACCAGCGTCAAGATCAGCAGTGGCATTGCCACCAGCAATCCACCCAGCGGAAACCGTGACCCGAGCACGACGGCAAAGGACAACATGAGGACAACCTCGGCTAGGTAGAAGAGGGTGGGAACCACCAGTGATCCCGTCAGGACCGTCCAGAGAGGCACGGGCTTGCTGAGGATCATCTCAAGAGTGCCGTCGGCCCTCTCCTGGGCAATGGCGCCCTTGAGAGAATGCATTGCGACCGTAGCGCCGTTGATGACGAGAAGGCCGATCAGTGCGAATTCGAAGTAGCGGACGTCCTCGAGGGCGGGAGCATCTCCGACCAGTTTGGAGATGAAGAAGAAGGTGGCCACGGAGGACAGAAGACCGACCATCCGGAAGGCGAGATCGAATTGGTAGGAGCGGCGCACTGCCCAGTCACGCCGCGCGACCGCTCGTATCCGGTCAAGGGAGGTGGCTTGTCCGGTCTTCATGCGCGGGGTTCCGAGAGGAGAGCGAGCAGCGCCCGTGCTTGCTGAGAGGTGTCGCTCGCCAACTCGTGGGGTTGGCCGACAAATCGAACTGTCCCCCCGGTGAGTACGACGAGGAGGTCGCAGACATCAACGAGTTCCGCGATGCGATGGCTTGACAGCAGCACGGCCCCGCCGTCGTCGGCGAATCCTCGCAACATGCTGAGCACCTCCTGTGAAGCGGCCGGGTCAAGGCTGCGGGTCGGCTCGTCGAGTACGAGTAGATGAGGCTCGCCGAGTTGCGCGATTGCGAGACTCAGTCGAGCCCGCATGCCCGTCGAATACCCGAACACCCGTTTGTCGCGCTCGGCAAGCCCCACCTTGTGAATGAGATCGGTGGCGCGCTCTGCGGCCGCTTGCATGCTCAAGCCGCTGAGGACACCGAAGAACTCGAGATTCTGCTGGCCGGTCAAACGCCAGTAGAGACCGCGGTCATCGGCCAGCACCACGCCAAGATGCCTCCGCGCCTCCGCCGCCTGCTCGGTTACGTCCGACCCTCCGATCGTGGCCCAACCCTCACTCGGCTCGAGCAGGGTGGTCAGGATCTTGATGAGTGTGGTTTTGCCGGCCCCATTTGGGCCCACCAGGCCGACCACCTCTCCCGGAGCCACGTGGAACGAAACATCTGAGAGGGCAGTCACCGGCTCATCGGCTGCCGACCGGACGAGGGGCCTGAGCCAAGGTGGTGGCGGCAAATAGTGCTTGCTGATCTGATGAACCTCGAGGATCAGATCCCGCGGTTCGTGACTTTCACTATTCACTTCTCAACCTCAACGAATGTAAGACGACGGATTGCCGATTCCGATGACGCGTCAACGTTGTGCATATACACTGATTCATTGCCCAGACCTTCCAGTTCAGAGTACGTCATGCCCGAGATCACGCCCAACACGATCGTTCTTTTGTCGGAAGACGTGCTCGTTCAGGAGTTGCCCGATGGCGAGCTCGTGCTTCTTAGCCTGGCGGACGAGAACTACTTCGGGCTCGACGAGATGGGTGGCCGATGCTGGGCTGAACTGGCATCAGCTACACCGATCGGGGACATCGTTGACCGCCTAAGTGGTGAGTACGAAGTCGAACCTGGGACCCTCAAGAAAGACATCATGGACCTGGTACAGCACCTTGTCGACGCAGGCCTTGCTTCGGTCGAGGATGCGTAACCTCCTAGCGTTTCGGGGTCTCGATCGCGAGGAACGAAAGGCAACTCTCCAAGCGTTCCTCATGCTTCCGGTTGTAGCCGGGGCCGTGAAGTTGCGGGGCCTACAGCGGGTGCAAGCCAGGCTGGCAGTCGGCCCCGAGTCAAGGCGCTCCTCGCATGTTGAGCCGGTCCGGCTGGGTCACCTCGTCAACCGAGTTGCTGCCCCGTGGAGAGCAAACTGCCTCACCAGGTCGCTTGTGACCTGGTGGCTGCTCGGTCGGGCCGGCGTGGTCGGCGACCTTCGAATTGGGGTGCGGCAATCGGACCAGGGGCTCGACTTCCATGCCTGGATCGAGGCCGATGGACTGGTCATCAATGATCGGTCGGATATTGCAGATGAATTCACACCTTTTGCTCACCCCATCGCCCCGGGTCAGCGATTTGTCTGAGTGTGCCCCGTCAGACCGCCGGGGTCGGGCACGGTGAGTGGGCTTTGCGGGGTGGTCGTCTTCAACGGCGAAGCTCCTCGACCCGAGACCGTCCAGCGCATGGCCGACGCCACTCCCTATCGGGGGAAGCCGGGGCTATGGCACGACACCCGTGCTGCCGTAGCACAGTCTGCCTCTCCAATCCATGGCGCGGAAACCTCGGTCGAGCCGTTGGTGGCAGGCGATTTGGTGGTCGCCGCAGACAGTCGAATTGACAATCGCGAACAGCTGCTTGCCCAGTTGTCTCCTCTCCCCGGCCAGACGGACGAGCCTCCTTCTGACGCAGCTTTGATCCTGGCGGCCTACCGGCGCTGGGGTACTGAAATGCCGGAGAGAATCATCGGCGACTTCGCGTTCGTGGTCTGGGATTCGCGCAAAGGTCGCTTGTTCGCAGCGAGGGACCCCATGGGCATGCGCGCCCTCTACTACCGCCTCGAACCGGGCCGATGCCTCTTCGCAACCGAGCTGCACCAGCTCCTCGTCGTTGAGCGTGTCCCTGCCGACCTGAACGAGGGCAAAGTAGCGGCGTATCTGGCGGGTGCGGAAGGGTCTCCGGATTGGAGCTTCTTCGCGGGGATCTCACAACTGGCACCTGCCCACGCCCTGGTCGCCGAAGGCGGCAGGGGCCGCACCTGGCGGTTCTGGGACATTGACCCGACCGTCACCCTTGAAGGGGTGTCGGAACGGGATCAAGAAGAGAACTTCCGCGAGGTGTTTGTCGAAGCAGTGCGGTGCCGGTTATCGGGTTCCCAGCCGGTCGGAATTCTTCTGAGCGGGGGGCTGGATTCGGGAAGCGTTGGATCGACGGCGGGCTGGCTCCATGGTCACCAGGGGGCAGCTCCCGGCGGAATCCGGACCTATTCGTGGGCCTTCTCGGAGTTGGTAGATGGTGATGAACGCGAGGCAAGCCGCTACGTAGCCGAGCAGTACGGATTGTCCATGACTGCGGTCCCGGCTGATGACGCCTGGCCGCTGTCGGAGTACACGGGTCACAGCCCGCACCCGGATGACCCCTATTTCGCCGTTTACCAGCCAGTCTTTGACCGGGCCTTGTCAGCGGCCAGTGCTGACGGTGTCCGGAGGCTTCTCACCGGGGATCGCGGAGACGAAATGGTGGGCGACTGGATTTTCGACTACCTGAGCCTGCTCAGAACGCTGAGGTGGGACACGATGGTTCGAGAGCTTCGCGCCCACGCCAGGGTCGACGGCCGCAGCTTGAGGAGCGTTGCCGGGCAGTACCTCATCTCTCCGCTCCGGTCGGCCGCAGCCGGCCGAACCTACTCGCCGGCGCGCCAGGCTCGGGTTGAACTCCCTCGATGGGTGCATCCCGATCTGGCGAAGCGAACCGGGCTCGACGAGATCGTCGGGAATGAAGGTGATGACCCCAGGTGGGGATATCCGAGGAACGTCCGCTACGGCCGCATCTTCTCTTCTGCTGGTGTGCGAATGGCGGTGTGGGCCGATCGCACTCGAGCGGCATACGGGATAGAGCATGCCGACCCGTGGAGCGACCGCCGAGTCGCGGAAACCATCATGGCGATGCCACCCCGAGCGGTTCAGCGCGGTGGAGAACGCAAGCGTTTGATCGGGCGGGCACTTGCCGCCTACTACCCGCCGAAGGCGTTGGAAGCGGCTGGCCGGACCGAGCCGCATGGCCTCTTCGAGCGTGCCTTCCGAGATCGAGCGCGCAATACAGTTCTCGACTTGATCACCGGCTCACGGGCTGCCGAACTCGGGTTTGTCGACGCGGTTGCGTTCCGCCAGGCCTACGAGGACTATCTGAGCGGAAGGCCTGTGCGCCACGACTTCTGGTGGCCGATCACGCTCGAGATTTGGCTGCGGAAGCACTGGTGAGGCTTCTACCCGGACCCGGGCACGGGGAGCGGCCATGAGCGGAATATGTGGCATCGTCGACTTTCGTCGAGCGGTTCAGGGTCGGAGTGTCGATGCCATGATTCACGCGGCCGAACACCGCGCTTCCCACGGGAGCACTTCGTTTGTTGAGCAGGAGGTTGGCCTCGCCCATCTGGCCAGCGGCCGCCTGCCCGAGTCCTCCGGAGTTACGCAGCCGGTGAGCGATCGAGGGGTGGTGGTGGTGGCCGATGCCCGTCTCGACAACCGAGACGAGCTTGTTCCGGCCCTGCTGCGCGCACGTCTGCTGGCCGGCGAAAGACCCAGCGATGCGGAGATCATTCTGGCCGCCTTCCTTCATTGGGATAGTGAAGCGGCATCCCATCTCATCGGGGATTTTGCATTCGTTGTCTGGGATGGGCGAACGAAGCGGCTTTTTGGGGGGCGCGACCCGATGGCGATGCGCTCGCTCTATTTCCGTCAAGAGCAGGGCCGGCTGCTGTTCTCTACCGAGTTGAAGCAGATCCTGGCCGTGCCGGACGTGCCTGCTCAGATAAACGAACCGGCGATCGCCGACTACTTGATGGGCAGATTCCCTATCGACAGTGCGGCCTACGAGGGGATCAAACCGCTGCCACCAGGCAACACGATGCTCTTTGATGGAAGCGGCCTGAACGTGCGCACATACTGGGAGTTCGATCCGACAGCGGAGATCACCTTTCCCACTGAGGACGAATACGCCGAGAAGCTGTTGGAGGTGTTCGAGCGAGCGGTTCGCGATCGGCTCCGCAATACCGGGCCAGTCGGAATACTCCTCAGCGGCGGGATGGACAGTGGCAGCGTGGCGTCCACCGCCGGCAGGCTGTCACCCAGTGGTATGTCACCCCCTCTTCATGCCTATTCGTGGGCCTTTCCAACACTTACCCAGTGCGACGAGCGGGATGTGAGCCGCCTGATTACCCGACACTTCGGAATTTCTGAAGTCGATGTTGACGCCGAAGCGAATCACCCGCTCCGGGATTACCCACGGCACGGACCCGACCGCGACGAACCATTCATCGGCGTATACCAGCCGGTCATCGAGGCGTCCCTGGCGGCTGCCGCACGAGACGGAGTCACGGTGATGCTCGGAGGCGATCGTGGCGACCTGCTGGTCGGCGGGTTCGATGTAGCGCTCACGAGCCTGATCAAAGCCGGCGACACGGCGGTACTCCGCAAGGAGGTGAGTCGGTTGGCGAGATTGACGGGTCGATCCAGGTCGTCGATTGCCATCGAGTTCGTCCTTCGGCCCGTTCTCGAACGGATCCGTCGGTTGGGTCCGATCGGGGCCGCTCGAAAGCTCGGGTCGAGGACCACGGGTGTGGTCGAAGCCCACCCGAATCTTCCGCCGTGGCTGGGCCTCGAATTCGCTTCGCCCGTTGATAGGTCGGACGCCGCTCACACTCGCGCTGCCTCGCCCCAGGCCCATCCATGGGCGCTGAAACGGCACGAGTACGTTGTTGAGCCGATGCACATGTCCGGAGTGAGATGGTCCGAACGTACCTACGCGCGGTACGGCATCGGATTCGCCGACCCGTTCAGCGATGTGCGGCTGGCCGAGTATGTCATGGCTATTCCTCAGCTCGCACTCAATCGGCCGGGGGTCGTCGATAAGCGACTGTTGCGTCTCGCGATGAGTGGGGTCATGCCCGAGGAGGCCCTCTCGAAAGCGCGGAAGGTGGTTCCCTACCCCCTGTGGCAAAGGGCCCTTCGAGGATCGGCTTCGGCGACGATTCTCGATCTTCTTAGCAACATGGAGGCAGCGACCCGAGGGTTCGTCAACGAGGAAGGATTGGTGAATCATTACCGGCAAATCCAGGCGGGCGCGAAGGAGCATTCCGGATTCTGGTGGGCGCTGTCTTTGGAGATGTGGTTGCGTGCGTATTGGACGTGACCAATGGACCATCGGGGGACGTCTTCTCTAACTCACAAGATGTGCTTCCTAATATCACGTATAGTGTTGACGCAATGGGTGGTGATGGCTATTGTTGGGGTGAGGGGATGAACGAAAAGGAGCGGAATGAAGAAGGGCTACACCAAGCCAGTGTTGAGGACATGGGGCAAAGTCTCAGACCTCACCAAGACTGGCAAGACGCATCCGGGATTTGACGGCAAGCTCGGTAGTTCGAGCTCAAACGGGGGCTAACGCTCCGAGCGGTCTTTGACAAGACGGCGGGTGATCGCGTACTTCGACGCTAGTGTGAGCTAGATCGTGGTTGCGCGTGTTTCCCGCGTCTTCGTCCTATACAACTCGCATCCTGGACCGGAAGACGAATCAGCTTCCTGGGACGAGTGCCTCAGTTTGGGTCGGTCACTGTCGGCCAGCCCTCTTTGGCAGTTGGTGCCTGAGGCAACGCTGATCGCCCGCAGATACCCTGTTCCCCTTCTCGCCGCTGTTGGCGTTTTCGATGAAGCGGAAGCCGTTCGTCTCGAAGCCCTCCAATGGCAGCTGGACCAGCTGGCTCCGCGGGTTCGATACGTGTCCTACGAGCAAGCTGAGGATGACTGTCGGGCGCTGGCGGAACAGTTGGTTGGGTCCTTTGGAGTGGCCCGGCTCTCGGAGTTTCGCTTCGTCGCGATACCGCGCGGCGGGTTCTTCGTTCTCGGCATGCTTGCGTACACGCTCGGTCTCACATCAGCGCAACTCGGCGCGGAGTCCAACGGATCGACGTTGGTCGTCGTTGACGATTGTGCCCTCTCTGGCGAACGGTTCCGGCAATTCCTCAGCACCCGGTCGGAAGAGTCGGTTGTCTTCGCCCACCTCTACTCGCACCCGGATCTGCGCCACGCGATCGAGGCGGCTGAGGACCGCGTGCTTAGCGCAGTCAGCCCTCATGACCTGGAGGATCATGCGCCAGATGCCCTTGGTGATGACTACACAAAGTGGAAAGCTCGTTGGGAGGAGCGCGATGGAGCCGGCTACTGGGTCGGCCGACCGGGACCGGTGGTCTTCGCCTGGAACGAGCCGGACGTCTCGATCTGGAATCCGATTACCGAGCAGTCTGAGCCGGGGTGGCGAATTCTTCCTCCGGAACTTGTCTTGAAGAACAGACCTGCCGTTGGGCAAGAATACGAGAGGCTTCAAATTCAAGCCGCCCCGGTCGGCCGCATACGGTCGCACCCCGACGTCGTTTATGGGATGGTTGACGGTGCGATAGTCGCTGCGAACATCGGATCCGGCGAGACGATGGTGCTGGATGAAGTTGGGTCGAGTATGTGGTTGGCGTTGGTCGAATCCGGCGATGTCGACGCCGTGGTGGCGTGCCTCGTTGATCAGTTCGAGACAGACGAGCTAACGGTGCGCCGAGATCTAGAGGAGCTGACCGCGGCACTAGAGCGCGGCGGTTTCCTTGTGGGAGTCAGCGGTCCGGGTCCCGCCGGCGAATAGCCGCCTGCCGAACCAGCGCGACCGATGACGGTTCCTACCCAGGCCCTTAGTGTGGGTGTCGCGTGATGGAGAAGCTTGTGCCGTGCTACCGAACCTATGGCGTGACCTTCTCGACCTTATATCCTTTTGTAACGCCGCTTCCGCCCACTGAGGGTCCGGCCGACCTGGCGTTCCGGGTGGTTGCGATGCCGCCGGTGACGGGCTGGGAGCGCGGAGCACCGCTGTTTCAGAGCCCCCGGCTTCTGGAAGATGGCCGACCGAGGCTATTTGTGTATTCGGGTTCGGGCCATCATGTGCTGCGCTTCACAGACGTCGCCGACTTCTACTTGTGGCCCGACCGCATCGACTGTCACCTCCGAGATCCCGACTACGAGCTCATGATCGAAGTCCATCTTCTTGGCCTGGTATTTTCCCTCTGGCTGGCCCTGCGTGAGGTCCTTGTTCTGCATGCTTCGGCCGTGGCGATCGGGAAGCAGGCAGTCGGTTTTCTGGCAAGCAACCGGGGAGGCAAGACCTCACTAGCCGCAACCCTCTCACTCGGAGGACACGGGATTCTGACCGATGATCTGCTGGCCGTGCGACGGAGCGGCGATGTCTTTGAGGCGGCCCCCGGGTTTCCCCAGTTGCGCATGTGGCCGGACCTGGCTGAACACTTCGTGGCGTCGGCCGACGATCTGCCCCTCTTTCATCCGGCCTACGACAAGCTCAGGGTGCCGGTGGGAGAGACTGGCCTCGGTTCTTTCTGCTTCGACTCGCAGCGTCTGGCCGTCATCTACCTGCCCGACCGCGTCGAGGCTAGGAACTCGATCGAGATCGAGCCCCTGTCATCCGCAGCAGCATCAATCGAGCTCATCCAAAACACCTTTGGCGTTCTTTCCGTGGAGGCGCTGGGCCTTCAGAGAGGTCGGTTGGGTTTCATCTCTGAGCTGCTTGGCCAAGTGGCCGTGCGCCGGGTGGTTTTCCCCTCGGGCCTGAACCTCCTCCCGGAGGTGGCAGCGGCGATTGTGGCCGACGTCGTCGCGATATCGGCCGGCGATTAGGCCAACCCCAGCTCCAACAGCTTCACCGCTCCGGTCTTGTCGAGCGGGTCGTTGAAATTGCCGCACTTGGGGGATTGAACGCACGATGGGCAGCCTGCCTCGCACGGACATTGGCGGATCGCCTCCATCGTGGCGGTCAGGAGGCGCCGACCATGGTCGTAGCCAACCGGGGCGATGCCGGCGCCGCCCGGATAGCCGTCGTAGATGAACCAGACGGCTCCGCCGATCTCAGGGTGCATGGGTGTGGAGAGGCCGCCGATGTCCCACCGGTCGCAGATGGCGAATAGAGGCAGCATGCCGATGGCGGCGTGTTCGGCGGCATGAAGGACGCCCGGCAAGTCGACCGCGCCGATCCCGGCCGCCTCGATCAGCGTTTCCGGCACCTCGAACCAGAAGGCCTGGGTTTCGTAGCGACGGGGTGGCAGATCCAGGGTCTCGTACCCGAGTATCTGGCGGGTGCGAATCTCTTTGCGCTGGTAGGCGATAACCGTTGACTCCACCTCCACCCGCCCGTGGGTCATTTGGAAACGCCCCAGGCGGGTGCGGGCGGTGATCTCTTTCAGTCCGATCCACTTCTCTTCCTTGGGCTGGGTGTAGTACCCGACCCGGGCCGGAACTACCCGGGCCTCCCTGCCCGCCAGGTCGAGCTTCTCCACCAGGAACGTCTCACCCTGATGGAGATAGACAGCCCCGGCGTGAGCCTGCATGAAGGCGGCTCCCTCGTCGAGTGTGCCGAGCAGCTTGCCGGTGGTGTTGTCGACGATGTTGTAGGGGCCGCCACCGGCGGTACGAATGCCGACCTCGGGAGCGGGCGAGCATCGATTTGCCCAGTAGAGCTTCCCATCCCGGACGCGGAGCCGGTCGGCTTGCACCATTTCGGCCCCCTGCTCCTCCAGGTCGTCGCCGAGGAACTGACGATCGTCCGGAGTCAGCGGAAGCTCGTAGGCGGCGCAGCCGATGTGGGCCTTGAGGATCTCAGGATTGGAAGGGTTGATGACGGCCGCCTCCGGCGGGCGCTCGAACAGCTCTTCGGGGTGGTTCATGAAATACTGGTCGAGAGCGTCCTGACCACCGACGAGCACCGCCAGCGATTCGTCGACGGTTCTTCCGGCCCGCCCGGTCTGTTGCCGAAACGAGGCGATGGTGCCGGGATACGTGGTGAGGACCGCCGCATCCAGGCTGCCCACGTTGATGCCCAACTCGAGGGCGTTGGTGGTGACCACACCCCGGAGGTTCCCGGCGAACAGGGCGGCTTCGATCTCCCGCCGCTCTCGCGGGAGATATCCGCCGCGATAGGCGGCGATCGACTCGGCCACGGCGGGCTGCAGCCGTTCTCTGGCCCAGCGATACATGAGCTCGGTTCCTTTGCGGCTCCTTGTAAAGGCGATGGTGTGTAGATCCCGTTGGATGAGGTCGAGGAAGACGTCGGTCGCTTCTCCCAGCGCCGAGACCCGCCGGCCGTCTCCGTCTTCCACTAGCGGCGGATTCCACAGCACGTAGGTCTTGTCACCGGAGGGGGAGGTGTCTTCGTCGATCACGGTCGCAGGGAGTCCGGTGAGGTTCTCGGCCAGGTCACCGGGGTTCCCGATGGTGGCAGAGGTGAAGGCAAAGGTCGGGTGGGCCCCGTAGTGGGCGGCCAGGCGTCGCAGGCGCCGCAGCACTAGAGATACATGCGAACCAAACACCCCGCGCATCATGTGCATCTCATCGACGACCACCAATCGGAGTCGGGAGAGAAAGGAGCCCCACATGCCGTGGTGAGGCAGGATGCCGATGTGCAGCATGTCCGGGTTCGTCAACACCACATTGGCGTGCTTGCGTACCCAGCTGCGCTGATCAGAGTCGGTGTCGCCGTCGTAGGTTGCCTCAACCATCGCGGGCACGGACAGTTTGTGGATCGACCTCAGTTGGTCCTGGGCGAGGGCTTTGGTCGGGTAGAGCAGCAAGGCAGTGGCGCTGTTATCAGTGAGCAGCGACTCGACGATCGGGATCTGGTAGCACAGGGACTTGCCTGAGGCGGTGCCGGCCACAATCACCGTGTTGTTTCCGGCCTGGATCGACTCGATGGCCCGAGTCTGGTGCCGGTACAGCCGCCCGACACCCAGACCGGCCAGTCGGTCGCGAAGCTGTTCGGATAGCGGGTGATCTAGATCGGCGTGGATGGCGCGGCGTGCCGCCAGCCGCTCAACGTGAACGAGCCTGGTATTCGGGTCATTGAGCCAGTCTTCGACGATCGCGTCCATGAGCATCGATCGTAGAGCGGAGACGCGACAGCTTTCGGATAACCCTCAGTAGATCCCGAGGTCATCGGGGTCCGACTCCACTCCCTGCCCGGACCGGCGGAAGTGAGTCCCGTCTGGGGATAGCTTCCGGCCGCACATGCCGCAGCGTGTGGAAACGGCGTTCCGGAGGTTTGCGCTTCTCTTGCCGCAGGCGTGGCACATCTGTTGCGAGCTATCCAGTCTCGCGTTGCACCCAGTGCATGTGCGTGTCGCCACCTGCGGCTACTCCCGTTTGCCCTGGTATCACCGTATCGGGTGGCCGAGAAGGTGCAACCGGCAGCGTGCCTTCGGGTTGGCTACACCTCTTCGCGGTCCCGTAGCAAAGCCGGCAGGGTGCGGGCCAGGATTCCCAGGTCTCTCTTGAGGCTGAGATTCTCGAGGTAATTGAGATCGATCGTGAGGTCGTCTGCCAAGGAGCGGCCGTCTCCTCTTGCCGTCACCTGCCACGGCCCCGTTACCCCCGGCCGGGTTCGATGTCGGTGCCCGGCGGCTTGGTCGACCTCGGTTTCCTGGCCCAGGTGGAGCGGGCGGGGTCCGACCAGACTCATGTGACCGAGCACCACGTTCCACAATTGAGGGAGCTCGTCCAGGCTGGTGCTTCGCAACCGGCGGCTCAGGCGGAGAGGCCGGCCCCGCAGGTCGGTTCCGTTGGTCTTCTCAGTGTTCACTCGAAACAGGTTGAAGGTTTGGCGGTTGCGGCCGACCCGTGGAAGGCGGGCCAGAGGTGGCCACCCGAACGAGCTCCATGACAGGAACAACAGTACGAGGACGACCGGCAGGGTCAAGACGGCAAGCACGAGGCCCAGGACGCGATCCAGCACCGGCTTGCCGAATCGAGCGTAAGGGGACGAGTGAGAGGAGGCCTCGGGAGTGCTCATCGCCGTCACGGTAATCGCGCCGGCGTTTCGCCACCAGTTGGCCTTCAGGCCGCGCGGTGACCTGCCGATGGGATTGATATGGCAATACCGATTCTTCTCGTCATCATCGTTGGCGCCCTCCTCAACGGTGGTACCGCCGTCCTGGAAGGCGAAGATGTCGCCCAGCACACGCTCTACGGCGCGGCCGGGGGCGCCGCCGCCATCGCGGTGTTGTTCGGGCTCTTCTGGGTGCTCGGCTTCTTCATCGACGTCGACTTCTCTGCCCTCCACCTCTAGCCCGCTCCAGTAACCTTCCCGGCCAATGGCCGAGGAAACTCAATCTCCGCAAACGTGGGTGGAGTCCGATCGGGTGATCCCCACTCGTTTCGCGCGCCCGCTGCGCCGCTTCACGGAGTTGGAGGCAGCTTCGGGGATCGTGCTGCTGGTGGCGGCCGCGGTGGCCTTGTTGTGGGCCAACCTCCCGGTCTTCGGAGACAGCTACACCGAGTTCTGGGAAACCCACCTCGACTTCTCGATCGGCAACGTCATTCATCTGGAGGAGACGCTCAAAGAGGTCGTCAACGACGGCCTGATGGTTATCTTCTTCTTTGTCGTTGGTCTGGAGATCAAACGAGAGCTTCGGCTTGGTGATCTGCGTGACCCCAAGGCAGCCGCCCTTCCGGCCGTCGCCGCTCTTGGCGGGATGATCGTCCCCGCTCTCATCTTCTTCTTCCTCAACTCCGGTACCGACGCCGCTCGCGGATGGGGGATACCGATGGCGACGGACATTGCGTTCGCAGTGGGCATTGTGGCGCTGCTCGGATCACGGGTGCCCAGTACCGCCAAGCTGTTCCTCTTGGCATTGGCGATCGCAGACGACATTGGAGCCATCGCCGTCATTGCGATCTTCTATACCGACGACCTCAGTTTCCCGTGGCTGTTTGGAGGACTGGTGTTGCTGCTGGTGGTGTACCTTGGCAAGAACGGCAACGTTCGCAGCCAGGGGTTCTACTGGATCGTCGGCCTCATGCTGTGGTTCGCCATTTTCGAGTCCGGCGTACACGCCACTCTGGCCGGGGTGGCGCTCGGATTACTCACCCCGGCCGGCGCCTACTACACGGGACGCGAGTATGACCGCAAAGCCCGGGAGACGCTGGACCTCTACTCGGCCGACGACTCCAGCACTCCGGCTCGTGAGCACGTTGAGCACGAGGCCATGGAACTGGCGACTGTGGCCCGTGAATCGGTCTCCCCACTCACCCGCCTCGAGGAGGTGCTTCATCCTTGGTCGTCGTTCGTGGTGATTCCCATCTTCGCCCTCGCCAACGCCGGGGTGGTATTTCGCGATATGGACGTGGCCGATGCCGTCACCAGTTCGGTCGCCATGGGTGTCGTTCTCGGATTGGTGGTTGGCAAGGTGATCGGGATCACCCTCTTCACCTGGCTCGCCATTCGCCTCGGAGTGGGCGTATTCCCACGCGGAACAGGGTGGGTGGACATCGTCGGCCTGTCGGCTCTGGCCGGGGTCGGCTTCACCGTGTCGCTGTTCATCACCGAGCTGGCATTCGAGAATCCGCTCCTCACCGACCAGGCCAAGATCGGCATCTTCATTGGTTCGTTCGTGGCAGGAGTGATTGGCTTCACTCTGCTACGGGTTAAGCCCCATCGAGGTCCCGGCACCTGACTCCCGCTCCGCGTTTAGGATCACTCTGTCGCTAGCGCTGGCGGTGTTGGGAATGGGTGCAAACCTCTTGATGATCGGGGTCGACGCGGGCGATCGTGCCCTGATCGACCGACTGGTCGACGACGGCAAGATGCCGACGTTGGCCAGACTCCGCGAAGACGGGGTGTCCGGCGGGATTGACCCACTGCCCGGGCTGGCCGACGACGGTTCCTGGTCCACTTTCGCCACGGCGATGGCTCCCGGTAAACACGGTCGCTTCCACCATGAGCAAACGGTGCCGGGGACCTACTTCACGGCCAATCTGGCGCGTTCGGGCATGCAGCATCCGCCTTTCTGGAAGGCTCTTGCTGATGCCGGCCTGCGGGTTGGAGTCGTCGACGTACCCAAGGCTCCGCTGGCCGGGCTCGAGCAGGGGATCGAGGTTGCCGACTGGATGCCCCATGGCGAGGACACTCAACGAGTCACGGTCAACCCGGTGCATCACCCCCTGGCAGAGAAGTTTGTCCGAGATCCGGAGTTCGACTGCGAGAGCTTGCGGGTGAGCCAGGCTGAGACGGTTGCCCACGCCACCCAGATACGCGGGCGAGGTTTACGTCGGCGGGAGTTGCTTGAATCCCTTGTCGGGGGAGAGGACTGGGACTTCTTCATCACAGCGCTTGCCGAGACTCATTGTGCCGGCCACCACTTTTGGCACTACCACGACCAGGTCCATCCCCGCCACGATGCCGAGGCCGCCAAGGCGGCAGGGGACCTGGTCGCTGCCGAGTATCGCGAGGCTGACTCCACTCTCGGCCGGCTGATTGAGGCGGCGGGACCGGCCACGAATGTGTTCGTGTTTTCGCTAATAGGGATGGGTCCCAACTATTCGGCCGCACATGTCCTGGATGATGTACTGCGGAGCATCGAAGGGCCTCCGGTCCGGAATCGATCGGAGTTGTCGCGACTGAAATCACTGGTGCCTTTGCGACTGAAACGCATGGCTCGCCGCCGCTTCCCAGGGGTCGTTTCCTCACTGACCTCGCCGCATTCGACTCGGATGGCTTTCGTCGTCCCCCACGATGCTGTGTCTGGTGCCATACGTCTCAACATGAAGGGCAGGGAACCGGCCGGGATCATCGAAGCGGGTGTTGAATACGACGAGTGGTGTAGGCGGATCACCGACGTTCTCCTAGCTGTCGAAAACGCCGACACCGGCCGTCCGGTCGTTCGGGAGGTCGTGAGGGTCGCGGATGCCTATCCAGGAGGTCATGCGGCCGATTTCGCCGACCTGTTGGCAGTGTGGGATACCAGTCAGCCTGTTTCCTCGGTTAGATCTGCAGGGCTTGGTGCTCTTGGCGAGCCTCAAGTCGACCGGGCAGGGAACCACACACCGGGTGGGTGGTTCACGATGGCGGGACCCGGGATTCCCACGCAGTCTCGGCGGATCAACGCCCGAATGATCGATCTAGGGCCGACTGTGGCACGAGTTTTAGGCGTCGACCTCGATCAGGCTGACGGCACGGCCATCGCGATCAGCGCGGCCACTGAAGCGCCATAGGCGCTACTTCTCACATGACGTGCCACGTTTGCTCACTCATAGTGGTGGGGTCATAATGAGAGGACTGGCTAGCGGCACGGGGCTGATGCAGGCACGAACTGACCAATACAACTATCGGCGCGCCATCGGCGCGCTGGGGGTGACCGTCGCCCTGGTGGCGAGCGGATGCGGGAGCGGTGGTGGGGCCGACGGCTCCGACTTCCCCGTCGTGAAAGTGGCCACCATCAACGTCCTTTCCTTTGCCCCTTTCTTCATTGCCGAAGCGGAAGGCTTCTACGAGGAGCAAGGCCTGGCCGTTGAGCTGATCCAGGTCGAATCGTCCGGAACGGCGGTCGCCGCCACCCTCAACGGCGACTTGGACGTTCTGTCCGGGACCATGTCGGCTGGCGTGATCAACGCCATCGCGGGAGGCGAGCGTCTGCAGATCGTTGCCGACAAGGGAAACTTCGCCTCCGACAGCTGTTCGTATGTGGCCATGATGGGGCCTGCCGAGTTGTTCAATGCCGATGGCTCTGTCGATCCCGAGCAGGTGCGGGGCGCCACTATCGGGGGGATTAGAGACGGAAGCCTGTCCTCCGGATTGTTCCTCGATCAATTCCTGAAGTCGATCGGTCTCAGCTCCGACGACGTGGTGACGCAGGACGTGAGCAGGCCGGCTTTGGCCGAGTCGATCGAGGGTGGGTCCATCGACTTCGCCTACACCGGGGAGCCGTGGGTGACCAGGGTCGTCGACGAGGGCAATCCCATCGTGGCCGCCGGCCAGGATGTACTGGCCGGCTATCAGTTCGGCTACGTCTCCTACGGTCCGCGCCTGCTCGACGACGAGGACCTCGGAAACCGGTTCATGGCCGCCTACCTACAGGGCGTCCGTCAGTACAACCAGGGGAAGACCGATCGCAATCTCGAAATCGTCACGCTAGCTACGGGCCTCGAAGATGATCTATTGCGACGGGCATGCTGGCCCGACATCAGAGCTGACGGAGCGTACGAGGCCGCCCAGCTGGTCCCGGCCATCGAGTGGGGGTTCGAGACAGGGATCGTCGACCGCCTCGTTTCCGCCGACGAGCTGGTTGACGGCCGGTTCGCTGCTCACGCCAACGAGAAGCTTGGGTCCGGATGAGGGGTCCGTCCGTAGTCGAGTGCAGGTCGATCCAGAAGACCTACCCCACCGCGGAAGGCGGGTTCCTGGCCGTGGACGGCTTCGATCTGACGGTCGGCGAGGGCGAATTCCTCTGCCTGGTAGGCCCGAGCGGATGCGGCAAAACCACCATCCTCAAGATGCTGGCCGGGCTGCTCGATCCCACGGCCGGGGAGATCCAATTCGCCGACGGAGCTGCCCACCGATCGCTGGTCTTCCAGGAGGATGCTCTGTTCCCCTGGATGACGGTGGCCGAGAATGTCGCGATCGGGTTGAGCCAAAGCGAAGAGGATGGACAGGGAAGAGCCGCCGCCACAGCCCGATTTGTCGACACTGTCGGGCTGGCAAGATTCGCAAATCGGTACCCGCACGAACTATCCGGAGGAATGCGCCAGCGGGTCAATCTGGCCCGGGCGTTGGTGTCGGCACCCCGGCTGTTGCTGATGGACGAGCCGTTCCGCTCGCTCGACGCGCAGACCCGTCTCCTTTTGCAGGAGGAGTTGCTTCGCCTTTGGCAGCGAACCCGTCAGGAAGTGCTTTTCGTTACCCATGACATCGAGGAAGCGATCCTGCTGGGGGATCGAGTGGTCGTGATGTCCGGAAACCCGGGCCGCATCGTGGCCGATCTTCCCATCGACTTGCAGCGGCCACGGGACCTGACCGGTCGTGCCCACCCGGATTTGGCGGAGATGAAGTGGACTATTTGGAAACTGCTCAAAGAGGACGCCCGCGAGCGTCTCTCAGCACACGCCTGAAGCGTCAGGTTCGTCGACCTGGATGGCAGGTTGGGGGATGGGTTCCGCTCGTGGTGGTGCTGGTGTTTCTCGCAGTCTGGGAAGGGGTTGCCCGCCTCGAACTGATGAGCCAGCTGTTCTTCCCGCCTCCGACCCGGGTTATATCGACCCTCGGAGAGTTGATCTGGAGCGGCGACCTGTGGCCCCATCTGTGGTCGACTCTTCGCATCTTCGTGACGGGATTTGTGATTGGTGCGTCGCTGGGAACCGCCCTTGGGCTGGCAATGGGGGCGTCGGCGCCTATCCGCACAGTGGTGGATCCGCTGGTGGCGCTGGTCCATCCACTGCCGAAGATCGCACTGTTCCCACTCCTTCTGATCATGCTCGGGATTGGAGATGCTCCCAAGATCGCGATTGTTGCGATTGCCGCTTTCTTTCCCATGACCATCAATTCGATGGCGGGCGTAAATCAAATCGGCAACGTCTACTTCGAAGTAGCGGGAAGTTTCGGGATGCGACGCCGGGACGTGATCACTCGCGTCATTGTTCCCGGCAGCTTGCCGATGGTGTTCGCCGGGGCACGTATCGCTCTCAATACCGCTCTCGTCCTTGCGATCGCCACCGAGATTCTGATGTCCAATCGGGGACTGGGCCACCTGATCTGGCTGTCGTGGGAGACGCTCCGCACACCCCAGCTGTATGCGACCCTCGTGGTAATCGCGCTCCTGGGATGGATGATTCAGCGAGGTCTTGAAGTGCTGCGCCGCCGGGTGATCCCCTGGGGGAGTGAATGACCAGGGTTGTTGAGAAGGACGGACTGCGTTTCGCCGCCGCCCAGCCGGCGCAGCCGGAGGTTCGAATCCAGGTACCTGATTCCTATGTTCCCCCTCCCGAAGACCCCGGCCTGGCCTGGGATCGAGTGGTCGAGGTAGCCCGGCATCACCCTGAGGCTGTGGCGATATCGGATGGGTCCATCCGGGTGACTTATGCCGATCTGGTTGACCGCGCCCGCCGGGTGGCGGGACTGGTCCTCGACCGGGTCGGCGAAGGGGAGGCACCAATCGCCATCCTCATGGACAACGGTGCCGACCTGGTTGCGGTCATCCTCGGGACGCTGGCTAGCGGGCGGGCCTACCTTCCTCTGGATCCCACGACCCCGCCCTCCCGGCTGACCCGGGTCATCGAACAATCCCGGGCGGGGTTGTTGGTAGCGTCGGAACCTCGGATGGAGTTGGGCGTTGAGGCGTCCGGGGGCCGGGTGCCGGTGGTGTCGGTAAAGGAGCTGCCCGACCCGCGGACGGATTCGGAGCTTCCGACGGTTTCGCCGGATGCTCCTGCCCGGCTCGTCTATACCTCCGGCTCGACCGGTGAGCCGAAGGGTGTGCCCCGCAGCCATGGTGACCTGACCGCGATCACCAACGCTTCCATTCGCTCCAGCTATGTGAGCCAGTCCGATCACATCGCTCTCCTATCTCCGCTCAGCTTTGGAATGGCCAACGGGATCATGTGGGCCTCTTTGCTGGCAGGGGCCAGGCTCTGTCTCTACGACCTGCGCTCACAGGGAGTTGCTGGATTGGCCAACTGGTTGATCGGAGAACGGATTACCCACGTATCACTGGTGCCTTCGGTGCTGAGGGCGCTGGCGGCTGCCTGTCCGCCGGAGACTGTGTTTGAGGATGTGCGGTGCATTCGGGTGGGCGGCGATCGTTCGATCGCAGCCGACTTCGTCTTGTTCCGGAAGCACTTCACCGATTCGGCCATGATCATCAACACGCTCGGAGCCAGCGAAGTCGGGTCGATTGCGGTGTTCTGCGCAAACCGCGACACGCCGATCGGAGACGTATTCCCCATTGGCTATCCCGCGCGGCCTGACTCCACCTACCTGATCGGGAGCGACGGCGAGCCCGTTGAAGACGGCGCGGTTGGAGAGATTGTCGTGTGGCGTCAATCGGTTCTCGGATACTGGAACGATCCGGACCGGAGCAGTGAGCGCTTCATTTCCGATCCGGCAGGCGGATTCCGATATCACACCGGTGATCTGGCCATCCGGCGTCCGGACGGGTGCCTCGAGTTTGTGGGACGCAAGGATCTGCGAGTCAAAATCGATGGGCAGGCGGTGGAGATCGCCGAGGTCGAAGATGCCCTGCTTCGCTGTGACCTTGTGGAGGTGGCGGCGGTGGCGGCGGTCGAGGACCGATCCGGGGGTACTCGTCTGGTCGGGTACGTGACCGGAGGGTTCGGGCCCGGGGACCGGGAGGGAATACGTGCGCAACTGGCCGAGCGACTGCCGCCCTACATGATCCCGGCCACGCTCATGCAGATGGACGCCATGCCGTGGACCGACCGCGGCAAAGTGGACAGGTCCGCTCTGCCGGCCCCGGCGTGGGCGGCCTCGGATGATGGTGCGGGCGGCAGCGACCGAGTAGGGACGGTCCAAAGAGCGTTGACAGGACTCTCTGTAGTCAGCGCGGCGCGAGTAGTTGAGGCGACGAAGTCACAAGGTGCCGGTGAACTGATCGCATATTTCGTCCCGGTCCATGGCGGTGTGAGATCAGTGTCGATTCGGCGAGCCTTGACGGCCCGCCTAGGCGCCGACCTGAATCCTGTTCTCCTGGTTCCAGTCGACGAGTTGCCCGCGGTGGACGCGGCACTATCAGATCCTTCCACCTCACCGATCGCGGCCAAGCTTTACGACGAGAGCACATACGACCTCGCTTACCGAATCGCCTCTTTCTTCGAAGAGGTGCTGGGCGCGACCGTCGACCTCGATGACAGTTTCTTCGACCTCGGCGGCACGTCGCTGCAGGCGATGGCCGTGTTCGGGAAGATTGACGCGGCCTACGGAGTCAATCTCTCACCCACCACCATCGTGGATGCGCCGACTCCAAGGTCACTAGCCGATGTGGTTCAAGGCCACAGCTTCCGCACCAGACGCAGTTCCCTTGTTGCGATGCAGGTCGGAGGATCGGGGACACCGCTCTTTCATGTTCACGGCGGGCGTGGCCACGTTCTTCATCTTCACGGATTGACGCAATATGCCGATCCGGACCGGCCGGTGTACGGATTCGAACAGCCCGGTCTCCACGGCCGCGCTCGACCGCTCCGAACGGTTGAGAGAATGGCGCAGGCCTACGTAGCCGACCTCCAGGCTGAGCGACCCTATGGGCCGTATGCCCTCATGGGCCACTCCTTCGGCGGCATGGTGGCTTTGGAGATGGCTCGGCGATTGGTCGCGGCCGGGGAGGAAGTGCCGCTGCTGACGATATTCGATACCAAGTTCTCGCACCTTCAGCGGCCGACGCCGGCAGAACCGATCGTGGTCCGGCGGCGTCCACTTCCGAGGCGAATCGTGGGCGCCCTCCGCAGCCGGTTTCGGCATTGGCGGAGGCGGACCCGGCTCGGAGTGAGGCTACGACTGGGGAAGCCGATCGCTTACGACCAGCGAACGCTCTATTTCTTTTGGCTACATGTGCGAGCGGCCCGGCGTTTCCGGCCCAAGCCGTACTCGGGACGGGTGCTCGTCATCGCCGAGCGAGGTTCTCGGGACTATCACGAGCGAGTTTGGAATGAGGTTGCCCCGGGAAGCTACGAGATCATCGAACTGCCCGTCGAGCACAACCAGATAATCGAGGAGCCATACATCGTCGACGTGATGCGCGAGGTCGAAGCCCGGATCGACGGTTAGCCATGCCTCAGCCAGTCCATACCCTGGGTCGCTTAGCGGGGAAGGCGGGTCGCCGCACCAGACACGCAGTCGGCACCTTCCGTCGACTGAGAGCTCGTGACAAGCCGCGAGGTCTTCGGCCTCCGCGCCGGTTGGGTTCGTACCACTTGCTGTCGGCAGACCCGGTAGTGCTGTACGCCATGAACTGGACCTTCACGCAAGTGGATCCCCCGATCATGCCGGTCCTCGATGCGGTCGCCGACCGGCCGGTCCATGTGTTCTTTTCTCCCGGGTGGCATGTCGGGGCCGGCACGCCCATGGCGAGCTTGCAGCGACTGCTGGCGGACGTCGGCAGCCGCTATCCACGATTGCGGGTGGTCGTTGCTGCTCCAACGCGGCTGAGTTGTTCGGCATTTGAGGCGGCCGGCCTCGAGGCGATCCACGTAAACCAAAACGCGTTCGTAGATGAGAGTCGATTCGGTGTCGAAAGAGAAGAAAGGATCTATGACGCCGTCTACACAGCTCGACTGGCGGCCTTCAAGCGGCTGGAGCTCGTTCGGCGCATCCCCAGACCGGCGCTCATCTGCAACTCGGGTCCAGAGCTGTTAGCGACACCCTATGGGAGAAGGACTCGCAGGCTGCTTGGGCACGCGACGTGGGTGTGTGATGGCCCGGACGGGAATCGGCGCCTTGGCCCGGGGGAAATCTCAAGGGTGTTGAACCAGGCCGGCGCAGGGCTGGCTCTATCGGCGGTGGAGGGTCCCATGTACGCGTCGATCGAGTACTTGTTGTCCGGGCTGCCAGTTGTGACCACTCCCGCCCCGGGAGGACGACACGAGTTTTTCGATCCGGCCGTTGCCATCACGGTGGATCCCCATCCAGAGTCCGTGGCCCGGGGTGTGCGTGAGGTCATAGCTGCGCGAATGGATCCCCACATGATCCGGCGCTTGACGCTTGAGAGAGTGATGGAGCATCGTGCTCGCTTCATTTCTTCCGTCCAGGAGGTCTTTGATGAGGCGGAAGCGGGACGCGACTTCGCAGCCGAGTGGCCGGCCGTCTTCATTCCCAAGCTCTTCCCTCCCTCTGTGTCCGGAACGGAAGCCATCGATCAGTACAACCAGGAGCTAATTCAACGGCTCACGCAGCGGGGCTTCACGGTCGCCTGATGGGGCGAATCCTGCAATGGGCGCTTTCGAGAGCTCGCCACGCAGGCCGACCAGGTGGGAGTCTGATGGCGTGATCTGGTCGAAGATGGATACCGGGTGCGGGCGACCTATTCGTCGGCGGTCTGCGCGTGCGGTTCGACCGGGACTGGCGCATAAACGAGCTTCAGCGGCGCCTCGACGAGCCCGGCAGCAAAATAGCCGACCGTGGGTATCCGGCGCTCGGCTACCCGGCCTCTCAACCCAACCCGTTAATCTGATCCCGTCCAGTCCGGCGGGGGCGTGATTCGTTATACTCTCGCCGATTTCCGACCCCTGATGGAGCTGTTTCTGTGGTAGATGTTGTTTGGATTTATCTTGCGCTCATAGCTGGATTGGCCGCCCTGGTGCTGGCTTACTTCTATGCCAATCAGGTCATGGCTGCCCCGCAGGGGTCGGACCGCATGAAGGAGATTTCGGCGGCCATCGCTGACGGCGCCAACGCCTTCCTCCGCCGTGAATACACCTGGGTGGCCGTGTTCGTGGTCGTGCTCGCAGTGCTCATTTCGGTGCTACTCGACTGGGGATGGCCGTGGGGAGCACTTGCCTACATCTTTGGTGCCTTCCTTTCCGCACTGGCCGGCTTCGTCGGTATGCGGGTGGCCACCGCCGCCAATGCCCGCACCACCGAAGCAGCCCGTCTTGGCGGAGTGGAGCAAGCCCTTCCGCTGGCCTTTCGGGGTGGAGCGGTCATGGGGTTCACAGTGGCCGGTCTCGGTTTGGCCGGGTTCGCCTTTGCCTATCTGCTCTTTGCTGAATGGCTGGAAGTCGATGATGCGTTCAATGTCATCGCCGCCGTCGGTCTTGGTGGCTCATCCATTGCCCTCTTCGCTCGCGTCGGCGGCGGCATCTACACCAAAGCTGCCGACGTCGGCGCCGACCTGGTCGGCAAGGTCGAAGCCGGCATCCCTGAGGACGATCCTCGCAACCCGGCCACCATTGCCGACAACGTCGGCGACAACGTCGGTGATGTTGCAGGTATGGGCGCCGACCTGTTCGAGAGCTACGTGGGCTCGCTGGTGGCGCCGATCATCTTCGCTGCCACCGTCTTTGCCGGCAAAGAGTTCATCGGGGAGGCGATCGTCTACCCGCTCGCGATAGCGACTGTGGGCATGCTCGCCTCCATCATCGGCTCATTCCTGGTTCGTCCGACCGGTGGCAACCTGGCCGCCGCCCTTCACCGCGGCACCAACGGGGCTGCGGTGATGGCGGCCATCGGAACCCTCGTGATCACCTTTGTGCTCTTCGACGGCAAGGAAGGCGTCGACAACTGGTTCGGCCTGTTCCTGGCGGTCGTAGTCGGCCTGGTAGTCGGGTTCCTGATTGGGAAGATCTCCGAGCTCTTCACATCCGACCATTACCGGATCGTCAAAGAGATCGCCCGTCAGTCGGAGACCGGTCCTGCCACCGTGGCGCTGGCCGGCATCGCCGAAGGGAAGCGCTCGGCCGCCTTCTCCGTCGTCGTGACCGCAGCCGGAATCTACGGTGCCCACCAGGCTGCCGAGTGGGCCTTCGCCGACACGGTCGAGTTCGCCGGCATTTACGGGGTCGCCATCGCCGCCATCGGGGTGCTCGCCACGCTCGGCATCACCGTGTCGGTCGACGCCTACGGACCAATCGCCGACAACGCCGGCGGGATTGCCGAGATGGCCCACCTCGATCCCGAAGTGCGGGAAGCCACCGACGCCCTCGACTCGCTCGGAAACACCACCGCCGCGGTCGCTAAGGGCTTCGCCATCGCCTCGGCCGCAGTCACCGCTTTGGCGCTGTTTTTCTCGTTCACCCAGAGCGTGGGCCTGAGCGAGCTGAACCTGCTCGATGTCAAAGTCACGGTCGGCGTCTTCCTGGGTGCGGCCTTCCCGTATCTGTTCGCTGCTCTCACCATCAAGGCCGTCGGACGGGCAGCTTTTCAGATGATCGAAGAAGTGAGGCGACAGTTCCGGGAGATCCCGGGCTTGCGCGAGGGCAAGGAAGGCGTGGTCGCCGACTACGCCCGCTGCGTTGACATCTCCACCGCCGCGGCTCTCCGCGAGATGGTGATTCCGGGTGGCCTGGCAGTCGCTCTGCCGATCATCATCGGGTATGTGTCGGTGGAAACCCTCGGCGGGTTCCTGGCCGGAGCGCTCGTGTCGGGCTTCCTGCTCGCCATCTACATGGCGAACGCAGGCGGAGCCTGGGACAACGCCAAGAAGTTCATCGAAGCGGGCGCCTTCGGCGGCAAGGGCTCGGAGGCGCACAAGGCGGCGGTGGTCGGCGACACTATCGGCGATCCCTTCAAGGACACCTCGGGTCCGGCCATGAACATTGTCATCAAGGTGATGACGATCGTCTCGGTCATCTTCGCTTCGGCGTTCGTTTAGCGAAATTTTCAGGCGCCCGGTTTGAGGCTTGGGCGCGCCAGACTCTGACCATGGAAATCACGGTCGTTCGTCACGGGCAGTCCGAGTCAAACCGCAGCGGGCTCTGGCAGGGCCAGGGCGACTCACCCCTTTCTGAAGAAGGCCGTCTGCAAGCCGGGGCTCTCAAGTACCGGCTGGAAGGCCGAACATACGACGTCGTGGCGGCATCTGATCTATCCCGCGCCGTCGACACCGCGGAGCTCCTTGGGTACGAGCCCGAAATCGATCCGACCTGGCGCGAGCTGGACATCGGCACCTGGGAGGGGCGGTCCCGCGAGGATGTCGAGGTCGATGATGGCGAACTCCTGGCGGCCGTCCGCGACGGTCAGGACGTGAAGATGGGCGGAGGCGAAAGCCTCTACGAGTTTGACAGGCGGGTGATCGGTGTCTTCGAGAGGCTTATGGAGCGCCTTGGTCCCGATGACCGGGCTCTGGTGGTCGCCCACGGAGGCGTTATCGCCTCGCTGACACGGCATGTTCTGGGACGCCCGCCCGGCTTCCGGCCCGGCCTCGGTCCGTTGGAGAACACCTCGCTCACACATTTTCGCGTCTACGACAGCGGCCCCATGCTCATCAGTTACAACGACGCCACCCATCTGGGTCCGATCAACCGTTGGACTCAGGAGCGCCACGATGAAGGCGACACCCTCCTCACTTTGATTCGCCACGGCCAGACCGATGCCAACATCGATGATCGCTGGCAGGGAGTGACCGACGGCATGCTGACCCTCGATGGACGCGCTCAGGCTGCCGCTCTCGCCGATTGGTATCCGGGCCTTGACTCGCTCTACTCCTCACCCTTGCGACGGGCTCAGGACACGGCCTCAGCCCTGGCCGACGTTCTAGGAGTCGAGGTCGAGAACCACGACGGTGTGACGGAGATGGATCTGGGCGAATGGGAGGACCAGACCACTCAGACCATCAAAGATGAGTGGGCGCACTTGTGGGAGCAAATCTACGACCGCGGCGAAGACCTACCACGCGGCAGCTCGGGAGAGTCCCTGACCTCGACGGCTGCTCGCATGGAGGCTGCCTTACAGGAGCTAGCTCATCGCCACGCCGGCGCCAAGGTCGGTGTGGTTTCGCACGGCGGAACCATCCGCGCCTACGTGCTCGATCTGCTGGGGATTGGACATGAGGGGCGCGACCGATTGGCCTTCGTGGACAACACCGCCGTCACTCACGTCCTGATCGGCGAGGGTTCGGCCACCATCGCCGACTACAACGTGGCTCCGCATCTGGAGTAAGCGACATGGGTCTATTCGTTGATGCCAACCAGACCTGTCTGCGGAGCGTTCACCGGGTGCCATAGGTAGCCGACGAACTGCTTCCGAATGGACTAGCGAGCCCCGGGCTGTCCGAAATCCGGAGTCCCGAGGTATGCGCCGTGCCAGTTGCCCATCTGGTCAACCGCTATGGTGCCCGCGATCTCGTCCAATCGCCAGAATGCAATGGGCTCGTCGCTAATCACCGAGGTCCCGTATGCCGTGGGATCATTAATCGCCTCGTAGTGGCTGGATACCTCCGCTGCCGACAGGGCTCGGCCGTAGACGGCGACTTCATCGATCCAGCCAGAGAACCCGTTGGTGTAGCCGTCTCCAATCTGCAGTGGCAGGTCGGAGGACGAGGGGAAGAGCGTCGACGTTCCGGTGTTGGTCAGCAGCCCGTCGACGTACCAACGCAGTGTCGTTCCGGACCTCGTGATCACCACATGGTGCCATCGATCTAGCGACAATGCCGTGCCCGAAACGAATCTCTCGTACGGAGTGCCGCTGTCGCCGCCCGAGCCGTGAAAGAAGTTCAAGACGCCATTAGGTTCCTGCGTGATCGTGCCTTCGCCGGAAACCGCTTTTGCCAGGGGATTTTGCCGCTCGCCACGATCTGATGGCCGAAGCCACAGCTCATAGGTGAGATCACTCGACAGGCCGTGCACATTCCCGACGCTGACCCTGTCATCGCCGCCGAACCGAACTGACGAGCCCGCCACCGGCGTCGGCTGGAACTCAAGGGGTAGCTGGATATCAATGGCTGAGTCGCCATGCACCTCATAGTTCGCGCTCCCGTCTGGGACACCCTCTATTACACGTCCATCAACCACCTGCAGAGCTGGTACGGAGAATTGAACGATCGATCCGCGAATGGCGTCAAGTTCGAACGGGGTGGCACGGCTGTCCCGGTCAAATTCGACGACAACTCCTGGGGGCTCAGTGGTCACGATGATCTTGCTGGTTGAGGG
>Ga0255047_10000467_pt1 | contig 33438 bp, 54 predicted proteins | sample JV7_2_1_MG_FD_183640 | JGI IMG/M metagenome (GOLD analysis project Ga0255047, IMG submission 183640) | Seawater microbial communities from Jervis Inlet, British Columbia, Canada - JV7_2_1 | ecosystem: Environmental > Aquatic > Marine > Inlet | place: Canada: British Columbia | collected 2016-10-06
ATCAGCGCAGCGTGCAGCCCTACAAGACCAACTAAACCAGCAAGAATCAGCTACTAAACAACAGCAAACCTTAGCGTTAGAAAAAGTAAATAGCGCCATGGGCAATCAGCAGCTAATTGCAGCAGGTAATGGCTATAGTATGGCTTCAACTTCACTGGGCACTCTAAGTGCTAATGATCTAGATCAATACGAGCAAGATAAGAATGCACTTGATCTCTCGTCTAGTTATAAACAGGATGCAATACAGCAGCAAATACAAAATACATATGCTGAAGGTAACGCAGGCTTAGCAGGTGGTATTATCCAAGGTATTGGCACTGGCCTAGATTTATACGGCAATAAGTTAGGTGGTCATAAATCCACTAATCCAGCTGGTGCGCTGGCTAGTGCTAGTTATAGTGACATTCAATCCGCAGCTCAAATACCAGCTTGGCAAAGATTTAGTGAGCCTTCTTATGCTAATTATCAAGCATCAGCAATGCCCAGTCTTTTTAATAATGATGCGGGGTCATAATGGCAGAAATACCTGAAGGCTACCAAGCCAATCAACAAGTAACACCAGGTCCTCTAGTTAATGCAGCCCCAATTGCTGCAAGCTATGCTAAAATTGCTAGTGATGTTGAACAAACTACACGTCCTATAGCCCAAGCTTTTGCAGATCAGAATGCCACCCAGTCTGCTCAAGATAACCCTTATCAACAAGAAGTAGCTCCTATTGGGCAGGCAGCCCAAACCTTTAACCAATCATTATTAGCAGCTAATAAAGGTGCAGTTAATGCAGATATGATTCAAAAAATGGGTAAGATGTATACTGATGCCTTTTATAATAATGGTCAAGGTGTAACCGCTCAGTCTATAGCTGGTTTTCAACAACAAAGCCCCGCTTATTTTAAAGGCTTAATGTCAACATTGCCGGCTGGTAATCGTGCTTGGGCTAAAGATGAATTTACTACACAAGCTACTCAGTATGAAAGTAAATTGCAAGCTTCTTATAATAAGAAGCTTAATGCTACTGCAACATTACAGCAGCTCGGCAATATAAATACTATATATGCTAATGGTACTGCTTTATTGGAGCAAGGAAATTATAGAGAAGGATATGCTAAGATTTCCCAGGGAAATCAACTAACCAATAATGCTGTATCACTTCAGAGGATGACCCCATTTCAGGGATCACAGATGATTCAGAACACCATGGGAGCGGCTTATACAAGTCAATACCGTGGGCAAATCATGGCTATATATAACAATCCCGATCTAACAGAAGGCGAAAAAGAGACACAAAGTTTTGATGTAGTTAGAAAGATGTCAAATGATCCTAATTCATTGCATGCTTTAAATACAAACCTTAAGTTGCAACGAGCAGTTAATAACCTTAAATCATTTATTACATTACAAAAAGCTGGACTAACAGTTCAGAAGCAAAACACTGCTAGCCAATATAAGGCATTAACAGATCAAGCGTATCATATTGGTACGACAAGCCCAGCCTTATATAATTCTGTTACTGCTAAGATGACAGCACCACAACAGGCTAGTTTTGACCAAGAAATTAATATGAATGCCGTAACAGGACAACAAGTGACAGCTGCCAGAAATGGTTCTGTGCAAGATGCTCAAACAATATCTGATAATATTGGTAATAGTATTACGCAAATGAATGCTGGAAAATCTGGATGGAATGATCCTATATTTGCTGAAAAGAAATTAAAAGTTCTTGCTCGCGCTCAAAAAGATATGAAGCAAGTGATAATACAGAAGCAACACGCTTTTGATCTATTACCAACTAACCCAGCATATCAACAGCAGATTAAAAACATAAGCGCTAATCCACAAAAATACTCAGATGTACCGGCAGCTAAAACAGACGCTGCTTTAAATTTGGAACGACAACAGGGTTATACAGATGCACAATTAGCAGTAATGCCAAGTTCACAAGCTAAGAATCTTTATAAACAGTGGGCATCACTACAGCCTAGCCAGCAAGCAGCTTTTGTACAAAATCAAATAGTTCCGCTAGTAGGAAATAATAAGCAGCACGTTAATTTAGCTCTGCAGCAAATGTATAGTGACACTAAACATGCAAATACAAATCCATTAGTGGCCTGGAATGTACTACAAGATCCACGCACACAAGAACATAGTGATGATGTTAACCAGGCATTTGGGCAAAGCACTAAAGAATGGTTGAAAAATGTGCCTGCAGACTCAGCTGGAAAAGCAATTACTGCATCTTCTATTTCAGCTAATGTAATATCAGAAGCTAACCCAGTACTTAATATAATGCGATCTCAAGCAGCTACATCTCAAAATGGTAAAGATGCTATAAGCAGTATTAATAATTATATATCAAGTGCTATTCAGTTGGCAGCATATTATCATGCAACAAATAGGGCTAATCCTGATCAAGCTGCAGCTGACGTAGTATTTAATGATCATTATCAAACTGATAGTTTAAATGGTAGCCCATATACTATTCCATACTCTGATAATGCAGGTAATGCAGTAGATAAATCATCTGTACACGCCTTACTTCAATATCAACTTCATAAAGGTGTAGGGCAAGGATTACAAGTTCCTACAACTTTTGACCCTCAGTTTAGTGATGTTCCTAAGAAGCGTGAAGAGCTATACGCAAATAGTTTAATGGCCTCACACCAAGTAGTGAATGTTCCTAATGGGTATATGTTTAGAGATAACACAGGTCAGATTGTACGTACATCAGATGGTAAGCCTATACAAACAGAGCTTAGTCAGCTAGTTAATCCAACACCTGAAGTACAACATGCTTTGTATGGTCAGTATCATAATTGGTTTACTAAGACTGCATTTGGCAATCCTACATATCAGAATTTAAAATCCTATTTTAAGAACTTTAGTATTCCAGGAAGTAAAAACACAGCCACTGCAACCGTTAAAGCTTTAACTGGAGAAGATCCTAATGCCTGATATGGTTGTACCTCAAGATCCTACGAATGAAGTACCAGAGACAGTACCTAGATCACCTACTATTCCTTCAACTTTTGGCCAAGAGGTTGGAGCAACATTTGATAGTGCATTTGATAATAATATTACAAGTACAGTAGGAAACTTTGCTACCTCACAAGCCATACAACATTTAGACCCTGGTCCTTTTGTGCCAGCATCTAATATTCCTCAAGCATTACAACATAGATTTCCAAATGGTGGCTCTCAGCATGAGATAAATTTTGAATTACATAATCAAGCAGCTGAAACTCAAAGACAAGATATACTAGCAGCTGCACCTCAACGGGGTAAATTAGCTAACTGGTCATTAGATGGAGTTGGTTTTGCGGGCAGTATGTTAGACCCGACTGGCTTAGCTGTAGGTGGTGGGTTAGGCAAGATAGGCGAATTAGGAATATCTAAGTTAGCTGCACCAGCCTTTAATCTGGCTAAAACTGGCACAAAAGTAACACGATTTATTGCAGGTGCAGGTGAAGGTTTAGCTTTTTCAGGTATTGCTAATACAGCTTCATACTATAATCAAAAACAAGAAGGCTTCGATCCTACTTTACATATCCTTCAGGGCGCTTTGTGGCCTACTTTAATTGGAGCAGGAATACACAGTTTAGTTGGTAGAACTCCAGGGATTGAGAACGAAGAGGCGCAACAGGTAGCAGGTAGCCAGCTTGATAATGGTAATCTAGTTAATGCCCATCCAGTTCTACAGCAAGCTATATTTGACAAGATGGGTGCTTTTAAATCTGAAATGGCTAACTATGGTGCTGATGCTAAATATGCAGCTAAAGCTAATTTAACTTATCCCTGGGGTGAAGATTTAACCCTAGATAGAACACCACAATATAATGATCAAGGCTATGAAACCTTTAACGAAGACACCCTACAGCATTATAGTGATCAGCTTGGAAGTAAACTTGCTGATGTGAAAGCTAAGCTTGATGCATTACCTGAGGTGCCAGATACTACAGTTAATACTTTAGATCGTACTTGGGATACATTGAAGAAACCTGCTACAGAATGGAGTGATCAAGAACTTAACCAAGTAAATAAAATTCAAGACATGCCGCACATGCGTGACTTTATTAATGCTGGTGCTGACAATGCACTGGAGCTGTCACCAGATCAAACAAGCATACTAGATAATCTATATAATAAGCCTAACTATGAATCTGATGTACTTAAAGATTCTATAGCTAATCATCAGCAGCAAATAGACAGTATTAATAATAGTTTAGTTAAAAAAGGTTTTGATGACCCTTATATGAACGAAAGCACTCGAGCATTCAATCCTGAAGAAACAAACAATATTGAACAACAGCAAATCTTGAGAGATAAAAGATTACAGCCAGAATTAGATTCAATGAAGCAAAGACTTAAAGATCTTAGGGCTAACCAGTTACATGGTGATGATCTTAAGGTAAGCAAACAACGTTCTAAATTACAGTTACAAAAAAATACGTTAGAGAATCTTAAAGGCCATGTAGATGCACAGCATGCCTCACTATCTATGGACCCTACAGATGTTAAAAGTCTTGATGATATCTATCAGCAGCATGCATCAGGTAATGCTCAAGCTGATGTAGCAGATGTGGAGCAACTACAACCTAAGCTTACAGCTGAACTTGAATCTCCTAAAATGGAAACTGCTGACCATTGGAAAGACGAAGCACAAAGACAGGTTGATGCAGGGAATCTTAGTCAAGATGCTATGGATAAAACTCAAGATGAAATAGATGATGCCCAAACTTGGTACGATAAGTTACCAAAAATGCTATCCGATACAGTACAGTGTATGTTAGGGGGTGCTGAATGAGTAAGCAGAAATGTTTTGGATTTTTAAAAGATGTACCTGCAAAGATTTTTAATGGGGACACACCACAACAAGTGTATGAAGAAATTAAATCTACGTTTAAAGATAATGCTAATAATAAAGAGGAGTTACTTAAACGCTTACAAGATGAGCTATTAAATAGATATGATGTTGAGAAGTTTAAACGTGATAAATGGATGCGCACTGCCAAATTACAGAATGCCGTTGCGAAAGTAGAATCATTTAAAAATAAAAAAGATGGCTTAATCTCTTTTATTTCTGGTGTATTTGGTAAGGAAACTGGAAGAGCAGATTCAGTAGCAGCCAATTCGAACTCCATGAAAAAACGTGTATTGGGTGATATTGTTAAACAGTTTAAACAAGAAAAACTATTAGATTTCTTTAATGGAACACGGAAAAATCCAGCTGATGAAATAGATCTTGCTAATGCTTTGGCAAGTAGAACTGTTAAGAATGAACTTGCGCGTAAAGCTGCTAAGATTATTAATGAGCATTATGAGAAACTTAGAGTTTTGCAAAATAGACATGGTGCCGAGATTAAAGAGCTACAAGACTTTATTGCTTCACAGCATCATGATCCTGAGAAAATGATGCGAGGCGGTAGAGGCGTAGGTGAAATGATAGCCAAACGTAAACAATATTGGGGTGAAGCTAGAGCAGAAGGCCATTCTATTGTAGAGTCTGCAAAAATAGCTGGTGATAAATTATATAATGAATCAAAAGAAACTTGGAAACAAGACCAACTACAAAGACTTAATCTTGAAAGAACCTTCAGGGCTGTTGTAGGTAATTCAACTGAAGTATATACAGATGAAAAAATGAGCAAGATTCTTGATCATATTTTTGGAGTTATTACTCAAGGTCAGTTATCTAAAATAGCTAAAGATAATGTTAATCTTGCTAAAAAGATTGAAAGAAATAGGGTGCTTCATTATAAAGATGGTGAGTCTTGGATTGAAAATAATAATAAATATGGGTCAGGAAATTTAGCTGATTCTGTCGTTCAATCTCTTATGGGACAAGCTAATAACTATGTGCTATTAAATAGAATGACCGATCGTCCAGATGAATTTTATCAAGGACTTAAAGAACAAGTTAGGAAAAATAATAAAGATAACCATAGAATTGTTAGCCAACTTAATAAAGGTGACAAATATTATAGAAATGTAATGGGTTATCATGCAATGCCACATGACAATTTAGGTGCTAAAATAGGTAAAAGCATTCGAGCATCGCAGTATTTATTTAAACTTGGTAATATTATATTTTCTATGTTTACTGATCATGTGGGAGCTATTTCTACCTTAAGGCATAATGGTTTTAACTTATTTGATCAGTGGCACAAATCATTCAGTCATATGTTAGGGCCTCTAGATAATAAAACAAGAAAAGAAGTAGGAAATTTATTAGGAATTACTGCAGAGCAAACACTAGGTATGCATGCAGCTTTATTTAGGGCAGGTGATTCTCCTATCGGCCAAATGTCGAGAGTGCAAAACTTATTGAGTAAGCTAAATTTCCACCAAACTTTTGATAACTCACTGCGTAGTGGAGTTGCTACGGCACTCTCTCATCACTTGGCTAAAAAAGCTAACTTAACTTATGAACGTTTACCTAAGCTACTAAAAAGCACTCTAAATGCATATGGTTATGGTGAAAAAGAACATGCTTTATTGCAAGATAATAAAGAGTCTATGCGTAATATTGATCATAGGATGTATGCTACACCAGATATGTTTGATACTGCTACTGATGAAAGTATGGCAACATACTTAGATAAAGATGTATCTAAATTAACTGATAAAGATAAAGAAGCTGTTAAAGAGCACATGTCACAAATGCTTTCTACTTATCTAACCGATCAAACTAACACAGCGCAAATGTCAGAAGGAATTTCTGAACAGGCGATGCTTAATCGTGGACTGCAATCAGGTACTGTAGCTGGTGAATTTGCAAGAATTATGACACAGTTTAAGCAGTATCCTTTAGCCATCACACGACGAACTATAGGTCGTACTATAAAAGAAGAAGGGTCTACAGTTGGTGGCTTAGTACAGAATATGATTACAGCTACATTACTAGGATATCTAGCTAACTCCGGTAAGCAGTTATGGACTAATGGACAGCTTCCTAATCCAGCAAGTTCACAAGGCTGGATAAATGCTATTAGCATGGGGGGTGGTATGGGAATGTTTGGTGACTATATGAAAGGAAATTATAGCGAATATGGGCATAGTTTTTCTGATAACTTTATACCACCTACATTCCAGTCAGTAAATGATGTAGTTAAATTAGCTGCTAACCTAAATCCATTTAATAGCCATCCTAAGCGAATGAGTTACTGGGGAAATGCAGGCAAGGCAATGCTTAACTTTGCCAACTACAATGTATTTTCTGGTACATGGTTAACACATAACTATGTATGGAAGCAGTTTACGAATGCAATTATGGATGAATTAGATCCAGGCTACATTAAAAGCGTAGCACAAGAACAAGCAAAACAAAAAGACCAATATATACAAGTATAAGAGGTAAATTATGGCTATTGAATTAACAAAATCAAGAGAACAATATGTAGCAGGAGCGGGTCAGGTTACTTACTCTATACCTTTTGCCTTTGAACTGGCAACCGATATAGAAGTTTATGCAGGCGCATTCTTAGTTGCTGCTAATGCATACACAGTAGTTGGAGCGGGTATTAATCCTACGCCTGCTACTCGTACTTTCACTTTTGATAGTGCTTATTCAGCAGGTACGGTTATTACTGTAAGAAGGCAAATGCCCTATAATCGTTCTACTGACTTTACAGTTGGTGGAAATTTTAGTGCTATAAATATCAATAATGAAGTTGATCGTATGGTACTAATGATGCAACAGCTAGAGACGCATTTTACTGCATTGAGCTTACAATACCCTCCATATGTAGACGACAGCGGTGGGGAAAGTATTAACCAAATTACCAAACTTCCAGCTAATACCGGTGCTGGCATTCCAGTTATTACTACCAATACTGATGCTGATGTCATTATTGGTACGGTAACGGAAGATACTGGATGTTCTACATTACGCAGTGAGCTATTTAATGGTAATTCAGGTACTGATGGTGCTCGGATTGTTAAGTACTATAATAATGCTGGAGCAACAAGTACAGTTAGAGATACTTTAAGCACTTTAGAAAGCGCTACTATTAGTGGTTTTTTAACTGGGATGAAAGTAGAAATGTTTACTGATACTGCGCCTACAGGATGGGTTGCCTTAGATGACGGTACTATAGGAAATGCTACCTCTGGTGCAAGTAATCGAGCTAATGCCGATACAGAAACACTATTTGCTCTAATATGGGATAAAGGTATTAATTCATATCTACCAGTATATGATTCAGTTGGTGCTGCTACAGCACGTGGTGCAAGCGCAGCAGCTGATTATGCGGCCAATAAAGCTATAGCACTACCTCGATGCGGTAATATGGTCAGTGCCAATTATCGGGCTCAGTCATTTAGCTGTGCTTTTAGTGTTGATGTAGCAACTAATAAATTAACTCTTACTTTAGTGGGTGCAGCCAATGCAGCAATTGCTTTCCCATGGGGTGCGCCAGTTACATTAACTTCTACTGGCTCATTGCCAGCACCATTAGCAATCTCAACAACTTATTACGTGATAGGTGTTAGTGCTACTACTATATATTTAGCTCTGGCCTCAACTGATGTTACGCCTGATTCTACTGTACCAATTGATATTACTGATACTGGTGGTGTAGGAGCAGTACATACCATGCATCGTTCGATGACCGTTAAAGATCTTGGATACTGGGAGGGTGAAAATACTCATCTTGCTAGAGTGAGAGAGATGGCAGCTCATACACATGGTAACCAGCCTAGCAATCCAACACCTATGGCAGAGAAAGATCCAGACGGACTAGTAACTAAAGTGTCCAGTACACTAACGCCGACTGATTCTACAGGCTCCAGTCAGGCTATGAACGTAACACAGCCTACATCATACTGGGGGTGGTATATTAAACTATGACCTTAACTGTAGAATTTCCATATCGTTTTGAATGGCGCGATTACCAAAAAGATGTGTGGGATGCTTTCTTTAATAAAAACATTAGAAAGATACTACTGTTATGGCATAGACGAGCTGGCAAAACTATTACGGCTATTAATATATTCTCAGCTGCTGCATGTAGAGAAAAAGGAGTCTATTACTATCTTTTTCCTACTCGTGAGCAAGCTAAGCGAATTATCTGGGAGGGTGCAAGCGATGATGGGCAAGACTTTATCGAGTATTTCCCTCCTGGAATTATTAGCAAGATAGACAACCAAAACCTAAGTATCCATTTCATCAATGGAAGTATACTACGTCTAATGGGAACTGCATTACAAAGTCATTCTAAGCTGCGTGGTGATAATCCAAAAGGTGTTATCTACGATGAGTTTGCGCAACAAGATCCTGCAGCTAGACGAATAGTCAGACCCTCAATATTAAAGCAGAATGGTTTTGAAATATTTATTACCACTCCTTTTGGCCATAACCATGTACGTGAGCTATGGAATAATGTTCAAGATAATGCAGAATGGTTTGCTAAAAAGCTTACTATAGAAGATACAGCTAAATATACTATTTTTACTCAAGATGATCTAGATAAAGAGCGCATAGAGGGAGTGTCAGAAGACTTCTTACAGCAAGAGTATTTCTGCTCATTTGATGCATCTAAAGAGGGTGCTTACTTTGCAGATGCCATTAGACGAGCATATGATGAAGGCAGGGTAAGAGATTTCCCAGTTGATCCAGCATTACAAGTTTATACGTTCTGGGACTTGGGCAATAGTGACTCAACCGTAATATGGTTTGTACAATTCTCTCCAGATATTAATAGGATGGAGGAAGTTAAATGCGTTGATTACTACGAAGACTCAGGCAAAAGTTTCTCACACTATATCAATGTAATTAAAGACTTTCGAGATAGGTATCAAGTATCATATGGCGGTCATTATCTACCGCACGATGGTAATTCAAGACGCGGTGTTGAGGCAATTACTTATGTTGATGAAGGTAGAAAATATGGCGTGAAGTTTAATTGCTTAACTAGAGTGACCAGTAAGCAAACAGCTATTGATTGGGGGCGAGCTACACTACCTAAGGTGATATTTAGTCAATCAAAATGTGCTCGTGGACTTGAGTGTTTACGCAGCTATAGAAAACATTTTAACTCTAATACTATGCGTTATGAAAATAAGCCGCTTCATGATTGGGCCTCAGACGCAGCAGATGCCTTTCTAGCATTATCTCAGTTTGTACATGACTATAAACCTCCAACAATGATGCATAACTATAATAACAACCAGGTGTTAGGTGCTTATGGGTTATAAATTACTCATGTTATTAATGATAGTTGTTAGTACTACTAGCTATAGCTTAACTTATGACAGAGCATTTAATGTATTAATGAAATATGAAGGAGTAGAATATCATGATAATCCGCGAGACCCCGGCGGCCCGACGAAATTCGGGTGGACTCTTAAAAGCTATCAAGAAACTATTACGCAAAAAGCCAGTAAAAAAACCATCCAAACCCTCAGGCGAGGAAAAGCGAAAGCGCTATATAGAAAATACTGGTGGTGCAAATATGGTGCATCCAGAATTAGCGACCCTGAACTTGCTATCACTGTTTTTCTAGCCCAAGTTAATATGGGAGCTTATCGTCCTAACAAAGTACTACAGGTTGTATCTAATGACCTATGTGATACAAACCTTAAACCTGATGGTGTTTTAGGCAGTCAGTCAATTAAAGCAATTAACAGCTGTAACCGTATAGAAGGTGCTTTCCCGTATTATCTTCATTTGACCTATATTAATGATCATAAGATTGACCCAGTATGGCAATGGGCAAAAAAAGGACTACGTAACCGTATATTTCATTTTGAAGATATGGAGTAGCATGTTTGGTTTAAAAGGTACTATTGTATCTGGTATAATTATGTCGCTTGTTCTGTCAGGTGCTGCTTACTATATTCTTGAATTTTTCCAACTTAGGACGGCGTACGAGATTTCTTCTGAGCAATTAAAGTTGCAAACGCATAGACGGGTCGTAACAGAACAAGCAACTGTTCAAGCTGAAAAGGATTTATACAGCAACTTGGAGATACAGAGGCATGCCTTACAAGAGCTTAACTCTACCGGTCATTTGTCTGGCAATTCTAACCCTAGTTGGATGCTCGAGTATCAAACCAAAAGTAATTAGTGTGCCAGCCATACCGGCCTATCTAGCCGATAACTCTACATATGCACCGCTTAAGGGCTCATATTACAAACCTATACCATCTCAGCTACCTGCTTGCCAAAGTGAGCTTAGAGTGTGTAGAATTGATGTTGTTAATTGCATCATCGGCCATCGCAATAATAATGCTGAAATGGCCGCCATAAGGAAGTTGAATAACAAGGAGTATGATAAATGAAGCAAAACTATGCTAAAAGTATATATGATATACACGGTGAAATAATGAGGCCTTGGAACTCACTAAGTACTAAAAGCTATACCGGCACATTAGCTGCAACAACTGCGCAAACCATAGCCGTGCCTGACGAAGCTAACATAGTACATATAGTAGTAAACAGTGGTAGTGTTTTTGTTGATCTAACAGCAGCTATTGTTAGTATTCCAGCCACGCTAACATCTAATAACTTACATTTATTAGATAACCAAGAAGCAAACTATATGTATTTAATTTCAACAGTAGATAATTTACATTTATATAATTCCGCTGCATCCGCCACATATTTATGTGTAATCTTTGGACGTACGCGCAATCAGTATGAAGATGTAAGCACAGCTGGTAGACCAGTAGGAGATTTTGGCTAATGGTAGAAATAGATTTGGATGGGAATATATGGTCGGGTGAATTTGGTGCTGGACAAAGCACTACTATAAATATACCTGGAAATACAGGGTTAGTAGACATTTTATCTACAGGAAATAATATATTTGTAGATTTAACTAATCCTATTGTTAGTGTGCCTATTGCACCTAATGTTTCAACTATGAAGTTATTAGAGCAGGGTGAAACAATTAGGATTAAAACTAAAGTGGCAAATAGATTATATTTATATAATCATGGGGCTGCCTGTGTAATTAGCATAAGCTTTAAAACAGAAGGACCTAGCAGGGCATAACACCCTACTAGTTCCACATAGAACAATTACGCATGCTTACGAGCAGCAACTTCTAAACGATCAATCGTTACGTATGCTGGTGCATGTAATCCTAACTTAACTTGTTTATTAGTGATTTCATTTACCGTAACATGCGTGGTTGTTCCTGTATTAGAGTCAGTTATAACTATCACTTCCCCTCTATTTCTAGTTAAAACTAACATATTTTATCCTTTTAGCTTAACGCCTATTGCTTCTAAAGCGTCTACTATACGTTTAATAGTACCTTTAGATATTCTAGGTAGGGCTAAAAGTTCTTTTTCAGTCATTTTAGCTAGTTTTTTCACAGTGCTAACTTTGTTGCGTTTAAGTGATGCGACAATATTACCTTGTACACGATGCTCATCCGAAAACTTTACATCTGCTATCTTCTTAATCACATGCTCTTTAGCTTCTTCAACAGTTACCTCTATAGGTTCCTGACTATTTTTATTTAATTGATTCAAAATTGATTGAATCTGCTTCTTAGTTAAGTTAATTGTTACTTTCATTTTCTTCTCCTTTGTTGTTAAACTTGTTATAAAATAGTCCATTTCTCAGGTGTAAGATTAGTTAAATCTACATCTTTAGCTGGCAAGCAATAAACATTCTCTTGCTGCGCAGAGGAAGTGGTAAAACACACTACCTTTGCCTGTGATGAGTAATAAGCTTCTAGCTTTTGGCCAATGATATTCTGTTTCCATGTAGAAAATACTGAACAACTGGCTAATAACGGAATGGCCATTACTAATGTTATACGCATTAACTGTCTTGCTTTCATAATATTACCTCCATTTAAATACTGATTTATTCGATTTAGCAGCCACATAAGGCATTTTAAATGGGATACCTGTTTCTTTGACATAGGTAGCCTGAGCAAGTTTAGGTTGCGTACCTTGCTTGTCCCATAGCTTAAAATCTTTAGATACGGTAGATGTACCCCATCCAACAAAACTAACAAGTATAATTATGCCTAACCAGTCCTTAATTTTATTCATTGCTTCTCTTCTCTTTTGTTTATCTAAAATGGTATATCATCATCGAAATCATCGGTTGGCTCTGGGTTTGCCTTGCTAGTGATAGTTGTATTAGCAGGCTTATCATCACGAGCGGCTGCTATCCATTTAGAAGCTTTGGGATACATCTTACCGTTGTATTCCTCAAGCCCTAGCTGGCATTTAGCAGTATTGTATTTAAGCTCATTCTCATTATATATCCAGTCATCAGCTTCAAATAGAACCCTACTAGGCTTAAATAAGGCATCTAAGAACATCTGATTAAACCATTCTCCAGCAGGTGAAAAGTACTGGGTAATCCATCCTTCTAGTTTAAAACCACCGGTATCTTTACATATCATGCCTATTTTCAAGGTAGCATTACCTTTTTTACTTATGTAAGGCTCAACCTTCATTATGGTTGCTGTAACAGTTTCTCCATTGTGAGCTGCATCAAGCAATGTTTTCATATCATTATCTCCAACTATTTCAAGTATCCACAGCAAAGCATTACTAGCATTATCAATAAAATCACAAATAACATGCTGGGCACTATATATACAATAAATTCTACAATCGTTTTCACATTATTCCTCAAACACAACAGAACATAACGTACGGTTGGCCACTCTTTCTATATCTTTTGTACTGGCTATTTTAAATCGCTTACCATTACAATTAATACACTTATAGTTCTCTAAGCTAGAGCGGCCACTAAAATGATCCTGTGTTTCTTCATCTAAAGTATCATAGTAATTATTAAACTCATTAATTTCATTTACTACAAAATCCTTAGAATATCCCACACTAACCCACTTGCACTTTTTACAAGTTACATACCTTACCATCTTCCCGTGCCTTCTAAATAAAGCCACACTATAAACAAAATAACTACAAATGATAAGCCTATATACATCATTTCTTTTCCTTAGCCTTAATTTCGTCATTTTCTAGTTGCGTTAATCTTGCATTATAACTAAATTCTAACTCTTTAAGAATCATATAAGATTTATGCAACTGAATAATGCTTTCGCGGATTAGTAGTTCTTCTTCGCTTATTTTGTTTTTACTCATTTATTTGGTCCATGTAAAGCAGTATGGTTTTCGGTTAGGTCATATTCAGGAACAAACTGATCAGCCTCATCACTTCTAATCTTCCTAACCCAGCCATCATGTAAGGCAATAGCCTCTTTGCATGTTCTAACGGAATCTAGCGCTACATACTTGCCTTTACGATATAATGGATGGCTTAGCTGAACATGAAAATTATATTTAGACTTATCATTTGCCAATATAGTACGTATATATATATTTTTATAAGAATACTCTTTTAATATCGCATAGTTAAACATCATTGATTTTTCCATTACCACTCTCCTCTATTATAAAATTTCTCACACACATTGCACACAAAAGCACCTATACAGCATAGTCCTAAACATACTATTAGGAATGCCATGAACATAAATAAATCAAGCATCATCAACCTCCGTATTTTGCACAGGTACATTAAAATTATTCCAGATTGGCTTTAATTCAGGCTTAATCTGCGCTACCAAATCTGGATCTAGTGAGTTTATGTAGTCTTTTAGCTTTCCTTGTGATGTAAATTGCTTAGCTGCATATAGAGCATCCTCTGCTTTAATCTGTGTTTTACGCAGCATAGCACCCTCACCGTCGCTATCTTCTTGAGCCAAGCCTAATAGTGCCAGCAATGAATATCTACGCGCATACGTGATACATGCTCCTTCTGGCTGGGGTCCTGACTTAGGACATGAGTGTAGAAGTGTGGTTTCTAGCCATTCACCGCTAGTATTATGTGTTAAGCGTGTTATAACTCCTGCTCTACCTTCAGTAGTTATAGCAGTTTGTATTAATAAAATACCATGCTCGTTAAACTGATCTTTGGCCAAACTTAATACGGCTGTTAGATCAGCATATTTGCTTTTATGGAATGGATTCTCCGTATTCTTATAGAGCTTACCTATATTTTTCTGTATCTCAAATAAAGCTTTTGTTAGCTCTGTACTAGATTCGCTTAATTTAAAGTTAATGTTTGGTTGCATCGTTATCATCCTTCTTGGTTACATCGTTAATAATTGTCGTTATATGTTTTAGTGTCCACTCTGAAAGATCTTCAGTTAAGCCGCGCAAACCCGCCTCAATTTCAGCTATTGCCGGCATATCTTTATCTTCTTTTAGTGTTTCAATAACGGTAGCTACAATAGAGAAAGCGACATTTATAACAAGCTTTATTCTCTTACCATCTAGCATGACCATTACATCATTGACTGATTTTTCTAATTCTTCTTGCTTAGCCTTATTAAGTTTAATGTTTCGTGTCATCATTATCATCCTCTATTTCATCATCCAAAGTAAGATCAAGATTATCCGTTCCATTTCTAAGCATTATAATCATTCTATTTAAAGCTACACTAAGTTCAGTCATAACAGGTATATCACATCTGGTAATACTAGTTTGTATTAAAGTACCAACCAAAGAAAAAGCAACACTTATTACCGTTGGTACTGGGTGTGAGTCAATTATTGGTGCAATTTGATCTAATATTTTAACTATCTCTTGCTCATACTTGTCCATTTTTCACCTCTGTGAATCTATTAGTTATACTTTCCTGGCTTTTCTTAAGCTTATTGATCATTTGCAGGTCCGATAAGGTTACCAAAGCTAATAACGGCTTACCTCTTCTAGTTAGCACTGTATTGTTGCCTCCATAAGCTACCATATTTAGCAGCTCTGAAAAATTCTCTCTTGCCTCTACTGTTGATATCTCTCTCATTTCTATGACTCCTTACTTTGTTGTTTACATATAATTAACTTCTTAAACTTATTAGTTTTTGAATGGTCATCATACCAAGTTTGACCATACACCGACTTTAGCATCTTTCCATCTAAAGCCGATCTCATACAATCTTCAACTATCATCATATAACGATCACCTTTACCACTATCCTTATTAGCAGCTAGTATCTTCTCTTTTAGTTCTACCTCCTCTTTCTTCAGCTCTTTAATCTGATCTCTCAACTCTCCAAGCCTATCTATATCATTACCATACATCTTGTCATCTATATTAAATAACCTAGCTATAACTCCCATGATTAAAACCCTCCATAGTTAGCTAATCTATCAGCATGATCTTCAGCAAAAGTTGGGTGAAAATCATCACACTTTTCCACTTCTCTACTATCTTTCTCACTATTAAAATAATCTTCCATAATCAAATATAAAGCTGGGTCTAATATTTGTAATAAAACATCCATTAGTTCACTTTTAACCTCAATACTTTCACAAGTATCTAAATCTGATAATAGTTTAGCAGTCAAAGTATAAAACTCTATATCTAAGCCTGATTCTCTAATACCTTCATCTTTAAGTGATCCATTATATAAATTAACTCCTTCTTTAGTTTCACCATATAAGTTATATATTTCTAATCTTTGTTCATCATCTACAGCCCTCCAGCTTTCATGACAATCAACTAAATATTCTAAGTTACCGATAAAATTACTATATTTACGATCCATGATATTCTCCTTCCAGTTATGTTGTTGTTTACATCTACATAGTACTTATGGTAATATTCATTGTCAAGTACAAAGTGTACTATTTATTAAGGATGGTAGAAATGAACCTAGATGAGTACTTAAGAAAGGAAGCTGCTAAAAAGGAGTGGTCGAAAAACAGATATACAGCTTATATAGGGGCTGAAATAGGCGTAACTAAAGAGACGTTACTTTCGTATGCTTCGCGTAGGAGAAGAATACCAGGGCCTGTTGCTGTCAAAATACATCAACATAGTAAAGGAGAAGTAACATATGAAGAGATGTTCAGCTATAAAGGAATAAATGAATGAAAAAACTAAGTGAAAAAGAGATAGCAGAGTTTATTAGCTGTACATTTACAGCATTTAGTACTAACCGTACGCATGAAATAATGCTCGAGCAATGGAAAGGCTTAGATAAAGCGCTAAATATGATCACGGCGCATTTAATTGATTTTGATAGGCGGTTAAAGAAGTTAGAGAGTAAAAGGCGCAAAAAGATTGAGGAGGTATAATGGATTTTAAGGATGCATGTGCAAAGGCAGATTTAGCCAATGAAACTTTCCTAAATAATGTATCATATAATAAGAAGTTTAAAGGTAAGAAACGAATTAGAAATGCTAAATTAACAAATAATAAGGCTGTAGCTATTTATAAGGATACTAGGCCAAGAGATATTATTGCTGCTGAATATGGGATTTGTCTTGCTACGGTTTCTCATATCAAGCAGCGTAAGGCATGGTCATTTGCAACTAGAGGACTAGGAGCGCCCCAAACCATACCTAGGCTAACACAAGCACAGGTTATAGATATCTATCGTTCTAAGCTGTCTGTGCCTGATCTCATGTTAAAGTATAAGCGTTCATATTACACAATAAGAAATATTAAAAATGATATATCTTACCTCGAAATCACTAAACAACTAAAAAAAGGATAAACTATGGAGAATCACAAGATATTTAAACCAATACCACGTAGATTAATGCGTTATCACCAATCAGACGATGTGACGGTATGGCTGACTAGGTGCTTAAGTACGGGCATATATTACTTTACTTGCCAGTATGCTAATAAGTATAAAGGTAAAAATATTGCGCTAGTTAATTATACTACTCAGAATGAAGTTGAGGCATTTGTAACGTTTGCCCTAATAAAGAGTTCAATTCAAGAGAAAATCTTTAAATGTGAATTAGTAGATACTTCAGCCAAAGAAAATTACCCTAAACTAAGAAGGTGTTAATCATGAAATGCTTATTAGGTCATGAATGGAAGATATTAAGTACAGACTGTTGGGTCGAATCAAGTACTACAGTATATATGAAATGTATGATATGTAGAAAAGTTAAAACTAGCCATTATTAATGGCTGGTGGAAGGTGGTTGACAGTGAATTGGTACCAGATAAGCACATATGAGAAAGCGACAACCAAATCAATTAAAAGGCATTGGCTTTTTATAGATGGTGAATTAGAACCAGCGGAGGCGTTTAAATGAAATATTATTATATAACAGTATATATTGATGACATATTACACTCACTTACGATCAAAATTAAAGAGAAAGAACTAAGATATTCTCGGCTAATATATGGCCTGAAGAATGAGACTAACGCAAAAAGTGTTGTAATACATGGTATTAATGATAAAAAAGGTGATAAGTCAATTTATACTAGCCATTCAGCTTTTGGCAAAGCGTGCGCACCATACTATTCATAAAAAAAGCCCTGACATAACTTAGCTTGCCAGGGCTTTCAAGTAGTGGTATATTTTTTTCTGCTATCAAAAATAAACTACGTTATGAGTCTCAGATTATACATACCCAATCAAAGATTTCAACATAATAGTTTATTTTTTAGCCCTTTAACTCGTGAGAAGTACAAAAAGTACTGTGGCGGGGGTTAATTGTAGATCATCTTAGCAGATGGTTGTAGTACGGCATCTTACCCCCACGTTTGTTGCCACTCCCTCTACAGCCATCTATTAAGGTGATCAATAGGCTACCGTGTGTGGACTATCCAGAGCCTAATAGACATGAGTGACCCTATATATAGGGCATAGCTAACCTAGGATGGGGCCTGGCTACAGGCGTAATAGCTATAACATGGGAAGTAGTAATAGCCATGGACTAATGAGCGATATGCTGTGACGGGGTTATAGGTCACATAGATGTCACATTAGACAATCACTAGGTGGATGTTAGCAGTAGCATCCCCTAGGTGAGTATTTGTCTAAATCACTCTATCTGTTCAAGGGTTATAGATATTTAAGTATATGTTAATAGTATATGTATAAAAATGTATAAGTTTGTATTAGTTGTGGATAGAAGAATCGGTGCGATATGAGTGATATTTTAGATGATGTGTATATATATAACAGAGAAAATGATCAATATTTTAGCATTATAAAAGAGATTGCGAAGATTGAAGAGTTGAAAAGGTTATGGAACCAAAGCCTCCAAGAAGCTGGTTTTGAAGTCCTGTCTGAGGGAGTTATGCGCGAGTTAAGAATGAAATCTAGAGATTCAGTTGTTGCCAATTAGGCAACAACTAAACTAAATAGGAGGTTTATGAAGATTAATCTAACTTATCTACCTTTGCTTAGCCTAGTGTTCATATTTTGTAAGCTTGCAGGGTATATAGCTTGGTCATGGTGGCTGGTGTTATTGCCTGTTTATGCTCCACCTGCGATAATATTATTGATAATGGCTTTGGCTATTATATGTGGAATGAGGATAAAGAGACGATGATATATTTTGCGATAATTATCAGGAGGATAGCAAATGAATAAGGAAAGAGTACGTAAGGTAGCATTATCAACTGGAGGGTCGGTCTCTATATTTGCGTGTATTTACGTTTTAATCACATGTTTTCATATACAAATAGAGGCGATAGAGGGTAATCAAAGTGTGCCATCACCTGCTTGTCCAGCTAGTTGTCTTCAAAGCAATGAATCACTTGCTAGTGCGGTTGGTGCAGGTGTGCTTGGTGTATTGGGAATTGGGCTACTTATTTTTCGTTATAGAATGGTAGAGCCATCATTATGTCAAAAAAAGATAAGCGTGGAAGGCTTCAGGGATCTTACAGATGAAGAAGCAGAAAATAGGCGCCAAGCATTTATAACAAGAAGATCTCGCGCAGAATCAACAACTACATTATTTAATTATTGCTCTCATCCAGAAGGTAGTATTAGTGATGAGGGCGATGATGTTAGTGATAATACTGATAGTGATGCTATATCACCGAGCACGTTTCCAGCTAAGTATATAAATGTTTAAATTAACCAGGAGGTTTATAAATGGAAAATGGATTTTTTAAAGAGAGAAAAGTACGTGGCATATTCTATAATACGATACGACTATCTATTGAGGGTAAGATATACCCTGCGTGGGTACGTGTATTTCGGGTAACATTAGGTGCAAAGGAGCACTATGAGGTTAGAGTCATTCACCCATGTTATAATCTTAACAGAGAGATTACCGTATTAAAGTGTGATTCTTATAGTGCCTGTCTAGCAGGTCAGCAACAGTGGGTAAATAAAATAACCAAAGATCAGGTGCCGCTAATTATTAGGGAAATTGACCTAACTACTTGTCAACCACCCACACAAACAATATAATTAATCGACGCCATATACGAGAACTCCTTATGCGCGTTGTTTACATGAGCTGCCTTTTTAATCCATAGGGGCAGCTCAACTTAATACACATAAAGGACACACACATGCCTAAAGCTATAATAGAATTTGATCTTGCTGAACCAGATGAAAAGCAGCTACATTACAATATGTTGAAAGTAGGTGATTATATGAGCCTATTATTTGATATGGATCAATATTTACGTGGAGTAATCAAGTATGGATTTCATTACGAGAGTGGAAAGTTAGTCGAAGGTGAAGGCGTAAGCGATGAACATAATGAATATGATCTACTGCAGAGTGTCAGAGATAAACTAACTGAGTTATCTAATGATTATGAAATAGCTGACTATTATTAATGCCCACACAGTCCAAACTTGAAAAAGACTTATACCAACAGTTCTATTTGTTACATAAAGCCGAAGGATTTCCCTTACCAGAGATGGAATATAAGTTTTATCCTAAACGTAAGTGGCGAGCTGATTTTGCATGGCCTTATGATGGACTTCTGTGTGAGGTAGAAGGCGGTGTATGGACAAAAGGCAGACATATAACTGGCAAAGGGTTTACGGATGACTGTGAAAAATACAATACAGCATCAATTATAGGATATAGATTAATTAGAGTAGTAAATGAGCATATATATTCAGGACAAGCATTAAAGTGGATTATTGAAGCATTAGATCATCAACCACCAGATAAAATACAGAATACATACGTACAAGTTTAGGTGCCACACAATAAAACCGGTTACCCCAATCCATTAGTAGCTAGTACTATGTGGCAATATTATTATACAGGGAAAATTAATGATTACGAAATGTCCATTATGTAATAAATGTACGTTATACTATAGTATGCGCTGCGTGTGTCTCAATTGTGGCTTAATAGTCGATAAGAAAGGCTTATCTGCCTATCTAGCTGCTAGAAAGCATAAACCACAATATGGATGTCAAAGTAAGGATTAAATTAACTGTATGCCCAGCTAACTAACACGCAATCCGTATCGTCGGTATCTAGATCATCATCATATACAATTATGTTCTCTATCTCACGACCATCTATAGTAACTTCTATCTCCGGATTTATGTTATTTAACTCTTCAATTAGTTCCCTAACTAGCATTGTGATCTTCCAGATATTTACTACACTCAGTACATCTTTGCTCTGTATCTTGATAGAACTTGTGAATTTCACTGTAGACGATTTTATAATATGCAGCACAATCATAACGAACATCAGCGCTACCATCAGTATCTTCCGCACCAAATAACAAGCAGTCATTATGATCACTGCCATCTTTTACAAGTATTTCTACTAGATCTTTGGAACCATATAAGTTCACTTCCAACTCCGGATTTATTCTATTTAGCTGCTCAATTAGTTCTCTAACTATCATTACTTAAACCCTCCTAATGTACTTCTAATTTGACACCTCCTAAATGTACGCTTACTATACTAAAAACAACTTTACATAGGTAAAGCATGTCAGATACACCTAAATTAGGTAGACCATCTAAATATGACCCGGTTAAACACCCACCACTTGCTATGGAGCTGGGAAAACTTGGTTATACCAATATCGAAATAGCTTATGAAATCGGTGTTCACATAGACACATTGCATGAATGGGCTAATAAACACTCAGTGTTTTCCGAAGCTTTTAAGATTGCAGCCTTTAATAGGCATAGATATTACCAGAAATTAGGCCGTGAGAACGTAGCAAATAAAGATTTTAACATGCCTTTGTTCAAGTTTATGACTAAGTTTGCCTGTCAGCCTAAAGCAATGGGACGAACCGTACATATACCTGGTGCTGCTGATACTGATGACGTGCTAGAACATATGCGTTTGACTATTAAAGCGCTAATACGTGAAGAGATTACGCCAGAAGAGGCAGAATCAATGGTGCGTGTGTTTGATTTGGCAGCTAAAAGCCAAGCTAGCGTGCAAGAATTTCAAGAATTATCCGATGAACTCAAGAATACCCTTAATAAACTTAAACATGGAGATTAGTTAAATGAAGATACAAGACAGTAAAGCAGATGTGTTAAATAACAAACAGCGTATTGAACCTGTACATTACACCACTGCTCAACGTGATGCTCTTACCAATGTGCCTAAAGGCAGGATTATATTCAATACATCTACTAACAAGCTTAACGTATATAACGGCACAGCTTGGGAAGCGATTACATCTGTATAGGATTAAGTTATGAAAGTTAAAGGTAGCAAGGCTGATTTATTAGCATATGACATGTTCTCTATCTGGCCTACATACGCTAGTACAGATGATGTACCAGCTGATCTTAAAGCGCAGGTGAATAGCGGTGAGAGCTTAGTGTTGATGGTGAACATCTTAGGAACTCCTAATACATTACAGGCTTGGAATGGCACTACATGGCTAGTTATTGGCAAAAGTGGGGGTTCTGGTGAGGTTGTACTTAATTCCACTACATATGCCAATGCTCCATCAACACATGTACCTGGTGAAGCTCATTATGCAAGTGATCTTAAGCTAGCTATGGCTAGCAATGGTACAGACTGGCATAGTATGGCAATAGCTGGAAATAATGGTGAGCCTGCCGCTGCTGATGGTAAGTTTCAAGGGCAAGCTTGGTTTCGTGTAGAAACTGGTGAGTTATACGTATATACCGGCACCACATGGTATAAATTTACTGGAGTAGCGATTCCTTAATGCTGAATAAGAATGCTTATAGAGAAGCTCGTGACTTAATTAATCAATCTCGAGCATATACGAGTAGCTGGCAGGTGGAATTATTATCTATCAGCGAAAAACCAAGAATTAAGGCTGAGAAAGCTAAAGAAAGTGGTAATGCAGATGATATAAGGATAGTTATTTATGTCCCTGAGTGTTGAAGAGTGTATAGATGGGCGCATTAAGATGGTATGTAAACAACTTAGAGCAGATAAAACTATACCATTCCCAGTATATGAAGGTATGAAAGATAAAATGATTACGAAGCTACAAAACCTACCTAATCATGCATTTGTAGATTGGTACGAAAACATATCACTACAATTGCCACTAGAGATTAAAAAAAACCATTGGTTGGATTATAGTTTATGTACAAACACGAGTATTACAGCAGCAGACGAGAAGAGTTCTACGTAATATTTGGTAGATCTACAACACGGATGGGAAGATTACTCAAAAAGAATTACGGTCATGTCTGCGTTATTCAGCTTAAAGGCAATAATACGGGTGTGAAACTAGACCCAACACCACATGGTTTGGAAACAGCTATGTTAGATATAACAAAAACATTACCACTACTAATAAATGGGGGTGAGTTATCACATAAAATACTAAAGGTAACTAATACCAGATTAAATAGCTTTGAGCGTACTTTCCAAATCAATTCTTGTATTAGCTTTGTATTATATGCAATGGGATTAAGGTATAGCTGGTGTTTTACACCTTACCAGCTATATAAGCGATTATTAAAAGAATCCAAAGGTGCTGGTTTATGGGTGGAGCAAATTAAATGACTAAAATTATTACAGACGACACTATTACCTCATCACCAGTTACTTACGATGGTGTAGAAGCACATGATCTGGTTAATGAGATAATAGGTAGTGCTCATGTTAGCAATGAAGAAGCTGCAGACTTGCGCAGAATTGCATCTAGTGTGTTCGAAGGTGCTGGCGCTTGTCCACAATTTCCACAGGCTGATAAATTAGCCAAACTTAAATCAATGACTGCTCATAACAAACCACGTGCACAACAGACAAAACAGAATGCAAACGGTACGCGATCGGGCAATCCTTTTATAGATATGATCACGAGAGGTAAATAATGGGCGGAATGATGGGCGGTGGCGGTGGTTCAAGTGATATAGACGCACAAGAATCTAAAGAGCTACAAGAGCAAAACGATCAATACAATCAACAGCTACAAGAGCATCAAGGCCAAGAGCTAGATTTTATTCAAGGCCTACAAAGTCAGAGTGGCTTCAATAGTGGTGCAACTAAACTAGCTGGAGTTGGTGGTAATACTACGCCACAAAGCCCAGTTAATCTGTCAGATGTATTTGCAGGTGGTCGTTCTACAATTGGATGAATTGGATAACGATTAGGGTTCAATTGGGTATCAATTAGATAACAAAAGGGTATCAACATGGCCAAGAAGGCAAGTAAGAGTGATTTCGAATCATTTGATTTAAGGATGGAACGCTATAAAAAGGCTGAAGGTGAGCGTAATTTATACCTAACCAATTTTCAGCAAGCATATAGACTAGCATTACCAGAGCGTAATAAGTGGGATAGGCCTGAAACTAAGTCTGGTCAGCTCGATGTTAACAAGATTGATAAGAGTAATCGCCAATACGATCATACAGCCGTAGCTGCAGTGCCTCAGTTTGCCTCAAACTTACAGCAAATGTTTATGCCTACTGGCCGTGAATGGTGGAAATATAAACAAGGAACTGTGCAAAATGGTAAGCATTACACCGAGCAGCAACTAGAAGATGCGACAAAACAAGTCTCACAGTATATTTCTCGTTCTAATTTAATGATGCAAGCTAATCTTGCATTACAAGATACAGCTATAAGCACAGGGATGATTAAAGTTAATGTAGGTAAAAAGGAAGATTATACACCTATTACCTATGAAGCAATTCCTATGCATCAGGTAGCATTCAGTGAATATAATGGCAAGATTGAAAACGTATGGCGTAAGTTCAAGATTAGAATTGGTGATATTGAAAGCACATGGGCAGCTGCTACTCTTACTGGAACATTGGCACGTGAATTATCTAAAGACCCTAATAATGAAATAGAACTTATAGAAAGTACGATCTTCTATCCAGATAATGAAGAAGCTAAGCAATATCTATACTGCGTATCACATGAAGAAAGTCATACAGACTTAGTATTTGAACCACGTTCATGGTCACCGTGGATTGCTGCACGTTTTAATGTAGCTGTTGGTGAAACATGGGGCGCTGGTCCTGTTCGCACTGGTTTATCAATTATCAGACTAGCTAATATTATAGCTCGTTTCGAAATGGAATATGCAGGTTATAACGTTCCAATGCTTCTAATGCGTGATGTTAACTCAATTATTAACCCTCACAATATCGAGTTTAGAGGTGGTACGATGGTTGATGTGAATGATATATCACGTCCACCACTTGAAACACTTAAACTAACTGGTGATTTAAACTTTGTTCAGCTATCACTACCAAAACTACAGCAAGATATACGAGATATGCTATTTGCTGATCCATTAGGCCCAGTTGGTAATGATCAGACAGCTACTGAAGTCAGTATTCGTGATAAAGATGCACTTAAACGCAATACTGGTGCATTCACACGCATGGAATCTGAGTTAGTTCGCCCATTACTTATGAAAACTACTCAAGGCTTAAACGATCTAGGTCTACTACGTGATATTGGCGGCAAAGAGTTTAACTTTAAGATTGATGGTAACTTTGTAGATATCGAGATTAATTCTCCACTAATGGCTATTCAAAAACAGGAGAATTTTCAGAATATTACTACTTTCTACCAAACGCTAATTCAAACACTAGGTCCACAGCTTGGCGTTATGGCTACTAAAGTAGAGTTTTTACCAGGATTATTAGCTGAAGAATTAGATATACCAGTTAAACTTTTGGAAAATGAAGGCGTGCTTGCTCAGGCTGTACAACAAATGAAACAGCAAATGGGACAACCACAACAACCTCAAGGTGTACCACCACAAGCGGCTGCACCAGCACAAGTTCAAGGGCAACAACAGCCTGCACTTTCACCACAACAAATTGGGCAATAATATGATCGATGAAAAAGAGAATTTTTATGATGAAGTAATGGACGAACTAGACGCCAAAGAAGCAGTATTAGAGTCAAATCAAAAAGCTAAAGACGATGCACAAGATAGATTGGCTAAAGCTTTACATGGTTTTTATAAAAGCAAAGATGGTAAGTTTGTATTTGGAGAACTATTCAAACATTGGGTTGAAGGTAATCCAACTGACTTAACCCATGGCACATTAGCATACCTATTTGGCCGTAAAGCAGCTTATTACCAGCTAATGGAACTTGTAAAACTTTGGGAAACTAAATCTTTAGATAGTTAAACCTAGGTTAAACATATACTGCACTTAGGTTAAACACCGTTCAAGCACTGTTTGAACACCCACCAAACATAGGAGAAGCTATGACTGACGAAATACCACAGGCTATGCAACCTGCACCAGATACTATTGCAGAGATGGCAGCCAAACAATCATCTGAAACACAGTATAATGAAGGTGATTTCCCTAAATGGGGTAATGGCGAAAAATTTGATATTAAAGGATTTGATTTATCTGAAGTAGAAGGATTTGACCCATCCAGATTTAACAATATGGGTGATGTAATTAAATCCAATGTATCTTTGCGCCGTAAAGTACGTGACCAACAAGATTTGGTTATGAAAGCACCAGAGACTTATACAATTGATCCTGAGCAGTTTAATTTAGAAGATCCACTACTACAGGGATTTCTAAATATATCTAAAGAGAACAACATCTCACAGGAGTTTATTGATAAAGCGACCACACTGTTTAGCTCTCAGATAAAAGAACAAGCAGCTGCAAAAGAAGCTGACGTCAAAAAATGGACTGAAGAACAGATGCAGCTTATTGGTGACAATGGTGCTGAGCGTATGCAGAAGATTAATATGTGGGCTCAAAAGCAAGGATTGAATGATGACCAAGTTAAGCATATTGGTGAAAGCATAAAATCAGCTAGTGACTTCAAGATTTGGGAAGCAATGGCTAGCCGTGGTGTGCAGTATAGCAATCCTCCTGGCAAAAATTCACCAGTTGTTACTTCAGCTAGAACTAAAGAGACTGCTACTGCAGATCTACTAAAAGCATTTAAAGATAATGGTATGCGCCAAGATCAGAAGTACAATGAAAAACTGATGGACCTTGCAAGACAGGTCAGAGACGGGTAATATATTCGTGCTGATGTCCTTTTCAGTGTTTGTTTATATTTTAGTGTTTGTGTGTATTGATAATAAGCCTAGCGATCTCCGTTGCTGGGCTTTTTTATGCATACTCATTAGCCAGACAAACATTAAAAAAATAATTTAGGTTTGTCCGGTGTGACTGTTCTGCCATCTCTAGCAATATCTCAACTGTCAGAACAGTTTGACGACCTCCGACTACTTTTGACGATATGACGGCTATAACAGTTGCCTAAAGTGTCATTAATCGTCATTTATAGGACATCTTCGTCTGAATCTTCGTCTGAATCTTCGTGTGAACCATCTTATCTTCGTCTTAACATTTAATCTTCGTGCAAAGATTGACATAACGTCATACCCATGACACCGCTATCATGTCCAATAATCACGATTTATTACCCTTGAGTCACACAAAGCGTAATTATCTGCATGAAATGCTCATTTCCCGGACCCCCTTCCGCACAACGTTTGCTTATTATTCATGAACTTAAATACCATTTCCGCAGGGGTAAGGTACCTATAGAGGGTATAGGCGGTAGTAGTCCCTATATTGCATCTCAGATCTCATTGAGATCTCAATACGCCACATGAGATATTGACTAATTTTACCCAAGTACTATAATGTACATAAGTTACATTTCGGAGACCCTCGCATTCGCGACCTATATCTCTGAAATTGCTCCATCGACCCCCGTGTTATGCGGCCTATATCGTAAGGCAATGTTAACTAAAAAAGAGATTTTTTGGTTTAATTGGTCTTCCGATATGTATGTCTATATCTTTAATTTGTCATATCGAAGACCCTCAAAAAGAGAGGTAAATCGTGGCAAATTTAACGTCTGATTATACTAGTATTTTTTCTACTCTTTTCGACACGTCTTTCGGTGCTCAATATCAAGCCACTGGAAAACTACGTAAAGTTGTAGATCCTATGAACACCTTCTATAACGTTGGTGATAACTCAATTACTCTTGCTCGTGCTGGACAGCTAGATATGATTGCCAAAACTGGTAGTTATTCTACAGACGTGCCTGCAAGTGATATGTCAGTAGCTGCAATCAACTTCAATTTCGAATTGCGTGAATTGAAATCAGCTATTGGTTATTTCGAAACTAAAAACTTCCGTCCTGATGCTATTCCTCGTTTGGCTATGCAGCATGCGGCAGCTCTTCAAAGATTCGAAGATCAAAAAATCATTACCGCTTTAAGCGCTGGTGTACCTGCAGCCAATGTGATTGCTGATAGTGGAACTAATATGACCACTGATAAGCTAACACAAGCTCGGGAAATCCTAGGTACTAATAACGTAACTGGTGATCTTTGGGTTGTGATGCATTGGAAACAATATAAAGCATTACTTAAAGAAGTTGAGTTTACACAAAGCCTATTCAATCCAGGTACTCCATTAGTACAAGCTAACCCTGACACTTTTAATGCTCCATTTGCGGGCTTTAACATTGTTGTTATGGGTGATGTTCTACGTACTGGAACTGGTGAAAATATGGGCTTGCCTGTAGCAGCTAACATTCGTGACTGTTTTGCATTCTCTAGTAACTCTTTAGTACTTGGTTACCAACAAGAGATTCTAAACAGTGTGACTGATGTTCCTAATAACGCACGTATTGAAGTTCTAACTATGGCTAGCTGTGGTGCGAAAGCATACAACGAAACCGGTATGGTTAAAGTTCAGTGTGATGAAACAGCTTAAGGAGATTTAAATAATGGCTTTTGATATAACAAAATTTTTCTTTGCTGCACCTGCTGGACAGTCAGTAGCAAGGATACATACGTATCAATCTGGTGATGCTTCAACTGTTATTAATGTTGGTGGCTACTTTAATAGTATTGCTGAAAAATTCAAAAAGCATGACTTTATTATGGTTAGTGCAAGTGATGTTTCAGTACCATTAGTAGTAACTAGTGCTGATTATGCGGCTGTTGTAACAACAATTGCTTTTTCAGCAACTCCATTAGCTAATTCAGTGGATGGATCACATTTTAATACTTATGCAGATGGTGGCTTAACTCCGGGGGCAGTTGTTGTATTTCAAAAAACTGTACCAGGTGGAACGGCTACTACAGATTACGACATGGTAGTTACCGAAAAAGTGAAAGTCTTTGGTTACAAAGCTCAACTTAATGGTGCTGGTACTGCTGGCGACACTATCTCTATAAAAAATGGTGCTGATGTTATTAGTACTGTTAATACTACTGGTAGTGATAAAGATGTTGTAAACGAAGGTGGAACACCAGGCGGAATTGATGATGCTTTTGCAACTATCGCTTCTGGTGGAACCCTGCGGATCACACAAACTGATGGTGGTGGAACTGATTGTCCACCAATTTTGGTAACTGTGATGTGTACTTTAGTAGCCTAAATTTTTCAACCAAGGAGGTAAATTATGGCTTTTGACGCAACTAAACTTTTTATTCAACCTGGTGCTGGTTATAGTGGTGATTCGTTTTTTAGATATGAATCAGATGTTGATAACTTAGCGACAATTGTTGCTAGTGGTTATTTTAACTCAGCTACTAACAACTTTAACCAATATACTACAATTGAAATTCGCGGTACTGATGGTAAAGAGCTTGTATATGTAAACTCTGCATCACAGGCAGCGACTGTAACTGTAGCAGCATTCTCCCATCCAGTTACTTTAAGTACTGGCCAGGTAACTAGTGATCATATTCTCGATGGAACCATTGTTAATGTGGATATTAGTGCTAGTGCTGCTATAGATTATTCTAAAATGGCATCAATGACTGGTGACGCTAGCATGACTGCTAACGCTCTTACTATCAGTGGTGGTGCAGTAGATGCAGGTAAGTTAGCCAGTGATGCAGTAACAAGTATTAAAATTCAAAATAATGCTGTTTCTGCTGATAAATTAGGTACTGACTCAGTTACTACAGTTAAAATTGCTGACGGTAACGTTACTGCAATTAAATTGGCAAGTGACTCTGTAACTAATGCCAAAATGGCCGATAACGCGGTAGGTGGTGCTGAATTAAATACTCATGCAGTAGATGATTTAGCGGCAAGTGCTCAAATTATGGTTGTGTTTGATCTTACTGGTGGTGCAGCTACTGCCAATGAAGATAAAACTCTAACTCATAAAATGACTATTACCGGGTTTGAAGTTGTTAATAAACAGAATGGTTCTCCTGGAGATACTATTCAGCTTAAAACTGGTGGTGACGCTTCAATTAGTGATGCTGTATCTGTGGGTGGTGTTAATAACACTGTTCAAAGAAACAACGAGCTTTACACGGCTAACGCTGTGATTGCAGCTGCTGGAACTTTAAGAATACATGCAGTAGATGGCGGTGGAAATGATCGTCCTAATGTACGTGTTCAAGTATACGGCTTCAAAACTGCTTAGTTAAAAAGTCCGCCCGGAGGGACGTTGGTCCCTCCGAGGTTTATATAGGTGCTACATGGCTTCAAAAATAGACATTATCTCTAATGCTTTAAAACTTTTGGGTGCTCAAGGTACTGATACTATCGGCGAAGATGCCACAGATATTGTTAAAGCAATCCGAGATTTCTACGATCCTGAATACAGAAGTATTTTAGGCAGTAGATATTGGAGCTTTGCTTTAAAAGGTGCAGTATTAAGTAAGTTAGCAGGTCAGCTAAAAGTTACCGGTTGGGAATATACGTATGCCATACCTGAAGACTATTTACTTATATCTCATATGCAGCCTAAATCACGTTATGAAATCATAGGTAATGTGATCTATACAAATACTAATAATACAGATTCTAATAATTTACCAACCTTATTTTATACGCATACAGTTTCAGAAGAAGTGCTACCACCCCACTTTTCTTCTTACCTTGAGCGACACTTTGCTGCAATATTTGCAATGCCAGTTACTCAAGATGTAAACGTAGCTACATTATGGGCTAATCAAGCCAAGTTAATGCGTAATGATTCTGTGGTGGCTGACAGTCAAAGCCAAACGTCAAAACGATTCGAAAATAATTATGCAGAAGCGGCGTTTTATGGAGCGGGGTAGATGCCACTACAGTTTTCATTACAGGAAAGTTTTGCACATGGTGAAATAAGCCGTAAAGCTTTTAATGTTGAATTACAGTCATACTATATGTCTGCTGAATTTGTTCGCAATGCATATATAGATCAGATTGGATCAGCACATCGTCGCCATGGTACCAGATACCAGATTCCATATGATGACATCCTAATGGATGCTGAATTTGTATATGACAATAACACAACTTACTTACTGGGTTGGAAAGATATCCAGTTGGTAATTTATAAAAAATCGTCTGATAACTCCCTTAGTTTAGTTAATACAATTGCTTCTCCGTATACGGCAGCACAACTAAGTGATATACAGTTCTCACAGTTTAATCGCACTCTGTATAGTGTTCACGGTGATGTTGCGCCGTATCAACTAACTAGGGGAGCAGACGACCATACTTGGACTTATGCAGCTGTAAGCTTTCAAAACTTACCATCATGGGCATATGAATCTAACTACTTTAGTACCACGTTTACTCTGCCTACTAATGGGCAAAAAGCTGGCACCACTGGTGTTTCCTTAACGGCCAGTACAGCCGTTTTCACAGCAGCTCACGTAGGTGGAGTATTTGAATCTATAGGTGATAATAACAATCCCAATGGTTCTTTAGGACTAGCCAGTATTACTGCATTTATAAGTACTACTGAGGTAACGGTTACTATTGTAAATAGTTTCCCAATACCATCACCTGCAGCTTCTGCTAGTTATGAAGGAGCTCAAAGCTATTTAGCTGAACCTTTATTTAGTGCTACACGAGGCTGGCCATCTGTAGTATCTGTTGCTCAATCAAGATTACTTCTAGCCTCTGGTAATGAATCACCTAGCGTGTTTAGCTTATCAAAAGTTAATGTACCAGCTAATTTTAATGATCGGGACGGTGCTGATGTAGATGCAGGTATCACATTCTCACTACCAATGAATGAGCACAATAAAATAGAGTGGGTAGTAAACAATAAAACCTTACAGATTTTTGGTACTCAATCTATTTATAGTAATAAAAGCTCTATCTTATCAGCCCAATCACTAAGTATTAACCAGGAAGGCGACAGTGGTTGTTCAAATGCTGTTAAACCTCAAGTATTTAATAATGATATCTATTTTGTTAGTCAATTAGGTAATGCTGTATTTAAAAATATATTTCAAGCAGTATCTAGTACTTTTATAGCTGAATCAGTAAGCGCACAGGCTGATCATCTTATTGTTAATCCAGTATCAGCAGCTGTATATAATGGCGATCAAACTACTGGTAATAGATATCTTTTTATAGTGAATGGCGATGGTACACTTGCTGTACTACAATCAGTGGCAGACGAAAATATAAGCGCCTGGTCTCTGTCCGGAACTGGCCCAGATATTCATGACCCCTCTAGCATGAATCCCAACAAGGGTAAGTTTAAACGGATTTTTGCCCTAGATAATGTGATGTATGTGGTTGTAGAGCGCATTATCAACCAAGAGACTAAAACTTATCTTGAAGAACTACGCTTTGATGATTATACCGATTGTACTATTCGCCAAACTTACCAAGAAAATACTACGGTTATTGCTAATTTAGCTGCATTAGAAGCTGAAAAAGTTAAAGTTATAGCTAACGGACTAATTCTTGATGATCAAGTGGTTACAAATGGATCAATTACTATTGAAAAGGCATCCACTGATGTAAAAGTAGGACTGCCATTTTCAATTCAGGTAACACCTGTGCCAGTCAATATAGCTGGCTCTCGAACTAAGTACTTACCTAAAAAGATTGTACGTGGCTGGGTAGATGTATATGAATCTATAGGTGTGAAGGTAAATGGTACATATATACCTGAACTGAAGTTTGGTTCAAATGTGCTAGATTTGCCACCCCAGCCAAAAACAAGCTATTATGAGGTACGTCCATTGGGTTATGGACAGTCAGTATCTATTGATATAACCCAAACTGACCCGCTTCCTTTTACAATATTAGGGGTAGGCTATGAATTGGAGATCTAGTATTGAGTGGAGCATTAGGTGTAGTTGCTGGGGTGGGTTCTTTATTCGGAGGCGTTGAAGCAGAAGCTCAAGCATCAGCGCAGCGTGCAGCCCTACAAGACCAACTAAAACAGCAAGAATCAGCTACTAAACAACAGCAAACCTTAGCGTTAGAAAAAGTAAATAGCGCCATGGGCAATCAGCAGCTAATTGCAGCAGGTAATGGCTATAGTATGGCTTCAACTTCACTGGGCACT
>Ga0255047_10000468_pt1 | contig 33422 bp, 31 predicted proteins | sample JV7_2_1_MG_FD_183640 | JGI IMG/M metagenome (GOLD analysis project Ga0255047, IMG submission 183640) | Seawater microbial communities from Jervis Inlet, British Columbia, Canada - JV7_2_1 | ecosystem: Environmental > Aquatic > Marine > Inlet | place: Canada: British Columbia | collected 2016-10-06
TGGGGCGTATTCCGAGCGTGTTCGCCAACCCTGCGATCTCCGGAGGTCATGGTGGCGGATATGTGCTGCGCGGCCCCTCCCGATTCGACGCGATCCTGGAGAGCTCCCGGCTGTGTGGCCAACCATTCGAGACCAATCCCTTCCGGGCGTAGGCTCCGACGTATCGGACACGGTTCGCTGTGGGGGCCTCGGTCCCCAATCTCTTCGACCGAGATGCGTGAGAGGGTCTGACGTGAGCAACGAAGGGGCGCGCCGGCTGGGCGTGGTGAGTCTGGTCCAACTGCAACCCAGCGGTCTGATCGTCGATGTCCCTGGACAGGCGTCGATCCAATCGGTGTACGACGCCAGCCGTCGCGTCGAAGTGGAACGCCTGGAGATCTCCCCTCGGGGGATCGCAGCCACGCTGCCGACGGGGGAGCGCGTGTTGGACATCCACCATCTCGATCATCCCGACAAGGCGTACGACGATGACGACCTGGTGTGTGTCGGATTCACGGCTCACTACGACGCGATGCGCACCGAGTTCGGACATCACATGGTCGACGGGGTTGCGGGGGAGAACATTCTCATCGACTACGAGCACGAGGTCTGGCCAGACGATCTCGGCACAACGCTGGCGATAGAGAATCAGGACACCGGTGCAGTGGCGATCCTGGGGTTGGTCAGCTTTGCTGCGCCGTGTGTGGAATTCAGTCGATTCTGCGCCCAACGCCAGCACGAGGAGATCTCGACCAGGCGGTTGGGGGAGATCCTGAGGTTCCTGGATGGGGGCCGGAGAGGCTTCTTGTTGGTCTTGGACGCGGCGCTCGATATGGTCACCGTGCGACCCGGCGACACGGTATTTCTCCCGGGCGACGACCGAGAGCGTTGATCCTCGATCGGCCGTGGGTGCGGCCGCGCAGACGATTGGCTCATACCGTCGAACTGAACCATGAAGGGAAGACAACAGTGCGTGGGAACAACAACGAGAACGTCTCGACGATCCGTCCGGTCGTCCGCGGCGAGAGCATCGAGTTCACCCCGTCAGACCACCTACGAGCGAGCAGGTCCTAGGAATGGGCAAGCTCGTGGATATCGGTCACTTGCCACCTGTCGGTGAGGTTCCTGACCAGATGCATGCCCACGTCGTACGTCAAGACCGGTTCGGCGATCCCAGATCTGCTTTCCAACCCGAGGTCGTCGACGTCCCCGACCTGGGTCCGGATGATGTCCTCATCGGGGTCATGGCCGCGGGTATCAACTTCAACAACGTCTGGGCTGCTCGCGGTGTCCCCATCGACGTGATTGCGGTTCGCCAGAAGGCCGGCGAACCCTACGACTTCCACATCGGCGGGAGCGATGCGTCGGGAGTCGTCTACGCCATCGGAAGCGCAGTCGAGGGCGTCTCGGTGGGTGACGAGGTCGTGACCCATCCCGGATGGTGGGATCCGACGGACCCGGCCATCGCCCGCGGCAAGGACCCGATGATCTCACCATCAGGCGCGATCTGGGGGTATGACACCAACTTCGGTTCCTTCGGTCAGTTCTGCGTCGCCCAATCCCACCAGGTGATGGCCAAGGCCCCGCAGCTGAGCTGGGAGGAGGCCGCGGCTCCAACCCTGGTCGGCACGACGGCCTACCGGATGCTGTTCGGATGGGAAGGCAACACCGTCCAGGACGGCGATGTCGTTCTCGTCTGGGGCGGGTCCGGAGGCCTGGGCACGCAGGCGATCCAACTCACCGTCGCACACGGCGGTCGCGCAGTTGCCGTGGTCTCGAGCGACGAGCGAGGCGAGTACTGCAAACAGCTCGGGGCCGTCGGCTACGTGAACCGCAAGGATTTCGACCATTGGGGCGTTCCGCCGCACTGGACGGACGGCGAGGGGCAACGTGCGTGGACGGCCGGGTGTCGGGCCTTCGGCAAGGCGGTGTGGGAGCAGCTCGGAGAGCGACGCAATCCGGACATCGTCTTCGAGCATCCGGGTGAGGCGACCATCCCGACCAGCATCTTTCTGTGCGAGCCTGGTGGAATGGTCGTCATCTGTGCAGGAACGACCGGATACACCGCCGTTGCCGACTTGCGGTACCACTGGGTACGGCAGAAGCGCCTCCAGGGATCTCATGGGACGAACGACCACCAAGCCCTGGCCTACAACCGGCTGGTGATCGATGGCACGATCGACCCCTGTGTCGGTGACGTGTTCTCGTTCGAGGACATCGGTGAGGCGCACTACCAGATGGAGGCGGGTCTCGGTGCGTTCGGAAATCGGGTGGCGCTGGTCGGTGCGCCGCAACCCGGGTTGGGGAGGCGCTGAGAGGGCGCCAGGCACGGCGCAGAGCCGGGCGGTAGCTTGGGACCATGACCGATCACTCCTTTGCTGACCTCTACCGATCATCACTCGACGACCCCGAGGCCTTCTGGGCGGAGGCTGCCGGCGCCATCGACTGGACGAAGCCTTGGGAGCGGGTTCTCGACGCCGATGCGATGCCGGCGGCCCGGTGGTTCACCGGTGGCGAGCTGAACACCTGCTACAACGCCGTCGACCGTCACGCCGATGGCGACAGAGCGGACCAGCCCGCGCTGATCTACGACAGTGCGGTGACGGGCGTCGTGCACACCTTCACCTATGCGGAGCTGCGAGACGAGGTCGCTCGCTTCGCAGGTGTCCTCAGCAGCTACGGCGTGAGCAAGGGCGATCGCGTCGTCGTCTACATGCCGATGATCCCCGAGGCGGTGATCGCGATGTTGGCGTGCGCTCGGCTTGGTGCCGTGCACTCAGTCGTGTTCGGTGGGTTCGCCGCCAACGAGCTGGCTGTGCGCATCGACGATTGTCGGCCTCGGGTCGTCGTGTCTGCTTCCTGCGGGATCGAGGTCGACCGCGTCATCGAATACAAACCGCTCCTCGATGCCGCCATCGACCTGGCTACCCACAAGCCGGAGCACTGCATCATCTACCAGCGCCCAATGGCCACTGCCGAGATGCGACCTGGCCGTGACCAGGACTGGGTGCACGAGATGGAAGCCGCTTCGCCGCATCCTTGTGTACCTGTTGCCGCCACCGACCCGCTGTACATCCTCTACACATCGGGGACGACCGGTGAGCCCAAGGGGATCATTCGCGACAACGGGGGCCACGCCGTTGCCCTGAAGTGGACCATGAAGAACATCTACGACGTTGACCCTGGCGAGGTCTATTGGGCAGCGTCGGACGTGGGCTGGGTGGTTGGCCACTCCTACATCGTGTACGGGCCGCTACTCCACGGATGCACCAGCATCCTCTACGAAGGCAAACCCGTCGGCACCCCTGACGCCGGCGCCTTCTGGCGAGTCATCGCCGACCACGGCGTCGCCAGCATGTTCACCGCACCGACCGCATTTCGGGCCATTCGCCAGCAGGACCCCGGCGGCGAGCTCATCGCCGACTACGACCTCGGTGGATTCCGCTCGCTCTTCCTCGCCGGCGAGCGCTGCGACCCCGACACCCTGGCATGGGCCGAGGACAAGCTCGGCGTCCCCGTCATCGACCACTGGTGGCAGACCGAGACCGGCTGGGCAATCGCCGCCACATGCCTCGGGATCGAAGCCAGTCCCGTGGTGCCCGGCTCGCCTGGTCGGCCGGCACCGGGCTGGGATCTGGCGGTCTTCGGACCGGATGGGAGTGAGCTCCCGCCAGGCACGATCGGGTCCATCTGTGCCAGGCTGCCGCTGCCCCCGTCGTCGCTTCCGACGCTGTGGGAAGCCGACGAGCGCTTCGTCGACGCCTACCTGTCGGCGTTCCCCGGCTTCTACGAGACGGCAGACGCCGGGTACCTCGACGAGAACGGCTATGTGTTCGTGATGTCGCGGACGGACGACATCATCAACGTGGCGGGACATCGGCTGTCCACGGGGGCGCTCGAGGAGGTTCTCACTGCGCACCCCGATGTTGCCGAGTGCGCTGTTGTCGGCGTCGTGGATCCCCTGAAGGGCCAGGTCCCAGTGGGCTTCTTGGTGCTGAAGGTCGGTGCTGATCGGAGTGACCACGAAGTCGTCGACGATGTCGTCGCGGCGGTGAGGAACACCATCGGCGCGGTAGCGGCGTTCAAATCCGCGGTCGTTGTCGCCAGACTGCCGAAGACGAGATCCGGCAAGATCCTTCGCGGCACTATTGCGAGCATTGCCGGCGACCAGCCCTGGAAGATGCCGGCGACCGTCGACGACCCGGCGATCTTCGACGAAATCACATCGGCGCTTGGCACGATCGGGTTTCCGAAGTGACGGACGGCAGGACGATCCACACGGGTGCGGTGGCACGGAGCTCAGCGGACCTCGTCGCCGCAGCCGAGGCGGAGGTCGAGACACTGTCGATCGGGCAGGCTGTGGCGGCGCGCGACGCCGGGGCATTGCTGGTAGACGTGCGAGACGTTCGCGAGGTCAGAAGAGAGGGCACGATCCCCGGCTCGTATCACGCGCCACGTGGAATGCTCGAGTTCTGGTTCGATCCGGAGAGCCCGTATCACCATGAGGTGCTGTCGTCTGCCGAGCACATCGTCCTGTATTGCAGCCTGGGGTGGCGATCGGCGCTGGCCGCCAAGACCCTGCAGGACATGGGCATGACGAACGTCGCCCATGTCGGCGGCGGCTTCACGCAATGGAAGGCCCAGGGCGGTCCGGTCACCGAGCCCGAGCCGACAGAGCGACGCACCTAGGCCACCGCCGTCTGGGGCGAGCCGTTGTCGACGTTCGCTCCAGGGCCCAAAGCGCTCCCAGCCAGCGGCGAGCGGCGTCAGTCCGTCTGCTCCCGAACGCCGCGGCGGTCGACAGGCTCGGGATGGAAGGCCGCATCCGGAGGGGGCTCATAGGTGCCTGCTTCCATCGCTCGGTCGACGGCGCTGAGATCTCCGAAGGTCACACCGGAGAGCACGTCGATGAGCGTCGTCTGGGCCTGCGACCACGTCTCGTGGATCGGGCAGATGTCCCCCCAGTCACACGGGCCACCGCGCAGGACACATGCCTCGAGCGCGAGTTGGCCCTCGGCGGCTTCGACGACGTCCAGCACCGTGATCTCCTCGGGTCGTCGCGCAAGGTGGTAGCCGCCGTCGGGTCCGGCGACCGCCGTCAGGAGGTCGTGTTTCACGAGGTTGGCGAGGATCTGCGTCACATAGGTGTCCGGGATGTCCATCTCGGCTGCGATCTCGCGGGCCTTGCGGCGCCCCGCGTCGTAGTGGCGAGCGACGGCGAGCATCGCCCGGATCGAGTAGTCGCCCTTGCGGCCCAGGGTCACCTGCATGGGATAATCCTGACTCCAATGCTCAACGTTGAGCAATTCACTTGACGTTATCATGACACGGAGCTATAACTCGAACAGATTGGATGTGGGCCGCGAACCCCAAGGAGGCATCGCGGTGGCGTTGGAGGGCGTGAAGGTCAGGTCTCCCGAACTGCGGGGATCCGGCGTGACGCTTCCGATCGCCCGGTCCCTCACGATGGTGGCTGCGGTCACCGGGGCGATCGAAGTCGCGTTCGATCGGATCATCGTCCCGACCTTGTCGCACGCGGTGGGGCCGTCCCTGGCGCCGCTTGCCACGGCATCCGGCGTCGTCGCTCGACTGATGGTCGCCGTGACCCTCGCATTCGTGGTCGGTGCGGCTGTGGCGTGGGCCACGGTGCTGTGGCACACGAGCCCTGGAGCGGCGGTTGGGATCGGCATCGCCGTTTGGGCAGCGCTTGCCACCGGTCTCCTCGACAGCTCACTTGCAGCGGCTGTGCTGCGAATCTCCGTCACCGTGGCGTTGGCTGTGGTGGTCGTCACGATGCTGCGCCCCGGATTGGCAGCCATCGGCGTCGGCTCGGCAGCCGTCGCGGTGGTGGCCGGCCAGTGGTCGGTGGTCGGCCATGTGCTCGGGCTGCGGATCGTGGCGGAGTTCGCGTTGGCCGCGGCCCTCGTCATCCTCGCGGTGGCCGTCGCCGGTCGGACGAGAAGCCGACTCGCCGTCGCCGGCTCGTCGATTGCCGCCGGCGTCGCTGTCGTCGCGCTGAGCTCGGAACAGGGGCCGCTGCTGGCGTTGTGGGCGTCGGGAGCTGCCCTCTGGATGCCGTCGCTCGTCTATGTTGCTACAGCCGCAGCGGCGGGACTCCTCTTGGCGACCTGGCTGGCGCGGGCGCGGACGAGGTACCTGGCAGCCGGCGTCTGTCTGCTCTTGATCGCCGGGGTTGCTCCTGCGTTCGCTCACCACAGCCTGACAGGGCTCGTCGCGGTGATTGCCCTGGCTACCTACGCCGGCGCCGACGAAGGAGCACCATGGCTGTAGGAGGGTTGTCTCGCCGCCAGTTCCTGGCATTGGGAGCCGTTGCGACGGTGGGCGCGGCGACGTATCCCCTCCTGCGTCACCTGCAGGCGATCCAGCCGATCGACAACCCGCTCGACTTCTACCCCTTCCGTGATTGGGAACGGGTGTATCGCGATCAGTACGCGTACGACACCAGTTTCACGTTCATTTGCTCACCCAACGACACGCACGCCTGCCGGCTGCGCGCCTTCACCCGCAACGGAGTGATCCAGCGGATTGAACAGAACTACGACGTTGGGAGATACGCCGATCAGCAGGGCAACACCGCGTCGGTGAAATGGCATCCGAGGGGATGCAAGAAGGGCCAGACGTTCCATCGCCGCGTCTATGGGCCGTACCGGCTCAAGTATCCGTTGGTGCGCGCCGGCTGGAAGCAGTGGGCTGACGACGGCTTCCCCGAGCTCACGGAGGCGAACCGCGATACGTACTCGTTCACCAGCCGCGGCACCGACACCTTCACGCGACTGAGCTGGGACGAGGCCTATGACTACCTGGCCCGCGGCCTCATCAACGTGGCGGGGTCCTACTCCGGTCCAGATGGCGCACAACGCCTGACCGACGAGGGGTACCAGCCCGAGATGATCGAGGAGATGGGAGAGGCGGGAACCCGCACGATGAAGCTGCGCGGTGGCATGGGCTTGCTCGGCGTCATCGGCAAGTACGGCATGTACCGCATGAGTAACACGCTGGCGCTGCTCGACACCCACGTGCGCGGCGTGGGTCCCGATGAGGCGCGCGCCGGCAGGAACTGGTCGAACTACACCTGGCATGGCGACCAGGCGCCGGGACACCCCTTCGTCCACGGCCTGCAGACCTCAGAGCCAGACTTCAACGACCTGGCCAACTCGAAGCTCACCATCCAGGTCGGCAAGAACCTGGTGGAGAACAAGATGCCGGAGTCGCACTGGTTCTCCAACGTCATGGAGCAAGGGGGCAAGATCGTCACGATCTCCCCCGAGTACAGCCCACCAGCCTCGAAATCCGACTATTGGCTCCCCGTCCGCCCCGGGCTCTCCGACACCGCGATCTTCTTGACGATCACCAAGATCCTCATGGACGAAGAGCGCTACGACGAGGACTTCGTCAAGCAGTACACCGACTTCCCGCTGTTGATCCGGACCGATACGTTGGAGCGGCTGCACGCCCATGACGTGTTTGCCGGGCATGCTCCTGGGCTCCGCGCGGAAGGCCCCAGCTTCGCTGAGCAGCACCTCACCCAGGAGCAGTACGAGCAGATCGGTTTCGATGGCGTCGTGTTCGACGAGGGCACAGAATCCTTCCGGCCCATCACGAGAGACGAGCTCGGTGAGCGGATGGTGACCGCCGGATTCCTGCCCTCTCTGGGCTTCCGCGGGACGGTGCGTCTCGTGGACGGAACCGAGACCGACGTGCTGACGATCTGGGAGGCCTACCGCGATCATCTTGCCGACTACGACGTGGCAACCACCGCAGAGATCACGGGCACGCCACCCGAGCTCATCGAGCGCCTCGCCAACGACATTGCGACGATCAAACCCGTCTCGATCCATACCGGCGAAGGCATCAACCACTGGTTCCACGCGACGCTGCACAACAGGGCGACCTACCTGCCGCTGATGCTGACCGGCAACATCGGTCGGCCAGGCGCCGGCAGTCACACCTGGGCCGGCAACTACAAGGCAGCGCTGTTCCAGTCGACGTCATGGTCGGGCCCGGGCTTCAAGGGTTGGGTGGCGGAGGATCCCTTCGCCCCCAACCTCGACCCGACGGCGGACGGCAAGGACATCAGCGTCCACAACTACGCCAAGGACGAGGAGCCCGCATATTGGGACCACGGCGACCGGGCGTTGATCGTCGACACGCCGGCCACCGGCCGGAAGAACTTCACGGGCGCCAGCCACATGCCCACCCCGACCAAGGTCATTTGGACGACGAACGTCAACCTCATCAACAACGCCAAGCACGCCTACCTGGTGATCAGGGACGTCAATCCGCACGTGGACATGATCATCACGCAGGACATCGAGATGACGGCGTCGTGCGAGCTCTCCGACTTCGTGTTGCCGGCGAATTCATGGGTGGAGTTCCAGACGTCTGAGGTGACGGCGTCGTGCTCGAATCCGTTCTTGCAGATCTGGGGCCGCGACGGCATCGAGCCGCTGTTCGACTCGGAAGACGATGTCATGATCATGGCTCGCGTCGCCGAGCGTCTCGGCGCCTTGCTCGACGACTCCCGGTTTGCCGACTATTGGAAGTTTGCGCTCGAGGGCAATGCCGAGGTCTACATGCAGCGCCTGCTCGACGCCTCGGCGACCACCCGTGGGTATCGCGTCGATGACATCCGCGCCGGCGACTACGGCGAGCCGGGGGCCGCGCTGATGATGTTCCGCACCTACCCCCGAATCCCGTTCTGGGAGCAGATGCAGGACAACCTGCCGTTCTGGACGGATACCGGCCGCATGAATGCCTACGTCGACATCCCGGAGGCGATCGAGTACGGGGAGAACTTCATCGTCCATCGGGAGGGCCCGGAAGCGACTCCGTATCTCCCGAATGTGATCGTGTCCTCGAACGCAATGATTCGTCCCCAGGACTACGGGATCGGGCGCGACGAGTTGGATCCGGATCTGCGCACGGTTCGGAACATCAAGTTGCCGTGGGCCGAGGTCAAGGCCACCACCAATCCGCTCTGGGAGCAGGGCTTCCAGTTCTACTTCCTCACGCCGAAGACGCGGCACACGACCCACTCCGGGTGGGCAGTGACCGACTGGGAAGTGTTGTGGGGCAGCAACTTCGCCGATCCGCATCGGCGCGACCGCCGGTACCCGCATCTCGGGGATCGCGAAGTGCACATGAACCCGGATGCGGCTCGCGACCTCGACCTCGCCGACGGTGACTACGTCTGGGTGGACGCCAACCCGCTGGATCGGCCCTACCCCGGCTACGACCCGAGCGACACGAGCGATCCGTTCCACAAGGTGGCGCGGCTGATGCTCCGGGTGAAGTACAACCCGGCATATCCGTACCACGTGCTGATGGCGAAGCACGGCTATTGGCTGGCGACGCAGAAGACCGTCTTGGCCCATGAAACCCGGGAGGACGGTCGTGCGGTCTCGGCGGACACCGGCTACCAGTCGAGCTACCGGTACGGCTCGCACCAGAGCGTCACCCGCGACTGGGCGATGCCGATGCACCAGACGGACACGCTGTTCCACAAGTCCAAGATCGCAGTCAGCTTCATGTTCGGTGGCGAGGCGGACAACCACGCCATCAACACCGTCCCCAAAGAGACGCTGGTGCGGGTCGTCAAGGCGGAGGACGGTGGACCGGAAGGCGCAGGAGTGTGGACGCCGGCGACGACGGGCATGTCGCCTGGGAACGAGGACGCCCGGATGGAGCGGTACCTGGCAGGGGAGTACCTGACATGACGTGGCAGCCCCTCCCACTGCCCGTGCGTCACGATCCCGGCCGTGAGGTCGATGGTTCGGCCAAGGCTGTGGAAGCCGCTGATCCCTATCAGGCCACCGTCGTGGCGTTGTCGACTCCGGGACACGATGGCGGCGCCGCGATGGCGCGGACCTTCGTCGAGGAGTTCGCCAGGATGGGATGGCCTCGTGAGCGGATCGCCCGCATGTTCCGCATCTCCCGCTACGTGGCGGCCCACGCGGTGTACCGCGCTCGCGGTCCCGAGTTCGTTGCGTCGATCATCGACGACGTGCTCGGCCCAGTCCGCGCTGCCCAGACCGACGGAGAGGGCTGACATGCCGCAGGTTCCCAATTGGCAGCTCGGCAGGGACATGCACTACCGCTTCGAGGATGCTGGTTCCGAGTGGCAATTCGCCGCGATCTTCAACATCAACCGGTGTCTGGCCTGTCAAACCTGCAGCCTCGCTTGCAAGTCCACCTGGACGTTCTCCGAGGGTCAGGAGGACATGTGGTGGAACAACGTCGAGACCAAGCCGTACGGCGGCTATCCCCATCACTGGGATGTCAAGACGCTCGATCTCGTCGAACAAGCGAATCCCGGCGGGCAGACCTGGGGAGGCTCGGCGACCACCGATGCGCCGTATGGCACGTACGACGGGCTGACGATCTTCGAGGCGGCGCAGCAGACCGGCCAGCAGGCCGTGGGCTACCTGCCGGCTGACGAGGAGTGGACGTCGCCCAACATCCACGAGGACTCTCCCGTCGCCCGGGTTCCGCTGAGTGAGGGGGCGTCGCTGCCTGAGCACCAGACGTGGTTCTTCTACCTGCAGCGCATCTGCAATCACTGCTCCTATCCGGCCTGTGTCGCCGCCTGTCCGCGCAACGCCATCTACAAGCGAGCGGAAGACGGCATCGTGCTCATCGACCAGGAACGGTGCCGCGGGTACCGCAAGTGCGTGGAGCAATGCCCGTACAAGAAGCCGATGTATCGCGCAGACACCAGGACGTCCGAGAAATGCATCGCCTGCTACCCGCGCGTCGAAGGCAGCGATCCGTTGTCAGGCGGCCGACCCATGGAGACCCGATGCATGGCGGTGTGCCCCGGGCAGATCAGGCTGCAGGGACTCCTTCCGATAGACGAGGACGGCACGTGGCGGGAGGAGCCGACCAACCCGTTGTACTACCTCATCCGTGAGGAGCAGCTGGCCCTACCGCTCTACCCCCAGTTCGGGACCCAGCCGAATGTCTACTACATCCCGCCCCGCTGGGTGCCTCGCGGCTACCTCAGGCAGATGTTCGGCCCAGGCGTCGACCGGGCCCTGGCCGCGTACGAGCGTCCGTCGCGGACGGCGCAGGCGGTCCTCCAGCTGTTCCGGGCTAGCCAGCTCATCGTGTACTCCTTCGACGTCATCGAGGGAGACAAGATCTTCGAGATGAACGTCGGCGGAGAGCCGTTCGAGGTGTACAACGACACGGTGGTGGGATACGGGCAGGACGGCGAGGAGCTGGTGCGGGTGAGCGTGCAAGAAGAGCAGTTCGAGCGTTCTTCCCAGTACTTGAACACGATCTGAGGAGATGGGTGTGATACGAGCCACAGGGGAGGAGCGGGCGCTGGCCAGAGCCACGATGTATCGGTTGCTCGCGCTCTCCTTCAGCTACCCGGTCGACGATGTCGTCGAACAGCTCCACGCGCTCCGCGACGTGGCGGTGGTGGCAGCCGAGCTCATCGACGAGCCCTCCCACGAAGCGGTGCGGCGGCTGGTAGCCGGTCTGGCCGACGTCGACCGAGCCGGCCTCGAGGCGTCCTACCAGAGGGTGTTCACGCTGAGCTACTCCGAGGACTGTCCCATCCACGAGACGGCGTTCAGCGCGAGCCACCTGTTCCAACAAGTTCACCAGCAGGCGGACATCGCCGGGTTCTACCGCGCCTTTGGGTTGGACGCCGATGGTGAGCAGTCGGACCACCTGGCCATGGAGCTCGAGTTCTGTTACCTGCTGGCGCTGAAAGAGGCCCACGCCAGGGGACTGGGTGAGCAGGACCACGTTCAGCTGTGCCGGCGCGCCTCGCGGCTGTTCTTCCGTGAGCACCTGGCGCGTTGGGCGCCGCTGACCGGAGGAAGGACCATCGTCGCGGGAAGGGGGACGTGGTACGAGTCGGCTGCGTTGGCTCTGATGGCGTTCATCGCAGCCGAAGAGCGGTACCTGCGGCTGGGAAGCATTGTCCCGTACCGCGACGAGCCGGTGCACCTCCCGGACGATCCCGGCGACCTGACGTGCCCGCTGCTGGACGCCCCTGCCGAAACGAAGATCGAGTTGACACGAATGGAGGAGTCCGGTGCGATGGCCGGCTGAGAGGCTGTCCCCAACGACGGTCGCTGTTGCCGTCGCCGCGATCGGCGTCGTCCTCGGCGCCGTCGGGCTCGCTCCCGTGCGCTCGCAGACGCCGGCGCTCGACGCCCCGCAGGCGCCGGCGCCGATTGCCGACGACGAACCGTGGGCCGCGGTGTGGGAGAGCGCGCCCGCACTCCGCGTGCCCCTGTCCGCGCAGAACATCGCGCCGCCCTTCGGAGGAGGAGCGGTGAACTCGGTGACGGCGCGCGCCTTCCACGACGCCGGCCGGCTGTATGTCGTGCTCGAATGGGCGGATGGTGGACAGGATGCAAGCGTTGCCGCCACCGAGGACTTCTCCGATGCTGCTGCTCTGCAGTTCCCGATCGGGTCTGGTGCGGCTACGCCGTACACGATGGGCGGTCCCGGCCTTCCCGTGAACATCTGGCAATGGAAGGCCGTGTGGCAGGCAGACATCGAGTCCGGCTTCGAAACGACGGCGGATCGTTGGCCGGATACGCTCGTCGACCTCTACCCGCACCCGGACGATCCGCTGTATCGGCCGGCCGAAGGGCTGGGGAACCTGCAGGCGGACCGGGACCGGTCCACACCGATCGAGGACCTCGTGGCGGAGGGCTTCGGGACGCTGACGACTGCAGACGCCCAGAACGTGACGGGATCCGGCGAATGGCGTGATGGTCGGTGGCGGGCGCTGTTCGCCAGGGACCTCGATCCGGGTTCGACCGAGGCGACGACGTTCGCCGTGGGCGCCACCACCCCCGTTGCCTTCGCCGTCTGGGACGGGAACGCCGGCGACCGCAACGGCGAGAAGTCGATCGCGCAGTTCGTCGATCTCCGACTCGTCGGCGATGTCACCCTGCCGACGGTTCCGGAGGTGGTCGAACCGGATGGATCGACCACCCTCCCGATCTTCCTGGTCGGCATCGGTGGGCTGCTCCTCCTGTCCCTCCTGTTGCTGTCGTTCGGTCGGAAGCAGAAGTCAGAAGACTGACTCGACCGGTGGGGATGCGACCGAGCGGAGCTGATCTATCAAACGTTTGCCCAGCCAGCTCTCAATGCCGGCAGCCGCAACAGGCGGCCTTCGGTAGCCGCAAGCAACCGATCTCGGGCGACCGGCGTGGCGGCAAACGCGTCGGATGGTTGCCACCCATTGGGGCCGCGTCTGTCGCGGGTCGCCGCTGTGGCGGTACAGGCCGGTCGGCTGCTACCCGAGGCCCAGCTGAGCCAGCAGATCCAGCTGGTCGTAGTACTCGTGCACCTCTACGACCTCTCCGTCCTCGAACTTGGCCACCAAGCAATATGGCATGTCGACCGACTTGTCGGTCGGCGGGATCTCCCCGCCGTCAGGCGTCGCCATCGGCTCGGTGTGCGTTCCGGAGAACCGCAGTTGGAGGCAGCTCCAATCCCCCTGGGTGATGGCTCTCTCCACATCGACTCTTCCGTCGGGGAACGGAGCGACGATTCCCTTGACCAGCTCCACGCGGGCCTCACGGCCATTCGTGATCCCTGGCAGACCCGGGGTCCGCATGACGAGGTCGTTGGAGAACAGCCTTCCATAGGCTTCCCAATCCCTCTCGTTGACGGCCCGCGCCCCTCGGGCGATGAACCGCTCTACGTCGGCTTCCATTTCGTCCTCCTCTCGTCCCCGATCCCAAAGTAGTCTTCAGCGCAATGCGCTGCTGCCTCCGGCAGACACCGGCGTGTGCCCCGTCCCGGTGTCCCCAGGTGCCGTCCCGCGGCCGCACGACCCGGCTCCACCGCCGACGAACGAGACATGAGCCACTGTGTTCGCGGGTGGTCAACGAACGCTCAGCGAGGGCTCAACCCATCACACCATCCCACCAGGGACATCGGGGTCGGGTACCAAGCGCTCGAGCTCGCGGGCCTCCTCGAGCGCTTGGGCGAGGCTCATCCTGCGACCGGCGAGCCACGCCTCCTCCACGCCCTCGTTGCTCAGCGCCCGAGCCGCTGCCGACCTGGCGTCCTCGATGTCGATGGTTTCGGGCAAGATTCCCCCGCCGGCCTCCTGGCGCAGGGCGTCCACTGCGCCCGCCAGCCGCACCGCCGCTTCCGGGGCGGTAGGTGCGGCATAGGCGGCGACGAAATCCAGGAACCACACGGTGACGTGGACGTTCTGCATGTGAGCGGCTTCCTCGAGCCCTTCGAGAACGATCCTCAGCGCTTCTCTCCGGTCCCCCTGGTGATAGGTGACCCCGGCGAGGAAGACCTGTTCGGTGACGGCCAGTGCCTGATCTCCAGTTTCCCGGGCGATCACAAGAGATTCCTCCAGCAACGTCTGCGCCGCCGCGAACTCGCGTCGCCTCCACAGCGAGAAGGCCTGTGCCATGAGAACTCTCCCGACCCCCTCCCTTGATCCGAGCTCCTCGAACACCGATCGAGCTTCGGCGGCGAGCCGTTCTCCGGTATCCAGATCTTGCCTCCAGTTGGCTGCGAGGCTCATGCCGTAGAGGGTGTCTGCTTCGTTGGCGCGGTCGCCGATGCTTCGGTAGAGCTCGAGTGCTTGCGAATACCGGGTGAAGGCCTCGTCGTAGTCGGCCTGCCAATAGGCCAGCCCGGCAAGCGCGGTGAGACCCCGCGCCCGCGCCTCGGCCGACCCTCCCGAGTGTTCGAGGAGACCGTCGAGCCACCCCCTGCCTTCTGTCAGCTGATCCGAAGCTTGCCAGAAGCGCCATATGTTGCTCGCCAGGCGGAGACCGAGATCTGGGTCGTCGGCTTCCACGGCGAACCGGAGGGCACCACGGATATTGTCCACTTCGAGCGAAAGCCGTTGCACGGCAAGCCCCGTCGGGTCTCGTGCGAGCTGAGGCTCGACCTCTTCTGCCAGGCGCAAGAAATAGGATGCATGACGTCCGGCGAACTCTTGTTCTTCTCCGGCAAGCCGCAACGCCTCGAGGGCGTACTCCCGGATCATCTCGAGCATGGCGAAACGGGCCTGTCCAACATCGACCGGTCTCTGGAGAAGGCTCCCGGAGAGGAGTGAGCCCACGCTGTCGAAGATGTCGATGTCGGGGAGATCCACGACTGCAGTGGCTGCCTCGAGTGTGAATCCACCCACGAACACTCCGAGGCGGCGGAACAGCATCCGTTCCTCGGGATCGAGGAGGTCGAAGCTCCAGGCAATCGCGTTGCGCATTGTGCGGTGACGGTCGACGGTGTCTGCCGCACCTCCGGTGAGCACGCGAAGACGCCGTTCGAGGCGGCTCAGGAGATCCAGAGGAGGCAGCATCTTGATACGAGCGGCCGCGAGCTCGATTGCGAGGGGGAGCCCGTCCAGGCGGGCAGCGATTCCGGCAACCGCCGTCGCATTCGCGCTGGTCAAATCGAAGTTGGGATCCGATGCGCGGGACCGCGCCACGAAGAGGGCCACGGCGTCGTACATGGCCAGCTCCTCGACATCGGGAAGGTTGTCGAGAGGGGGGATGCCGAGCGGCGGCACCGGGAACTCTTGCTCACCGGACAACCCGAGCGACGACCGGCTGGTGACCACGATCTTGATTCCGGGAGCGGCGTCGAGCAACTCCCCGATGAGCGGTGCCGCGCCGGCAATCTGTTCGAAGTTGTCGAGGACGATGAGCGAACGGCGGTCACGGAGAAACGCCTTGAGTCCATCCAATGCAGATTCCGACACCACCTGGCCGAGGTCGAGCGCGCGGGCGATCTCCGAGTCCACCAATCTCACGTCACTCACAGCGGCGAGCGGAACGAAGAACGAACCGTGGGGATACTCCAGGCGATGATCTGCAGCCAGACGAAGGGCGAGGCGTGTCTTGCCAGAGCCCGGGGGTCCCGTCAGCGTCAGCAACCGAGACGTCTCGAGAAGCTCGGTTCCCTGGGCGAGCTCACGCACTCGACCCACGAAGCTGGTTCGTTGCATCGGTAGGTAGCTGAGCAGGCTGACCGCTCGCTCTCCCGAATCCAACTCCAGAGTCGGGTCCTGAGAGAGGATGCGTTGCTCCATCCGGCGAAGCGCAGGTCCGGGTTCGAGGCCGAGTTCCTCGGCCAAGGTCGTCCGCGCCGTCTGGAACGAACGAAGAGCATCTGCCTGCCGATTCGAGCGGTAGAGCGCCATCATGAGCTGTTCCCAGAATGCTTCCCGGAAGGGATGCTGGACCACGAGGTCATGCAGTTCTTCGACGAGTGCGCCGTGCCGACCCAGATCGAGGTCGGCCCAGATCCGCTCGACGAGCGTCGCCAGCCGCAGCTCTTCCAGGCGCACAGCCTCTTCCCTGGCGAACGCCTCGTCGGCGACGTCGGCCAGGGCAGGGCCACGCCAGAGGCCCAGCGCCTCGTGCAGCACCGCGCTTGCCGTATCCGGGTCCCTGCGGGCGCGAGAGGCGCGACCCTCGATCGCGAGCCGCTCGAATCGAGCGGCGTCGAGTTCGTCTGGCTCGACGTTGAGTAGATAGCCGGCTGCCTGGCTCTCCAACTTGTCGCAGCTTGGGCCCAGGGCCTTACGAAGGCGCGATACGTAGACATGGAGGGCGTGGCGGGCGGTTTCGGGAGGGTCGCCCGACCAGAGGTCTTCGATCAGGCGGTCGGTGGTCACCACCCGGCCCGGGTTGATCAGGAGCCGAGCGAGCAGAACTCGTTGGCGGGGGGAGCCGAGATCGATGGGATCCCCCTCCTGGAGAACCTCGACTGCTCCGAGGATTCGGAAGTCCGAGTGCACCCGGTTCCACAGGCTACTGAGGAGATCGATTGAGCGTCGTGCGAGTGGCCGTTGAGGGCAATGGTTCACGATTCGGGGCATGCCAGCGCGGCCCGCACCCAACGTCGGCATCGCTCAGGCGCTCTGCGAGGCGCTGTCCGGAGAGAACGTTGATGGGGCAGACTCCTCCCTCGATGAAGCGTCTCTGTTCCACGTGCCAGGGCGGTCGGGTCTGGCGGGTGATTACCAGGGGCGTGAGGCGATCCTCGGACTGGCGAAGCGGATGGCGGAACTCACGGACGGGACGTTGCGGCTCAGCGAGCCGAGCGCCGCCGTGGAAGGCGGCGTGCTCCGCTTGCATGGTCGAGTCAGGGCAACGCGTCACCACAAGTACCTCGACACGGACGTCGAGCTGGTCGTCTCGACTCGACGAGGCAGGGTCCAGGAGGTTTGGATCTCCCACGAGGACCAGCCCCACGTCGACGACTTCTGGTCATGAGGCCACCACGCGAGACTCCCGTTCGTCCACTGCCGGACGCCTGACCGGCGAGCTCTTCGCCGGGCGTGCGTGGTGGAGCCGTAGAGATGGCGGCTACGCGGCGTAGTGGCCGATCACGGCTGCGCCGGTGATCTCGAGGATCCCATGCATGACTTCGGCTGGCAGCTCTGGGTTGGTGATGGTCAGGGAGGTGATGCCGTGAACGATCGACCAGAACGCAAGCGCCATCTCGAGAGGGTCTGCGGGAGTGATGAGGCCTGCGGCTGCAGCCCTGTCGAGGTTGTCGATCAACTCGGCCAGGCCGGGTGCCCGACTCGGGTCGTCCGGGTCTTCGCCAGACGGCGGCGGGAGGGGCGTCATGAAGAGGACCCGGTAGTGCACCGGGTGACCGACCCCCCAATCCAAGTAGGCGTGTCCTCGGGCCTTCAGCTCGACGATCGGGTCGTCGGTGGTCGGGAGCGAGCCTTCGAGATCCTCGGCGAATCGTTCGTATCGGCGCTGCCCGACTTCGTGGACCAGCGCGTCCTTGGTCGGGAAGTAGTAGTAGAGGGCAGGCGGTGTGCATCCCACCGCATCGACGACCGCGTCGATGGAGACCGCGTCGACGTTGCCGGTTTCGAACAGCAGCCGATCGGTGGCGTCGAGGATCATCTCCCTGAGCTGGCCCCTCGGCAATCGCGCCATGTGGAGTCCTCCTGTTTTTAGTTACACTAAAGCCTAGAGAGCCCAGAGAGAGCGTGAGATCGCGAACGCTCGGCGGATTGACCGGCGGGACTTCCGCCCCTAACGGAGGCCACCCGGAGCCGGGGACAATCTCAACAGCCCATGCCACCGAGGAGCCCATGGATCGCAGGGAGTTCATCGACGGATCGACCGCCATCGTGCGCGGGGCGCTCGACGCGGGATGCACCTTCTTTGCCGGGTACCCCATCACGCCGGCGTCGCCGATCCTCATGGCGATGATGCGTGAGCTGCCCCGTGTGGGCGGCGTCGCCATCCAGGGTGAGGACGAGATCGCCTCGATCGGAATGTGCATCGGGGCAACGATGGCCGGCGCCAGGGCGATGACCGCGACGAGTGGCCCCGGTATCAGCCTCTACAGCGAGAACATCGGTCTCGCCGTGATGGGCGAGGTGCCGTTGGTCATCGTCGATGTGCAGCGCCTCGGACCGGCAACCGGGGGAGCGACCACGGCCGCCCAGGGCGACGTGCAGTTCGTTCGGTGGGGGACTGCGGGTGGGTTCCCGATCATCGTGCTGGCTCCGTCGGACGTCGCCGACTGCTACCACCTGACGATGCAGGCATTCGACCTCGCCGAGCGGTTCCGCTGCCCCGTGTTCCTCCTCACCGACAAGGAGCTGAACCTCACGATGAACACCGTTGCCGTCGACGACTTCCGGCCGGCACCGGTGCGAGCCCGGGTGACGGCCGGCGCCCCTGGGGATCCCTATCGCTACGAGCCGGCCGGTCACGTGGCGCCGTTACGTCACTTCGGAGCCGGAGAAGTCGTGAGGTTCACCGGCTCGACCCACGACGAAGGGGCCTTCATCACCAAGGACCCCGGCCGAATCGGTGCGCTGAACACGCACCTCGAGGCGAAGATCGAGGACCACCGTGACGAGATCGAGATGGTGATCGCGGACCGGGGTCCCGATGCCGGGACACTGGTGATCGGCTACGGCATTACGGCAGGAGCGGTGCGGGCCGCGGTACAGACCGCCCGAGCACGCGGTGACACTGTCTCCTCACTCATCGTGCAGAGCTTGTGGCCGATTCCGGAGACGGCTCTGGCCGACGCCCTCACCGGTACTGATCGGGTCGTCGTCGCCGAGTTGAACCGCGGGCTGTACCGCCGTGAGGTCGAGCGACTCGCCGGCGAGCGGGACGTCGTCGGCGTGCACCGGATGGACGGAGAGCTCGTCGCCCCAGACCAGATCCTGGAGGCCCTGTGACCACCATCACGATCACCGGACCCGCCACGTTCCGCAACGACCGTCCGTATCCGTTCTGCCCCGGTTGCGGTCACGACGCCATCCTCGACGCGCTCAACGATGCCCTCGTGCTGCGCGGCGCGACACCCGATGGGGTCGTCATCGTCAGCGACATCGGGTGCGCCGGCCTCTCCGATCAGTACTTCGCCACGAGCGCCTTTCACGGCCTGCACGGACGGAGCATCACGTACGCCAGCGGAATCAAGCTCGCCCGGCCGGATCTCGACGTCATCGTGATCATGGGCGATGGCGGCGCCGGCATCGGCGGAGCTCACCTGCTGAGCGCGGCGCGGCGCAACCTCGGGATCACCGTGCTCGTGTTCAACAATCTCAATTTCGGAATGACGGGCGGCCAGCATTCTGTCGCCACGCCGACCGGTGCCGTGACCACCACCACGCCGCTCGGCAACATCGAGCGGCCGCTGGACATCTGCGGCACCGTCGCCGTCAACGGAGCCGGCTACGTCTACCGGGGCACGAGCTACGACGATGATCTGGCCGAGCGCATCGCCGAGGGGATGGCCAGCGGTGGCTTCGCCCTTCTCGACATCTGGGAGCTGTGCAGCGCGTATTTCATGCGGAGCAACAAATTCGGGAAGAAGAGCATCGAGCGCACCCTGGACGAGCTGGGGTTCGAGGCCCGGGTGGCGCGGCGGCGAGAGATCCCCGAGTACTCCGCGGCGTATCGGGAGGCGTTCACGGGTGTGGCGGAACGGCCGACGTTCGGAACACACGGCCTGGAGCCGACCCTGGCCTCGACGCTCACCGCGCCGTTCTCCATCGTCCTGGCAGGCGCAGCCGGCGGGAGAGTGCGCTCGGCGGCGAGACTCGTAGGTACGGCGGGCATCCTCTCTGGCCTGTGGGCTGCCCAGCGGGACGACTACCCCGTGACCGTACAGACCGGCCACAGCGTCTCGACGATCATGCTGAGTCCAGCCCCGATCGATCTCGTCGGTGTGGCCGCCCCCGATGCGCTCGTCATCGTGGCTCCGGAGGGAGCGGCCAAGGTCGCCACCGCAGCCCGGGCGATGGCGGAATCGGCGACCGTCTATGCGCTGGAGGGGTTCACCGGAATCGAGACTTCGGCCCGGGTACGCACCCTCGACCCGGTCCGGTCGGAGACGCGCCTGTTCAAGGCCGACCTCGCTCTGGCGGCATTGGTGGCGGTGGCGCAGGATCACGGTCTGATTCCGCGGGACGCCCTGGACGAGGCGGCGGTGCGCAGCGGCCCGTTCGCCGACCGCAACGCGGCGATCGTCAGGTCGGGGGCTTCGCTTCTGGAATGGATCTGATCGTGGGGTGGCGCGCATACGGCCTGCACTGGCCGGTTGGGGTGGTGGTCCTCGCCATGATGGCGTCGTGTGCACCGGCCGATGCACCAGCCGGGTCGCTCCCCCTGGACGCGCTTGTTGTCTGCAAGGTGGCGGCCGACTGGGCGGCCCCGCAGACTGTTGGGCTGTCCGAAGAGATTCCGCTCGCAGACGTCGACATCGGGGGGCAGGCCAGGGGTCGCTTCGGCCTGGCGGAGAACGGCGTGTTCACGACCTCAGTGTTCGATATCTCCGGCGATGCCGATGACATGATCGGAGCCACCCGGGTCGATCTCGAGCCGCCGTCACACCTGCAAGCGCGGTCGGTGCTGGTGGACGCCTCGTACGTTCACCCAACGAACCGGGGCAACGTACGAGTGACTTGTGAGGTTCCGTGACGCGTCAGCCGGTCTGGCGGAGGTCCCTGCGCGAGAACAGGATGATCGACAGGCCCACGAGCGCCACGAACAGCCCGGTCAGCACGGCGGCGTTGCCCCAGTGCATCCCGTTCACGAGCGGGTCGCTTCCCAGGTAGTAGGAGAACGGCGACCAGCGACCGGCCTGGGCGAGGCCGTCGTTCAGCTGGGAGAACGAGTTGAACAGATGGGCGATGAGTGCCGCGCCGATGGTCACGAATACCGCCACCTTGACCCTCCCTGTCCCCGCGCTCAACACGAGCGAGAGTCCGCCGAAGACCAGTCCGAGGAGGGTGACGAGCAGGCACGTCGCTGCGATGTTCCCGATGCTCATCCCGAGGCCGCCGAGTAGCGATCCCCCGGCGACGCCGGCGAAGGTGGCGAACCCCACGGCGAAGGCATGGACGATCATCGTCCAGGTCTTCTCGATGATGAGGCGCGAACGTGGGATCGGGTTCGCCAACAGCAGCCCGATCGTGCGCTTGGCCTCCTCGCCGGCGACCGCAGCCGCTCCGATCGCCACGGTTACCACCATCACGGCGATCGGCGCCATCATGCCGAAGGTTTCGACCTGGTAGAACCCTTCGGGCGTGCTCATGTCACCGCCGCCGAACAGGACGAGCAACGTCTCGGGGAACTGATCGGCAAAGCCGAGGAGCGTCTCGTCCATCAACGTGTACATGGGGCCCATCAGGAGACCCATCATGAAGAACATCACCGCCGCGGTGACGACGAGCAGCCCTTGATGCTCCGAGGCGGTCTTGACCCAGATCCGGGACACGCGTGCCGATCCCGCGAGCCGGTCGGCGACGCGACGCGTCAGCGGGTGCTCCCGCAACCGGTCGAGGAGGGTGGCACCGACGGTCGGTCCCTTCAGGTCGAGCCGGTTGATCCCGACGAGCGCCGCTACTGCGAACACGACGCTCCCGGCGGTGAGCAGGCCGAGGTGGCCCCAGTGAACGCCGTTGATGAGGGGCTCGCTGCCGTCGAAGTAGTACCAGGGGAAGGCCCTGGCGAGGTCCTCGAGCCCTTCGATGAGGGGCAAGAGACCGACGGCGACCAGGGAAACGATCATCACACCGGCCGTGGCTCCTGCTGCCAGCGACTTGTTGCCGGTCCAGGCCCCGATTGCCATGGCGAGGAAGCCGTAGAAAAGGGAGTTGATGAACAGGTGCAGCGTGTAGGCGCCAACGGCCATCTGCCCGAGTTCGACGTTGAGTAGCTGGGGCACGATGAGGGCGGCGAGCCACAGGGCCGCGGCGCCCAGAGCCGTGAGTACGACCATCGCCCCGGCCTTGGAGACCATCACCTGCGTCCGACTCCGCGGGTTGCCGAGCAGCAGGCCGATCGTTCCCGCCCGCTCCTCACCGGCGATCGAGCCGGCGCCTGTCACGAGCGCCAGAGCCGCAAAGGTCAGCGCGCCGTACAGGCCGTACGCCACGCCGACGGCCAGGCTGGCGACGTCGGCCCCTTCGGGGATGTTCATGAGCGACCGGAACACTTCGGGCAGTTCGGTGTACACCGCAAGGTCGATATCGCGGTACACCGCCATGGCGAACATGAGCATCGCCGCGAGGCTCGCCGCGGCGATCGCCGTGCCCCTCCAGCGGTCCCGGGTCGTCTTGGTGAAGACGTTGGCGAGCATCAGGTCGCTCCCTCCTCGCCCACGGTCTCCTCGTCCCGGTAGTACGTGAGGAAGATCTCTTCGAGGTCGGCTTCTTGGGTCGCAATGTCCACGAGTTGGTACCGATCCGCCACGGTCTTGAGGAGCACGTCCATCGTCCCGTCGTAGGAGAGCACGGCGTGGTGGTTGTTCACGGTGACGTCGCGCACACCGGGAACGGCGGTGAAGACCGCGGCGTCGACCGGAGACGCGAACTCGAGTTCGACCCTCCGGATGGCCTTCGACCGCAGGCTTGCGACCGCTTCGAGGGCAATCAGCCGCCCGTGACGAATGATGCCCACCCGGTCGGCAACCCGCTGGACCTCTGACAGGGTGTGGCTGGAGAGGAACACGGTGCGGCCCTCTGCGGCAACTTCGCGCATCATCGCCTGGAACGCCCGTTGGATGAGGGGGTCGAGCCCGGAGCTGGGCTCGTCCATGATCAGCACCTCTGGTCGATTCATGAACGCCTGGATCAACCCGACCTTCTGCCGATTTCCGGACGACAGATCGCCGACTTTCTTGGTCAGGTCGGCGTCGAGCCGGTCGGCCAGAGCGTCGACGTATGTCCAGTCGACCCCGCCGCGCAGGTTGGCGAAGTACGTCAGGGTGTCGCGACCGGTGAGGTTGGGGTACATCGCCAGATCTCCAGGCACGTACCCGATGTGGCGACGAATGGCGACGGCGTCGGTGTGGGTGTCGAGCCCGAGAACCGTTGCCTTCCCCGATGTCGGCCGGATCTCGTCGAGGATCGTGCGGATGGTGGTTGTCTTGCCGGCTCCGTTGGGCCCGAGGAAGCCGAACACCTCTCCGGCACGCACGTCGAGATCGAGGTCGATGAGCGCCTCGACGTCTCGGTAGTGCTTGGTGAGGCCTGCGGTGTGGATGGCGATCTGATCGGTCATGACGTTCCTTTGGACGGCTGGCGGTCATCGGGCGTCGGCGCGAGGTCGGACATCGCGGTCACGGCATCCGTGAGGTGATCACTGAGGGCTTCGGTGAAGATCCCCTTGCCGAGGATCTCGTACACGGGTGCGGCGTAGCTGGCGATCGCAGGGTTCCGGCCGAGCTCGGGATCGGTGAGGTCGACACCGAGGAGCCGTTCGAGGTGCCGGTGGAGGACCAGCGCTCCCAACGACCAGATGGCGACGACGGTCGCCCGCTCGTGCGGGTTCGCCGAGGGCCGCAGCATGCCCGACTCGACTCCTTGTTGCATGTATTCCTCGGCGTCCGCCACCAGGTCGTCGACGAGCTTGGCCACGGCGGCGGAGTCGTCGACCAATACCTTGGCCAGGTAGCCGGCCAGGGGCCCGATGTCGGTGTCGCGCAACGTACCGAGCACGTCGAATCCGGGGCCTGCGCTGAGCGTGGCTTCCTTCTGCTGACGGATACCTGCTGCGACGTGCTCGTCGCACGCGGCGCGCAGTCCTTCCATCGATCCGAAGTGGTGGATCACCGAACCGGGAGAGACGCCAGCGGCGGTTGCCACCTTGCGGGCGGTCGTGCCGGCGACTCCGTGTTCGGTGAAGCAGGCGATCGCGGCGTCCCGGATCCGAGCCCGAGTTGTGCGGTCGTCCGGCCCCCCCGTCACTGCTGCCGCTGGTCTCATGACGTTGAACTCATGTTCAATAGTCTATATGACTGTTCAAGCGATGTCGATCTCTGCTGCGGTTCTGCGCTCCTCGCCACGGCGATGGCGCTCGCCACAACGGCCCACCGGGCTGATGGCTCCTGCGATTCCCGACCCAGAGAGCCATGACCACCGTTCGTAGCACTCGATCGAGGTTCGCCGGGTGGCACGCTCCGGTTGGGTCGACGGCGCCTGATGCGCCCCGACCCGGTCCCCGATCACCGTTATTCGGCCTCTTCGGGGCGGAGGACGGCCACGGCGCGTTGGGAGTGAGCGACGACGCCCGCGGCAACGCTGCCGGCGAAGATGCGACGCAACCCGGTACGGCCGTGGGTGGTCATCACCGCGGTGGCATCGTGCCCGACAAAGTCGACGATGGCCCGATCGGGATGATCGGAATGGAGCACCTCGTATTGGACATCGAGGCCATGGTCCTGCCCGACGCGCCTCGCCAGGTTGTGGACGTAGCCCGCTTCGTCTGCGACCTGGGCTCCGTGGCGGGCGGCCGCAGCGACCTCGCCCGGGCTCACCACCGAGATGATCCACAACGGCACGCCGAGCACTTCGGCGAGTTCTGCAGCGGGACCGAGCGCTCGCTCCGACAACTCGGAACCGTCGACCGGGACCACGACGCGCTGCGACCGTTCTCCGGGGCTGGGATCGACGTTCGGGCCGACCATGAGCACGGGCCGGCCGATCGCCCTGGCGACGCCCTCGGCGATGGAACCGAAGTGACCGGCATGGAAGCGCACAGACCCTGCGGTCGCAATGCACACAACGGCCTGGGTCCCAGCCTCGGCCACGATGGCTGCGGCCGGATCGTCGGAGACGATCGCCTTGGTGGTGACATCGGCGTCTGGCAGGCGGTCTGCAATGGTGCGCAGCCACGCCGATCGGTCGTCGGCTTCGGCGGCGTCGACCACGCTGATGAGTGTCAGCGGCGACCCCAATCTGGTGGCGACCCTGGCAGCCAGGCCCACCGCCCGCACGCTGTCGTCGCGCCCGTCGAGCGGCACGATCAATGGCGCCTGCACCCAACTCCCAGTCATGATCCCTCCTCGCCGCGGCTTCGTCCTCACACGGTATCGCAGATCCCGGGCGCACACCCGAGCCGAGTGACCTTTTGTTCGACCCGGTCTGGTGGGCATGCTGATGGGACGCCCTCAATCACGGCGTACTGCTAGGAAACAAGCGAATATGCTAGATTTCTAGCGATACATGCGCACCAACCTTCGGATGCTTCGGGAAACAACAGGGCTCACCCAGACGGCACTCGCCGTCCGCGCCGGGGTGAGCCGACAGCTGGTGGGAGCCGTCGAGGCGGGCCGGCATCTGCCTCGCGTGGATGCCGCCTTGGCCCTGGCCGCGGCGCTCGCCGTCAACGTCGACGATCTGTTCGTCACAGACACACGGGCCGTGGACATCGTCTCGGGGACCCCACCGCGAGACGGAACCTTGGTGCGGGCGGCCCTTGTCGGAGAGGGCATCGTCACTGCTGCAGCGCGCATCGGACCGGACGGATGGGACGTCGCGGACGGTGTCGTCGAGGCCGGAGAGTTCTCTCCCTTCGACCGCACACGGCAGGGACCGGTACTTGCCGGATGTGAGCCGGGGCTCGAGCTGGTGGAACGACTGCTGCGTGAGGGAGGGATCGGGGCAGTGACCGTTGGTGCTTCGAGCGCATCGGCACGAGCGGCGCTCGCTGCGGGACGGGTCCACGGCGCGGTCGTCCACGGAGCAGGCGTTCTCCCAGCACACGAAGACGCCGTGTGTGTCCACATTGCTCGCTGGCGGGTGGGTCTGGCGGCTGGGAAAGACGCCACGCCTGGGTGGTCTGGCGATGCCCTCGCCGGACGGTTGGCCGTGGTGCAGCGCGAAGAAGGCGCCGGGGTGCAGCACGCCTTCGAGAATGCGCTGGAGGTCGCCGGTCCTGTCGCCGGTCCTCGAGTTGGGAGCCATCTGGAGGCTGCGCGCCGTGCCGTGCTCACCGGTCTCCCCGCCGTAACGATCGAGCCGGCTGCGCTGGCAGTCGGTGCGACCTTTCATCCCCTGGAGGTCCACCAGGCGCAACTCTTGATCGCCATCGATTGGATCGAGGAGGCGTCGGTCGCTGCGGCGCTCGACGTTCTGGCGTCGCGACGCTTCCAGGACCGGTTGGCGGCAATCGGTGGGTACGACCTCGATGGGTGCGGGACGAGGGCGGCGTGACGGTCCGACTGATCGTCGGAGTGCTCGCGGTGCTGGCTGCCGCGTGTGGGCCGGCACAAGGTGCAGGCGAGGGAGTCGAGGGCCGGATCGTCGTCTCGGCAGCCGCTTCCCTCACCGATGCCTTTGCCGCCGTGGCAGTCGCCTTCGAGGAAGCACATCCTGGGGTCTCCGTTGCCCTCAACATCGCCGGCAGCTCCCTCCTGCGTGAGCAGATCCGCGAGGGCGCCCCCGTCGACGTCTTCGCATCGGCGAACACCGCGAACATGGATCAGCTCGTCGCCTCCGGAGATGTGGTAGCGCCGGAGATCTTCGCCAGCAACCTCCTCGCTATCGGTGTGCCGGCGGGGAACTCGGCAGGAGTCGACGGTCTGGATGACTTCGCCGATGAAGCCCTCCTCATCGGGCTGTGTACACGGGATGTTCCGTGCGGCGAGTTCGGCAGGTTGATACTCGCCAGGGCCGGAGTGGTTCCGGCGCTCGACACCGATGAGCCAGACGTCCGGGCCCTCCTGACCAAGATCGAGGCAGGCGAGCTCGATGCCGGGATCGTGTACGTCACCGATGTCGCATCATCGGCCGGGGTCGATGGCATCCCCATCGACCCCAAGGACAACATCGTCGCCGAGTACCCGATCGCCCGACTGACCGGCTCCGCCAACCCGGAGACGGGGGACGCGTTCGTGGCGTTCGTGCTCTCGGCGGGCGGGCAAGAGATCTTGGGTCGCTTCGGATTCGTGGTGCCATGACGGCCGTCCGCTCCACCCGCACGGTGCGCCGACCCCCGGCCGTATTGCTCATTCTGGCGGCACTGGGGATGGCGGTCTTTCTGATCCCGCTGGTCGGTTTGCTGGCGCGGACACCCTGGCGCGATCTCCCCGCGCTCCTGGTCGGCGACATCGTCACTGATGCGCTGCGGCTGTCGCTGGTCGCCTCGCTCGGGGCAACCGGGATCTCGGCGGTGGTCGGCATCCCGCTGGCGTTCGTGCTGGCACGGGTCGAGTTCCCTGGCCGCGCCGTGGTGCGTGGGCTGGTGCTCCTGCCGTTGGTGATCCCGCCGGTCGTGGGGGGCGCTGCCCTCCTCTTTGCGCTGGGGCGGCGGGGAGTCATCGGCGAGCCCCTGCACGAAGCGACCGGTCTGGTACTGCCGTTCTCCATGTGGGGCGTGATCATCGCCACGACCTTCATCGCGATGCCCTTCCTCGTGATCACGGTCGAGGGGGCGCTGCGCAACTTGGATCCCCGCTACGAGGGTGCAGCGTCGACCCTCGGCGCCGGACCCTGGACCGTTCTGCGGCGGGTCACGTTCCCCATGATCGGCCCTTCCCTCGCTGCGGGACTGCTCCTCACATGGGCACGCGCCCTCGGCGAGTTCGGGGCGACGATCACCTTTGCCGGCAACCTCCAGGGCCGAACCCAGACGCTCCCCCTCGCGGTCTTCGTCGCCCTCGAGAGCGATCGCGACACGGCGGTTGCGCTGAGCCTGATCTTGGTGGCGATCTCGCTGACGGTGCTCGTCGTACTTCGGGAGCGGTGGTGGAAGGTCCTGTGACCGCCGGTCTCGACGCCCGCCTCATGGTCACCCGCTCCGGCGGCTTCGTTCTCGATGCCCACCTCGCGATCGCGCCGGGCATGACCGTTGCCTTGCTCGGACCCAACGGCGCCGGCAAGTCGACGGTCGTGTCCGCCCTCGCCGGCCTCATTCCGATCGACGATGGCGTCATCGTCCTCGGAGGAGTCACGCTCGATGATCCGGGACGCGCCGTGTTCGTGCCGCCGGAAGAGCGCAGGGTCGGAGTGGTGTTCCAGGATTACGTGCTCTTCCCGCACATGACGATCGTCGAGAATGTCGCCTTCGGTCTGCGGAGTCGAGGGGTGGAGCGGGCGGTGGCGCTCGCCGCGGCCGTGGAGTGGCTCAACCGGCTCAGTGTTGCCGACCTCGCCGCTCGTCGGCCGGATGACCTGTCCGGTGGTCAGGCGCAGCGGGTCGCGCTGGCCCGCGCCCTCGTCATCGAGCCGGACCTCCTCTTGCTCGATGAGCCCCTTTCTGCCCTGGACGTCACGACCCGGGTCGACCTGCGGCGAACCCTCTCCGATCACCTCGAGGGGTTCCCCGGACCCCGGCTGCTGATCACGCACGATCCCACCGAGGCTTCACTCCTCGCGGACGAGATCTACATCCTCGAGGACGGCGCGGTCACGCAGGTCGGCGGGCCCGACGACATCAGGCTCCGTCCCCGAACGCGCTACATCGCCGACCTGGCCGGGTCGAACCTCGTCGTCGGTTCCGCGAGCGAGGGGGTGATCACGACCAGCGATCACGTGCTCCACATCGCGGACCTGCACATTGCGGGGGACGTTCTGGCGACCATCCACCCCCGTGCCGTTGCCCTGCACCGCCACGAGCCTGAGGGGAGTCCGCGCAACACGTGGGAGACGACCGTGATTCGCGTCGAGTACCACGGTGACCGGGTTCGGCTGCAGACCGGCGACCCACTCCCGCTGACCGCGGAGATCACACCGGGGGCCGTCGACGCGCTCGAGCTCAGCGAGGGATCGGCCGTCTGGCTGTCAATCAAGGCGACCGAGGTCGCGGTCGATCCGGCGTGACCTCAGGGCCGCCCGACATCAGGACGTTCTCGTGCGCCAGCCCTGAGCGTACGACTCGCGGGCGACCGCGGAGTAGGGCGTTGGTGACACCTTCACCCGGATCTCGGTCTGGCGGTGGCGCTCGACGGTGGTCTTGTCCGTGCCTTCGTTCTCTTCACCCCACACGAGGGTGAGCACGTCGCCGATCGCGATCTTCGGGTCGACGATGCCGAGCGAGATCATCGCCCGATCGTTGAAGGTGTAGCCGCTGAACATGGAGAAGCCGACCGTCTCCCCAGCCATGGTCACGTTGTCGTACGTTGCCGAGGTGTAGTTCGACAGAGGCAGGTCGATGATCTTGGCGTTGTCCAGCTCGAACATCGACTGGAAGACCCGGCCGACGTCCTCAGGGTTCCACTCGAACGTGACCTTGCGTCGGTGCGGCTGGTCGGCCATCTCCTCCAAGGCCTCGCGGCCGATGAAGTCGTGGTCGAACTTGATGTAGCTGCCGTAGCCAAGCTCGTGGGGGGTGACGTAGTAGTCCTCGATGTTGGCGGAGACGAAGCTGCCGCCGATCGAGCCCATGGCCTCGTAGCCGGTAGCGGGCAGCCACTCCCGGTACGACTTCATGGCGTCCCCGGAGTACACCGCAGGAAGCTCGGAAGGAATCCAGCCTGATTCCAACGTGTTGGTGGCGTACGCCCGGGAGCCGACCTGACGGAGGCCGAACTCGCTCCCGGCTTCGAGGATCGCATCTCGGATCTCGGCGCCCTCGGCGTATGGGCCCCACACCTCCAGCCCGGGAGCTCCCGCCATGCCGTGGCGCAAGGCGCGCACTTGTCGGCCGGCGATCGTGATCTCTCCGAGGTTGAAGAACCGGATGTCTGGCAGGGGCCCTCCGTTCACCTTCTCGAGGATCTGCGTCGCACGGGGACCCTGGATCTGATACCGGTACCGCGTGCGAACGACAGCCCTGGCCCCCGGCCGCGATGGCGACCGGTCATCGCGGGCGAGGGTCACGTCGTAGTCGCCGGTCTCTGCGTGGAATTGCACCCAATTGACGGTGGGCACGCGCCCGACCATCAGCAGCTGGTTCTCGGCCAGCGGGAACAGGATCACATCGCCGATGACGTAGCCGCCGTAGTTGCACGGCACGAAGTGCTTGGCCTTGGTGAGGGAGAAGTCGGCGAAGCTGTTGATCGCCAGACCGGAGATCAGTTTCACGGCGTCCGGGCCTTCGACCATCAACTCAGCCATGTGGTGGGACTGGTCGTAGAGCACGGCCGTCTCTCGCCATGCCCGCTGTTCGTCACGCCAGTTGGTGAACTCCGGGGGCACCACGGGGTAGACGTAGGCACCGATCCGCGAATTGCGCAGCAGGTCGACGGTGTTGTCCGCAGCCTGCAAGACGTCTTCCAGGCTCACCGTCGTCATGGTGTCTCCTCCTCGGCAATGGTGGTCTCGGGTCCGCCGTGATCGTACGCGTCGTCGTGGCTGGCTGCCGGCCCGGGTCCGGTCTCGACGGACCGGAGCTCTTCCAGGTAGCGGCGCCGCCATGCTTCGGTCGCCTCGACCTGATTGAACGTGTACAGGTGCAAGGCCACGATGCCGAGTGCGTCGTCTGCGACGTACGGACCGAGTCCGTCGAGCAGGCCGTCAGGCGAGTAGCCCCCAGGCCGGACGAGGTGGCCGAGCAGCTTCGTGTTCTTGGCGAGGTAACGCCGCGAGTCACCGATGCCGATGCGGGCAGACAGCCGTACCAGCTTGGTGATCTCGACAACACCGGGCACACCGAGGTGCACCGGCAGGGTCACCCCGTCGTTCCTGCGCGCTGCGATCCACGAAGCGACGAGCTCGGCATCGAAGCACATCTGGGTCGTCATGTAGGCGGCGAAGGGGGCCTTGTCGTGGAGTGCCTGCAGGAGATCGAGTGGCGCGATCAGCGGATGGCCCTCCGGGTAGCAGCCGATGCCGATCTCGGAGAAGGGGTGGCCGAGCTCGTCCATGGCCCGCAGCAACGACAGTGCATCGAAGTAGATCCCCGGTTCCGTGGCGTCTCCGCCGATCACGAACGCCCTGGTGATGCCGGCGGCTCCGAGTGCGTCGAGCACGACCTGCAGGTGGGCCCGGTCGGCGATCATGCGGGCCGCCACGTGGGGGACAACCGAGAAGCCTTGCTCGTGGAGGTGCGCGGCGAGGGCAACGGTGTCCTCGATCGTCTTGGTGGGAGACGCAATCACCGACACCGTTGCCGCTGACGGGAGGTAGGCGGTCTGCTCGTCGACGGACTTCACGGGGATCAGCTCGAACTTCGGCGTGGAGAGGATCTCGGTCAACGCCCTGCCTGAGGCGGGATCGAGCCGACGGCGCCCCTTGCGGAACACGGCGCTACGTCTCGAGCCCGCGCTTCATCATCAGCTGCCCTCGAAGATGATGAGCCCGGCTCCGGTGTTCGATGCCGGCACGTGGTAGTGCCGGTGAAAGCCGCAGTTCTGGCGGTCGCTCACGGTCGCGGTGTCGACCCCCACCTGGAGGAAGAGGTACTCGATGTCGGCATCGTCTCCAGCGGCGAGCGACACGACGGCCACCTTGCTGGTCACCGGGTGGGCACCGCCGATGCCGTCGATCTGGCGAGGATCCGGTGAACCCATGATCTCCAGCAAGAGCTGATCGCGCACGGCGATGCCCTCTGGTAGGTCAGACGCCACGAAATAGGCACCCTTGGAGGTACCTCCTCGCATGATCATGCAACGAACTCCACCCGCTCGTGTCACGGCGTGCTCCGTGGTCGCCTCCGGCCAACGTTACTGCCGGGATTGTGGGGCCCCGGGGTGCGCAGAGCACGAGTCGGTAGAGCTGGTCTCCCGGATCGAGACGGCCACGATGGTGTCGAACCGGCGGTGGCTTCAACCACCCGCCTGCTCGCTGCGGATGTAGTCGACGAGCAGCTGGATCTGATCGTCCGTGAGGATGTTGCCGAACGCCGGCATCTCGTCCTCACCCTCGCGGATGCGCCGAGCAAGTCGGCTGTCCGATTCCTCCTCGGCATCTGAGCCCGGACCAAGGGCCGGTGCGATGTCCGTGCCGGCCAGATCCAAGCCGTGGCAGAAGGAACATCCCATCGTGTAGAGATCACGCCCGGTCAGGTCCTCTTGAGCCAATGGGGTCCGCCATTCCGGGAGATCGGGAGCATCCTCCTCGAAGTTGCGGAGATAGGCCACCGTGGCCCCGATCTGCGTCTGCGTCAGGGCTCCTCCGAAGTCGGCCGCGTACGGAGCCATGAGGGTGCCGGGGATACCCGTGGCAATGAGGTCTGCCATCTGGCGATCGTCGACCCCTCCGAGGAACTGCTGGGCGTTGAGCGCCGGACCGAGACCGCCCCGCGCCTCGATCCCGTGGCACTGCGAACAGCTCTCCACGTAGATGCTCTCGCCCTGCTCGGAGAGTCCGATCTGATAGACCTCATTGGCGTGGGCGCGTCGCTCCGGCTCGAGGATTCGGTAGACGGGGAACGCCATGACCAGCAAGAAGAGCAGGACACCACCCCACGCCAGCCAACGGTTGGTCGAGGCCTCCAGTGCGGGGTCGTCGGTCTGAAGAGGAGGCGTCATCCGTGACCTCCCGCGTCACACGCCGGCCCCGGCGGCTCGTCGATGCTCTCGTTGCCCAAGGTGGGGCCGCTGATGACCACTCCGGTGTCGATCACGATCTGGCCGTCCTCGATGACGACGTCGAAGCGGTCCATGCCGCGAGGCGCGGGGCCGTCGCGGTGCTCGCCGAGCCGATTGAACGTGGTGCCGTGGCAGGGGCATTCGAACTCCCCGGACGATTCGCACCACGGAACTCGACATCCGAGGTGAGGGCATCGCGACCACAAGGCGACGATCTCGTCGTCGTGCATCGTGAGGTACGCCCGCGCCGCCGGCACGAGCAGCACACCGTCCTCGGGAACCTGGTCCGGTGTTCCCCCCTTGACCTTGCCCCCAAAGCCCAGCGGTGTCGTCGGCTGAATGAAGTCCCACGACGTCCACACGGCCGCGACGGCAACCGCAGCGGCTCCGAACTTCCAGAGCCTGGAGAGGAACTCGCGGCGTTGCAGGATCGACTTCACAGTTCGCCGTACCAGCCGTCTCGCCACGGCCAGATCCAGTTCCAATCAGGTCCGCGAAAGGCGAACCCGACCAGGGTGAGCACCACCCAGAGCACGAGGAAGAGCGTGAACGTCCACACCGCGACCTTGCGTGCCCGCGGCCGCCGTGACGGGTTGCGGTCCAGGTAGGGCAGGGCGACCAGGCCGATGGTGATGAAGCCGGGGACGAGGATGCCGGCAACCAGCGGGTGGAGTCGGGAGAGGAGTTCTTGGAGGCCGATGAAGTACCACGGTGCC
>Ga0255047_10000471_pt1 | contig 33244 bp, 63 predicted proteins | sample JV7_2_1_MG_FD_183640 | JGI IMG/M metagenome (GOLD analysis project Ga0255047, IMG submission 183640) | Seawater microbial communities from Jervis Inlet, British Columbia, Canada - JV7_2_1 | ecosystem: Environmental > Aquatic > Marine > Inlet | place: Canada: British Columbia | collected 2016-10-06
AAAACATCCGTTTGAGGACAAGCTCTCGTCGGACGATCCTGATAAATACAGCGAGCCTGTAACATGGTTTAAGATAACAAAGAAGTGGTAGAAAGATTTTACTTGCATTATTTAAGGGGGTATATTATAATGGTACCATAACGAAAGAGGCATCATTAAAATAGAAGTTGGAGAAAAAATGGAAAATAACTTGGCTAGTTATGAAACGGATTTTTTTATGTCTACAATAACCCATATGGAGAGGCCGTCATCTGTTCGGCTACTAGCCACTTGTTTTGCGACAAGTCTCCGTATGGGTTTTTTTTATGGGAGGTGTAGTATGGGAGTTAGGGAAACATCGTTAATAGCGTTCCAGGAGGAACGGAAGAACATCAATACCAGTGAGGCTAGGGTACTAGATGTCATTGAGAATGCTAATCATCCTATGAATATCTCATTAGTAGCTGATGCACTAGGTATGGAGAAATCATCAATATCAGGTAGGATAAATGCTTTAGTCAAGAAGGGCTTGATATTTTCTGTAGGGAAGTACAAGTGTCCTATGACAGGTAAATCTACTCTCTTCTATATATCAGGTCGGGGAATAGATGAACAGATGGAATTAATGTTTAACTAGGGGGATAAAATGAAATTGGCTAGTAATTATTTTATTGATACAAGAGGCGTGTCATTGGACATGTTAGAAATACTGACTAACTATGTAGACAATCTAGAGGAGAAAGAAGGACTGACGTTTCACTTACTGGAAATCAAGGGCGAGTCAGACAAGTTTGAAACATATGTTGAAATGGTTACAAAAACATCTATACCACTAATGACCTATAAAGTACGATTTATCCTATGTGCTAATATGGACTTATTCATCCACGTATATGATTATGAAGAAGAGATGGTATATACCACTGTTGCTAGGGGAAATGAAGCTCCTGCTAGTTTTGCAAGAGAAGTTATTTTAGCGGAGGTGTGATATGGAACCAATGCCAGGATCAGGAAACTACATGGTGGACATGGAAGATAGAGAAGTTGATATAGACATGGAAGAAGAACGCAGAAAAGATGCAGAAAGAGATGCTTGGTTAGATGGTGAAAATGATTGCTTTTGTGAGAATAAGGAAGAAGCGAATTGGGATATTACTGGGATGGGGAATGTCAGATGTTTGACTTGTGGATATTTGGAAATAATAGAATAGGGGGTTGAAATGAGTAAAACATATGATGAAGCAATGAGAGAAGCTCTTGCGATTAAAACACAAGAGGAAGCTGACATCTGGTTTAAAGAAGAAGTTAAGTTTATGAAAGAACACAACCCTCATTGGGATTTAGGGGAATGTGCGAATGTGGTCAGGCAAAATTTAGGCTACATGGCTGGGTATTATGACAAATCTGCTTCTGAGCATGTGCAGAAATTCTTTGGTGCGGATCATCCCCTTTTCGGGAAACCTGATTATTGGGATAATGTGAGTCCTGAGCAAGCATTTGGGATGGGACTCAAAACTGGACAGGAGGCTTTAGAATGATTTTACTGACAGGGTGGTTAGCAAGTGTTGTATTAGGAGTATGTATAGGGCTGAAAATTAGCAATCGAAAGATCAGGAAATGCAAGAAGTTAAGGGCGACTTCTGTTTCTCAGATGATGGTTGCTGGTACAATAGATGAGGGGTGCTGTTATGGAAGATGAAAAGAAGATGGAATTATGGAATGAAGTTAAACAACCACCAGAAGCGGCACTAAAAGCAATAACTGGAGGGCGACTAAAGGGAATGACAGATGTAAATCCACAATGGAGATACCAAGCATTGACGGAACAGTTTGGCCCGTGTGGGTATGGATGGAAGTATGAGATAGTTAAGCTATGGACTGAACCAGCACCAGAGGGCCAGATCTTTGCATTCGCACAAGTTAATCTATATATAGCTAAAAACCCTGCGGGCAATCCTTGGGGCGATCCTATTCCTGGGATAGGTGGCAGTATGCTTGTAACTAAAGAGAAGCTAGGGCTACATGCCAGCGATGAGGGGTACAAGATGGCTGTTACAGATGCACTGTCTGTTGCGTGTAAGATGCTGGGAGTTGCTGCTGACATCTATCTAGGACTAGGCTCTGATTCAAAGTATGATAAACCAGCTAACAGACCAGCAAGTGATAAGCCACCAGAGACAGATCCACTAGCCAAGCGGAAAAGGTTTATTTGGGTATTAGTAAACAAAGCATTCCCAGGCAAGAGCAAAGAGGAAATCAAACTCAAGCTAGAAGATCTCTGTGTAGCATATGTGGGGAAGACCTTGAAAGAACTAGATGGACAAGATCTGAGTAATATCATCACTAGGCTACAAGGGGAAATCGAGCTAATGGGTGAGGTGAAATTGTGAAGATGAAGATGAGAAAAAGTCTCGCTAAGAAGGGATATAAGAATGACTATGGAGTGAGAATCCCAGGGGTTACGACCATCACGGGTATGCTAGCAAAACCTGCCCTGATTCCTTGGGCTAATAAGATGGGACTGAAAGGCATAGATATAAGCAAATATGTCGATGATCTTGCACAGGTGGGTAAACTAGCTCATAGTATGGTAGAACATTATCTCCTTGGAACAAAAGCGGACACAAGCGATTACAGCAAGAATCAGATAAGCCTTGCGGAAAATGCTATGTTGAAGTTCCTAGCATGGGAAAAGGAGAACGATCTCAAGGTTATACGAGTAGAATTGAGACTAATATCAGAGCAGCATCAATTCGGAGGAACTTGTGATATATACTGTAAGCTAAATGGAAGATACACGCTTATAGACCTCAAGACATCTAAGGGAATCTGGCCTGATATGTTTACGCAAGTGGCGGCATACTGTATGTTGTTACGAGAAAATGGTTATCAAGTAGATGATGTCAGGATCTTGCGTATAGGAAGAGATGAGTCAGAGGGGTTTGAGGACGTCAAAGTACCATTGCTAGATTTGCACTGGGAAAAGTTCTTAGCGTGTCTTGACATTTATAATCTCAACAAGCAATTGACGAAGCACTAGGAGGAGTGACGCTATGGGAATGTTTGATTGGGTAAACTATGGATGTAAGTGTCCCAAATGTGGAGAGCTGGTGGATGGGTTTCAGTCAAAAGACCGAGATTTTCCTATGTGTGAGAATGTTGACCCAAGTGAGGTTCGAGAGCTATACTCGAATTGTAAAAAATGTAAGAAATTCTTACATTTCAATGTCGTGGTTAAGGAGTATGAGATTGTCCCATGTCATAAAAATGATTGCTGGCATTGTAATCCATAAGAGGAGGAAGTTATGAAAATCAATCAGGTGAAAATAATAGTAGCTTCTATAAATAAAATAGAAGCAGAGATTAATGCTTTCATTAAGGATGTAGAATTAACACAAGCGAATATGCGGGTTACCTCTGTGGATATAAAACCGATAGCATCTTTACTGGTGGATGGAGATGTTATCGCAACAATTTTCTACCCAGTGTTTACGGATGATAGACCTGTTTATAGCGACGAGTAAAAAAACATTTGACAAAAACGAAGAACTGATGTAACATGTTTTCATGACCTGTAAAGTTAAAACATATTCAACGAAAAAACTAATAGCGGCGGACTCTGCCTTCTTCTATCTACCTAACGGTTTTTAGCTTTCGGGTCATCAGAGTTCGCCTTTTTTTTATGGGAGATAATATGGCGAAAGATCCTGCAGTTTTGTTTTATACTTCCGATTTTTTAACAGGCACGTTGTTTATGACCGATTCCCAAGTAGGACAATATATAAGACTCTTATGTCTGCAACATCAACACGGACATCTCACCAAAGATCAAATCATCCATGTATGCCATGGCAATGCCGACGCATTAATCTTTGAGAAGTTTGAACCAACAGCGGATGGCAAATACCACAACAAAAGACTGCATGAAGAAGCACTAAAGCGCAAGAAATTCTGTGAACATCAGAGAGAAAATGCTCTAAAGCGTTGGAATCCAACTAAGAACAAGAGTATGCCACGGCATAAGCTTGGCAATGCCACGGCAATGCCTTTAGAAGATGAAAATGAAAATGATAATAGAGATGAAAATAAAGATAGTAATAAGGTACGAAAACCAAAAAACCCAGCAAAGCAAATCCCACCAACCCTAGATATGGTCAAGTCCTATGCGGAGGAACAATACCGGCTCAACAAGGACTTTGCGGAGAAGTTCTGGAATTACTATGAGAGCAATGGCTGGAAGGTTGGCAAGAACCCTATGAAGAATTGGCATAGCTCAATGGCCACATGGACAAAGAGCGACACACACGTTTACAGAATAAAGACCACGAAAAAGATTCCAACCACACAGACACAGCAGGAAAAGGACTGGGATAAACTCTATGCACAACGCTTGAAAGAGAAGAGGGGGGAGAGATGAATGAAAACGAAGCGCTACACGAGCAAGTAACTCAATACGCAAAGACACTAGACCGCAATCTAAGTAAACATGAAATGAGCAGGCTCATATTTGAATTTGCGATGAACCTAAAGAAGAAGAGCTTAAAGAAGAAAGATAAGGACTGTGGTCTTGGTGATGTCCTAGATGTAATTATGGAAAATGTTGAGGAAACCAAAGAATGAAAATAATCGTAATCCTACTATTCCTATGCGCTCTTATTACTTACGGTATGTGGAGCATCTCAGATACGCAAGAGGTTATCAGGCCTAGTTGGGAAGACCATGAGCCAACACAGCCACAGCTTGCAGAGGTAGACAAATCACCAGTTATGAATTATGAGACTGAATGGGAGACGGTGGGAGAGAAGTTCTTTCCTGTAAAAGAGAAAGCACCACCACGGGGAATCAGGATGTTGACTAATATTGTAAACGGAGAACCGGCAGCAAGTGGGAACATACTCCGAATTACTCAAGATAGCATAGGATCAGCACTTATGATTGACAATGAGTATAATGACCGGGGATTTGGTTCTTATTGGGATGATGTGTATGCGGAGGACGAATGAGAAGAAAGATAAGCAAGAAACAGAGGCTCAAGAAAAAGCTAGATAGGCTGGTGCAGATCAAGTATCAAGAGAAATACCCAGAGTGTCTTGTATGTGGAAAGCCAACAGACGCTATGCACCATTTCATTCAGAAAAGCCAAAGCCTATTCCTACGTTGGAAGCTGATTAATTTGATCCCTCTGTGTAATATTTGCCATTTCAAGCACCATTCTATCGGAAGCCGTCCTGGTGATCCTGCTATCCATGCAGAGATTCTCAGGGTTAAGGGTTTTGAGTGGTATGACGAAATAACAAGACTCAGGAGAACATTCTGGAAAGATACGATAGGTAACTTGGAAGAGATGGAGGCTAGTTTGTTATGAGATTTACAACATTTGATGATTTGGGGATAAGCGAGCAATTTAAAACAAATGAAATCAAGAATCATCCATATCACATAACAGTATGGAGGAAGATTAATGATTGTTATAAATATTTAGAACATGAAGCAAATTATGAGAACAATGCTAGATCACTATATTGTTTTACTGCATTCAAGAAACATGATCTTGTCTGGGCGTTGAATGAAGAAGAAGCACACGAACAACAAGAAATATATAAACAATGGTGTTCTAGATATGTTTCTATGAAAGATGCTGAACAAAACGTATTGATATTAAAGCAAGAGGAGAGAGCTATATGAAAAAAGTTAGGATAGTAGAAAGAATATATCCAGATAAATATAGGGAATATGTTATACAACAAAAACATTGGCTATTTCGGTGGTGGACAGACGCATGGATAAATAGCATGGATGGAGCAAGCTGTAGAGATAATTTTCCAACATATGAGGAAGCAAAGAAAAACCTTTGTTACTTTGATGGGACTAAAACAATAGATTGTGTATATGAAACATTTGGGAGTGATAGATGAAAAACCTAAAGAAGAAGTTTTGTAAAAACTGTAAACATTTTTATGCACCTGAGTTCACAAGAAGGGCAGGATGGTGCGGAAAAGAAATATTAGTTTACAAAAACAAAGAATTTATGCAAAGCACAGGATTGAAGAATGTTGGTACATGGAAAGAGCTTGATTGCAAAGAAGCGAACAAAAACAATGACTGCACCCATTACAAACGAAAATGGGGGATGATATGGATAAGTTAAAGAAGAAGTTTGATAGATACCCACACAAGGACTATGAGAAGGAGTGGGGGATTGTTCTAGATGCATACCTACGGGGATATTGCACTAGGTCAAGAGAGGATATGGATATGAGGTTTAAACAAATAGATAAACCAGTGCGTGTAGATGGTGTATTTAAACATGTTATAAATCCCAACACAGAGGAGGAATAATGGGCTGGGAATATATGTTGGCTACAGGAGAACAAATAGGAATATCGAATGCTGTGGGTTGGATGTGTCTCAGGTGTAAGGTTTCATGTAGGAGGGATAATTTAATATATAAATACTATTGTCCTAGTTGTGGTGATGAGTGGAGCAAAAAGACAGCACATGAAATCGAAGGAAAAACGTATGCAAAAATAAGACCAATGAACATGCATTATGTTCGGGCTAAAGATTATGATGATCTTAAACTTATATTGAAGAATAGGCGAGTCATTTATAAAGATTACAAGAAAATGAAAGTTAAAAAATATTTAGAGTTTGTGAAAAAACACAAGCTCATTGAATATATACCCAACACAGAGAACTAATGACCTGTAAAAAATGTATAGAGAAAATACTGGAGTGGGATTGGGAGACTATCACTAAGTCTAGGACTCTGAATGAGTTTATAAAACGTAAGTTAAAGGAACTCAAGGAGGATAGGGATGGAGAAGCCTAGAAAGAAAGAAACAAGACTGGGAGATGGAAGGATGCCCGGAAAAGTATCAGTTGCTGGCTACAATGAAGCTCTCAATGATATAAACAAATGGCTACCAACAGAAGATGAGATAGTAGATATATTGATAGGCGAGTACCCTGTACCATTAAATTCTGAACAAAAGAATATACGAGAAGTATGGTGCAAGACATTAGCCAAAGCAATAATGAAACGACTAGGGGGTGGGGATGGAGAAGCCTAGTATTACAGTTGTCGGGGATGACTTCGGTGAAGGGTATGATAGGGCTTGTGATCATTGGGAAGAATGGCTACCAACAGAAGAGGAGATAGAAGAAATATTACATGTATCAGGATTAGATGCTTTCCATGATTATGATGAGATGGGTAAGTCTGGAGATCACTGGAATAAATTTAGAAGAAAACTAGCCAAAGCAATAATGAAACGATTAGGGGGTGGGGATGGATAGAACAATTCTTTTATTGGGTCTGATATTTATCATATATGGCACACAGTCGGTTCGCAACAAAGAAAAGCATCGAATACGAGATAACAACAAGGCATTCAATGATCGCATCTTGGAACTTCGTCAGATAATAACAGACAAGGATATTACGTATAAAGCAAGAATTGAAGAGCTTATTTATATGAAGAATAAATATTTCTAACACAGTCAGCAGGGGTTGGTTACTCGACCACGCCTTTCCACATAGGGGCTGCCCTTGCTGGCAAAACAAAGGACAAACAAAATGGCAATGTCGGCGTTGTCAGTTGATTATAAATGAGTTAAGAGGGTCAAAACAAGGGACAAGGGAGGGCAAATGAAATGGTACTTGATAATAGTGATTCTTGCATTAGCATGTCTAGTGTTCATGCTTGTACCAGATCCACTAGAGTCGTATGAGAATCAAACAGATATTTACTGTACAAACTGTTATGGCTCAATAACAGTTTATAGCAATGTATACTGTGAACACTGCTTCAACAGTAATGGGTATCAAAACTGTACAATGACACACACATAGGAGATCTAAACAAATGATTGAGGATATGGTTAAGAATAACGGACAAGGTGCATGTTGTTTATATTGGATGGAGCTAGATGTTAAGAACCGCTACATATACAAAGTTAAAGCATGTCCATTCTGTTTTAAGAAATTCGTACATGAGGACGGTAGTGAATTTGTGAGAGGGGAACTTTCTGGGAGAGAAAAAGCCATTGCAGAATTAGAAATAACTATAGACAGAATGAAATACACCAAGGGGGAGTGATGTACTTTGAAGCATATACCACAGGGGGTTGTTGGGTTAAGAAGATAGACTACGTTAAGGGTGGCTATATTAATTTATTCCTACCTGTAGCAAGATCACTACAAGCTGCAAACAAAATGAAAGCAAAAGATCACGAAAGAATAATGAAAGTTAAGATCAACATTGAGGCTAATGTGGTCAAGGAGGAGGAATGAGGATAGAAGATCAAGTAGTTAGCTTAGAACTAGCCAAAAAGATGAAAGAGCTTGGGTTTGAGCAGGAGAGTTTATGTTGGTGGAGCAAGCCTTGGGATATTAACTGTGCTTACACTGGGGATGAATTAGAGATTATTGATAGTGATTGGCTTGAATATCACGACATGGAAAAAGCAGCTGTATATTCAGCCTACACAGTGGCAGAGCTGGGGGAGATGTTGCCAAAGGAAATCTTCATCGGGAAAAAATGCAATGCACTCTGTATAACCAAATACAAACCAAATAGTAGCATGTGGAATGTAAGTTATGTTTATGGAGGTTTTGGTGAATCCTTTAAAGATAAGAGCGAGGCCAATGCCAGGGCCAAGATGCTTATACACCTAAAGAAAAACAAGTTGGGGGTAGTATGACAACGGAAGATGCATTAACGTGGTTCGATCGTAGAATATGAGAGATAGATCTTTACTAATACACATGGCTACTCAGTGCGGATGGTCAACAAGAAGGATAGCGGCAGCTCTTAAAACAAACCCATCAAAGATTTGGAGAGTACAGCAAGCACTAGAGAAAAAAGATCCCAGCGAGATAGTTGGACAGATATTCTATGGAAGAAAGACTGGTGATGCCTATGACTGCCAGTGTGTTTTGTATGATGATGATGTTTGTTATAAGGGGGTGTGATGTGAGTGAGGAAAAGACATTGAAAGAGCAGTTGAAGGATTTGGGATATACAAGAGAGATTGATAAAAATGGATCATATGATGTTTGGAATTTAATAGGTTACATGAAAGTTGACTACAACTTACACAGGATCAGTGGTCAATTAATTGCTGCTACAAAACACTCTCCACAATTGGAAGAGAATATGTTGGGGTGGAGCAAGCTTCTACTCAGCATCTGGGAAAGCATTTCATGTGAGGTCTACAGGTATGCGTCTGAAAGATTTGAAGAAAAACTAGCAGAGTTTACTCATAGGAGATGATATGGACAAAAGCAAAGAATACATAGCCATGTGTGAGAAAGCTACTGAGATACAGGAACAGCGACCTCATTTGATTGGGGATTTCCGCTTTGATACAGTTTTAGAGAAAATACAAGTCCTTCAAGAGAATTCAGACATGGACGATCAAGAAACTTTCATCTGGCTACCCAGACAAGATCAGTTATATGCGCTGGTGAAAAATGTGGAATGGTTTGAGGTAATGTTTCGTTTTTATGATTGGCTCTCAGATAGGCTTGATTCCGTTAAGTGGTTCTCTCGTGGCTGTGCGGGAGTTGATTCAAAGGAACAACTATTATTGACCTTTGTGATGGATGAGGAATACAACAAAACATGGAACGGGAAGGACTGGGAGGAATAATGGAAAATAGAATAGAAAAGTATTTCTTTAATGAAGAAGATAAAAAGAAATTAATGGCAGTAGCTGATGCACTAGTAGTCACTATGAATGCTATCAGTAAAGTGTTAGATAACCAGATGGACATCTATAAACGATTTATCAAGCTGGAGGAGGATAAGATAAGTGAAAAAAATAGTTAGCATATTGCTGTTCTTAGTGTGTGTGAATGGGTATGGAGATGAAGATAGATTGCCTCATGGACATGGAGAGGGGAGTTTAATTACGATCAAAACGCTATATGGGGTTGAGGTTGTAGATCAAAGTGGTGAATGGATAGACCCCTATTGGTGTGGATGTGAGGACTTACCTGAAAAAGAATGGCAAGACTACGACCATCATGAGGTTACAGTAAATAGATATATTCGGACGGAGGGCTTAGAATACTGTCACAAGAACAAGAAATACAGGAAGGTGAACTATGAGCAGGTTGATTAAGTTTAGAGCTTGGGATAAAGTAAACAATAAGTTTTTTGAGAACATTTACGAAGCGTATAATGGGAACTTACAGGAGCTGGTGATTAATCTAGATGGAGCTATAGGTATTCGAGATACTAAAGGCTTAGACTGCTTGAGAGCGGATGACTTTATTCTCGAACAGTGGACAGGCCTACACGATAAGCATGGTAAGGAGATCTATGAAGGGGATATTTTAGAACTAGTGACAAGTGACTATAAGGGCGGGCTATTCAAAATTATATATTCCGCTGATGGGTATAATAGTGGTTTTGCCTTGTTGTGCATTAAGCCAAGTAAGTACGAAGAAAAGGATAAAGCACTTTGCGAACATATGAAAGCATATCCTAATCATATGATATGCTCATCTTGTTATAAAATCATAGGAAACATACACCAACATAGTCATCTACTTGATAAGGAGGATACATGTACTTAATCGGCTGCATATTCTCTTATGGACTTTTTATATCTCATAGTGATGAATTTAAAAACATGCCCTGGTGGAAGCAGGCATACACTCTTATAGCTTGGCCTCTATGGTTGGGAATTGTTATAGGCCTTACCATTAAGACACTACTTGATAAGGAGGAATGATGAGTTTAGGATCACAGATAGGAAGCAGTAGAACCAGGCAAATGTATAGATATTGGGATCCAGATGAACCTGTGGAGCTTGACCGTAAAAGCATGTGTACCTTTATTCTAACTAGGAAGTATTCTGCTGGTTTTGCACTTGTTCGATATAAAGCTAAGTATTTTGATGATGTAGGAACTGTCTTTCGATTAGACGCAAGGTCAATTAAACATTGGGGGATACGAATTGAGATCATTGAAAACCAGTACAATAAGGCATCTAAAACTGCTTATCAACAAAGCGTTCTATGTCCAACTTGTGGGCATTCATACTACCCGAAGGAGGAATAATGCCAATTAAAGACAAGACTTTACTAAGATATGAAATAGGCAAGACAATTTTAGAGAGTAAACTATTTAAACGTACACTCCCAGTGGATCGCAGCTTGCATGATGTAGACATGGATTTCCCAGGTAAAGAATTCGACAAGCTAGTAGATGCTCTACACAAGTTGATGAAGAAGGAGGAGGAATGTTCGTAAATAAAGAATGGAAAAAAAATGTAGAGAATCTTCTCTTTGAAATGGCACAAAAGATTATGCAGTTAGAAGAAATACTGGATGGTCATACTAGTGCAAAAGAACCAGAGGATAAATAAAACAAGGGGCAGAGGCGTGGTAGCCTGACAGCTAAACCTGAGTAGGTGATAACTTGGGGTGAAAGCCAAGGGGTGCAAGTCCTTAATTATCTTAATATGCTGTTGCAGACCAACTGCCTGCCCCTACAATAGGAGGATGTATGAAGAAGATAATAACTCAATCAGAAATATTACACATGAGCAACAACGCAAGAAGAATGCTAGCTCTAGAAATAGCCACACAGACGCACAGAACAGCCCTGTGCTGGACGCAAATGGATAAACAAGATAAAAGTATGTTAATGGACTTTATGTCCGTAGCTTTGGAGGTGAAATAATGAAAAGGAATTTTAAAGATAAAAGACTTCCGCAAGGCATCACTATATACCTTAATAATTTTGAAGAATACGTTGCCATAGAATTTGATAGAGTGGCACAGATTTGTAATACGAATGTTCGTATGGGTAGAACTATTAATGAAGCTGTTGAGAATTATGTAGATGCTTTAACAAACAAACGAGGTGAAGTGTGTGAATACTCAACGAAGGGGACGGGATTATGAACGGTGCAGAATTTGGAAAATGTGATATTTGTGGAAAAGATAAAAACATAAGAAGAACATATTATGCATATTGTGGTGGGTGTATCAATCATGCTGTATCACCAAACCTAGGACTTGCAACAACTAGACAATTACTATTGGAGATTACAGCAAGAATTGAAGTTGACGGAAACTTAGACTATAGGACAGTAGCCCAAGGAAACAATTAATTGCATTACTAATAGAAGTATTCTAAGAATCAGACGCAAGTGCAACAGCCTCTCTACTGCAAACCAACCACTTAACTACACTTTGTGCAACACTATCCCTTATAGGTAGAGGGGTATTGTATGTTATGGATTAATAAAAAGAGAAAACTATCTGAATTAAACCCTGCTGAATATAACCCACGCATGGTTACTGCAAAACAGAAAGAGGATTTATCTACTAGCTTAGATAAGTTCGATGTTGCCGCACCAATCATAATAAACCTAGACAACACCATCATCGGTGGTCATCAAAGATACCACATACTAAAAGAAAAGGGATGGCATGATGTCGATGTCCGCATACCAGAAAGACAACTTACTAAAGATGAAGAGGTAGAGCTTAACATTAGACTTAATAAGAACTTAGGTCAATGGGACTATGCTGCCTTAGCAAATATAGATGATGAGATACTAAAGACTGTCGGATTCACAGAAGAAGAGATGGCAGATATGTTTGGGTTAGACACAGAAGAAGGACTAACTGATCCCGATGACATACCAGAAGTTAAGGAAGAAACATATGTCAAGCTAGGAGATATATACCAACTTGGAGAACATAGGCTAGTTTGTGGAGATGCTACAAGCACAGATGCTGTGGATAGGCTTATGAACGGACAGAAAGCTGATATGGTGTTTACCGATCCTCCTTACTTGATGGGCTTTAATGGAAGTGTGCACTCGGATGGAAGTAAAAGTTATAATTCGAGATATGGTGCTATAAAAAATGATAAAATGTCAGAAGTAGAAGGGGAAGAGTTTGTGACAAAGTTTGTTTCTATTATAGAGCGATATACCTTAGGAGCATTTTACATTTGCTTCTATCGGCTGGGTTTAGATAAACTATTTTATTCATTAGGGATGACGAACCTCCTGTATAGAGCTTTAATAATATGGAATAAGGGTAATCACACACTTTCAAATAGTGACTACATGTCAAAATATGAGCCAATAGTGTATGGGTGGGTTGATGTCCACGAGTTTAATGGACGCCCTGATTATGACATATGGGAGATAAAAAGAACCAAAAAAAATGATTTGCACCCCACCATGAAACCAATTGAATTGTGTAGTAAGGCAATAACGAATAGTTCAAAAACTAATGACAAAATACTCGATCTCTTCGGTGGAAGCGGCTCAACCCTAATAGCCTGTGAAAGACTCAAGCGTAAATGCTATATGATGGAGCTAGATCCACATTATTGTCAGGTAATTATAGAGAGATGGGAGCAATTCTCTGGAAACAAAGCAGTTAAGCTGTGAATAACCTGTTGATGGATTGTTAACAAAGTAGAGAAATAGATATGTATAAAAAGAGTGTGATATTAAAGAAGATTAGAGAGAACTTATCAAAAGGATCAGGTGTGTTTAATGCCTGTAATGCTGCTGGTGTTCCTTATGGTACAGTATGGACATGGCGTAATCGTAGACCAATGATTGAGAGATACTTTCAGAAGATGTTAACTCAAAGAGTTCAGTTGGTAGAAGATGCGTTATATAAAGGAGCGATCTCCGGAAACACTACTGCACAAATATTCTACCTTAAAAATAGAGGGAAAGGTTGGGCTGATGGGCCGATAGTAGATCAGTCAAACAAAGTAACATTCAACGTCAACTGGGTGATTGATGGAAAAAGATCTTACATTGCACCACAATCAAGGTTTAGTCTGGAAGAGCCAGAGTCGTTATAGAGTCTTAGTTGCCGGTAGAAGGTTTGGCAAGACTGTATTGGCACTCAATGAGTTATTTCAGAATGCGATTGTGAATGATGAGTCGCTCAACTGGTACATAGCACCAACATATAAGCAAGCGAAGATGATAGCCTGGCGTATGTTGATTAAGATGATACCACCAGAAATAATCACAAAGAAGAACGAATCAGAGTTATATATACGCTTCCCGAATGGTTCAACGATTGAGCTGAAAGGTGCGGACAATGAGGATAGCTTGAGAGGTGTTGGATTATCCTTTTCGGTTCTAGATGAATTTGCATCAATGAAAGCAAATGTTTGGAGTGAGATTGTAAGGCCTATGTTAACAGATATGAAAGGTCGAGCGTTGTTCATTGGTACACCCAAAGGTAAAAACTCTATGTTTGAGATGTATGTCAAAGGCCAAAAGGGCATTGATGGGTTTGAAAGCTGGAAGTTCGGAACAGTAGATAATCCATTTATAGACCCCGATGAAGTTGAACAAGCACGGAAAGAACTACCTGAAAGATATTTCAGGCAAGAGTATGAAGCAAGCTTTGAAGATTATACGGGTATTGTATGGCCAGAGTTTGATGAACGTACACATGTAATTGACCCGATCCCACTAGAAGATCATTGGGAGCGGCTGGGAGTGATAGATCCTGCGGTTACAGGCACTACAGGGGTGCTGTGGGGTGCGATCTCCGATGATGGAACGATCTACATCTATGATGAGTTCAGAGAGGCTAACAAGCGAGTTTCAGACGTTGTAGACAGTATGAAGGCAATAGATCAAGTAGAGCGCTGGTTGATAGATCCAGCAGCAAAGAACAGTATGGCGATGAAGTTTGGGGATCTGTATAGCATATATGACGAATACCGAGACAGTGGCGTTTACGCTGGTTTTGCTGAAAAGGATATAGATGCAGGTATTAACAGAGTAGGAGAATACTTCAAGACAGGCAAGCTCAAGATCTTCTCTACCTGCAAATGGTTACTGTGGGAGTTAGAGCGATACCATTACGTTGAAGATAGAGATTCAGGGTTAGGGTTAGTAAAGCCAAAGCCATACAAGAAAGACGATCATTTGTGTGACTGTTTAAGATACTTGATTATGAGTAGATTCCCTAAACCAGCAAGGCCAAGAGGTAAAGTGGTATACAAGACACAAGATCAAATAGCACATGAGAAAGCACAAGCAGCAGCCCGAAAGAAGGTTCGTGAAGCTAAAGAGATGACAAGTGAATTTATAGGGAGTGATTGGTGATGAAGAAGTTTTTTTTAAGAGTAAGGATGAAGTATATATTGTGGCGATACAAGTGGAGTCAGCGTTATATCAGCCGTATTGATAGGGTATATGTAGACGCTTGTGAAAGACTTGGAACCAGTAAGGGGTATAGGGAGACATTTTATCGACTTATTGATAATGGGTCGCTCGGAGCTGGTTTTCAGATTGAAAAGGGGTATAGAATATGAACACGGATTATATCTTACTGGTAATGATTATTTATGTATTGGTCAAAGAGTTTCTCTGGAATCGTAAGGAGCAGAAGTTATTGGATCGTATTATGTCAAAGGATTATGGGGAGTACAGGGCAGGAAGCGTTAAGCACAAGAAACCTGAATATCCACCATCGTTGTTTGATGATGAAGCAGAAGCAGATATGGAAGCACAGTTGAGAGGGTTGGAGAAGAAGTCTGATAGTCTTGTTGGTGACATGTATACCAAGGTGTGATATGAAAATATGTGCCGTGTGTGAAAAGAGATTCATGGGGCTAGGCAATCATGCTGTTAGGCATTATCCAAATCCAAGAAACATACAAGATGTATGCTGTTGCAGTACAGCGTGTGCAGTCAAATGCATTGACAAGGCACTTTGGGATGAGGTTGCACAAATACAGGAGTCTAAGACATGATATGGGATAAAGGTGGGAGCAATAAGCAAACCGATGGTGAGAACTTAATCGTATCAGAAGCAGAAGACAAGTTGAATGAAGCGTTACAGCATCGTAGATGGTATGAAAGACAGTGGTATATCAACATGAGTTTCTATCTTGGGTTTCAGTGGATTCGTTGGAATAGTGATTCATGGCGTATTGAGATCCCCCCTGCTCCATCATGGAGAATAAGACTTACTTGTAATCACCTGCAACCAATCATAGCGAAGTATGTAGGTAGAATCAAGAAGAACAGACCTGTCTTGAATGTTGTACCTGCTACAGAAGAGGAATCAGACAAGAATACAGCGGTATATTCACAGGAAGTATTAGAGCATATTGAACGTGTAGTGAAGCTTGCCAACAAGAACACAAGACTTGCGACGTTGGTATCTGTATATGGAACAGGGTTTAAAGATCATTACTGGGATGGATCTGCTGGGGATCGGATAGAAGAGCCACGTGTTACAAAGAGCGAACAGACTATTACAGATGATGATGGTTATCCTATCGTAGATGAATACGGACAGCCACAGACAGAGACAGTTGAAACACCTGAGTTGGACAAGAAAGGAGAGCCGATTGTAGATTCGTTTAACTTGGGAGAAGTAGCAGTTGAAGTGCTTGGGCCGTTTGAGGTAGTACCACAGCCAGGTGCTAGACACATAGACGATTGTGAGTGGGTATTTAAGTGCAAACTGCGTAGCTTAGAGTGGATAAGAAGTACATACAAGGAAGGATATAAAGTTAATCCTGAGACTAGCAAAGGTTCAACTCCTATGGAGAAACAGTTGTTGCAGTTGATAGGTGAATCAAAAGTATATGGAGATGCGAAACCAAGGAAATCACATATAGTAAACAAAGATGATGAACTAAAAGAAGGATTTGCGACAGTTAAAGAATGGCGTGTAAAACCAAATAAAACACATGCACGTGGTCGTTTAGTTGTCTTTGCTAATGGGATATTGCTGCATGATGGTGATTTACCTTATGAAGCGTGGATCAAGACCAAGTCGCTTGGGATTAAGCAGTATGACTTCACAGAGGTACACGATAGGTTCTGGGGACGTACACCACTTGAAGATCTTATTCCTTTGCAGGTTGAGTACAACAAGACACGATCTCAGATCATAGAGATAAAGAATCGTATGAGTAAACCGCATTGGATTGTAGCAGAGGGGCAGAATGTTCCAAAGGAAGGAATACCAACAGAACCAGGTGCGATTATCAGATATACACCAGTTGCAGGTGCGCAAGAACCGCATCAAACTAAGATGTCACCGCTTCCGGCATATGTTCATAAGGATTTAGAAAGTAATCTCAATGACATGCAGAATATATCGAGTCAGCATGAAGTATCAAGAGGAACAGTCCCTCCTGGTGTTGGATCAGGTGTAGCTATCCAGTTGTTGCTTGAGCAAGATGAAACACCTATTGGCCCGACCATTGAGAGATATGAGCAGGTTGAGGGTGAGAGTGGGATGTTGATCTTGAATCTGGTTAAAGAGAAGTATAAAGAACCACGAAAGATCGTGTTGATAGGAAAAGATAATGAGTTGTTAGTAAAGGATTTCACAGCTAGTGAGAATATGCCAACTGACGTAATTGTACAGTCAGGGACAGCAATGCCACAGAGTAAAGCAGCCAGACAAGCGATGGTGATGGATCTATGGAGAGAAGGAATGTTAAAAGATGAGAGTAAAGCATTAAGACTATTAGAGCTAGGAAATGTAGAGGAGTTGTTTGAGGAAGTAAATGCAGATGAGAAGATGGCTGAGATAGAGAACAGGCGTGTAAAAGAAGGACAGCCAATACAAGTGTATGAGTTTGAGAACCATATTATACATGTTGATTTTCATGATAAATTGCGTAAGTCGCTGTGGTATGAGAATGCTGATGAGCAGTTACGAATGATGATAGATCAGCATCAGCAGGAGCATGAGTCGTATATGCAACCACCACCAGGACAGGAAGGGCCGCCACCAGGTGGACAACCTCCTATGGAAGGTGAGATGCCACCAGCGGAACTACCACAAGAAGGAATGATGCCACCAATGGGGGCAGGTTAAATGGATACACTAGATTTTCACTCAAGACTAACAATTAAAATAGGCACTTTCTTCCCTAAAGAGTCTGTGTTTGTGGGTCTAGTTTCCATTGTACCTGCCTCGTTAAAAGGAGAATAAATATGTCAAGAAACACAGAAGCATTAAATAGACAGAGACAGATGGAAATGAGAAGCAAAGAATACGAGAAAGAAGAGAAGTCTAAAAAGCGCAGGGCAGTATTAAAAAAGATGATAGAGAAATACAAGGCAATGGGCGGAGGATCTTAGTAAATGGCAAAACCAACGTATTTAAATCCGAATAAGAAAGAAGAAGACAAGAAGAAACGTCAGAAAGCGTTAGCGAAGATGATAGGGAAGTACAAGGTTATGAGTAAGAAGTATTAAACGACCGAGTCTGCACAGTGTAGACAGTCGTTGTAGTATAAATAGACCGAGCGGCATTAACAGTCGAAAGACCAAGTTGATGTGACATGCAGTCGCAAGGAGGTAAGTGATGTATTTATGGAATATGTTGTTTGTTTTGGGTTTTGGTTTGGAAGATGGAGAAAGCATGATAGTTGAGCCTGGAACTACCGAAGACCAAGGTGCTAGTGATGGAACTGTGGGAGTCAGTGAACCTGATGTAAGTGGGGAACCTGACCAACCTGCCAGTAGTCAACCGGCCCAGTCTGATTGGTATGACGGAGTGAAGAATACCATGCTAGAGCGTGTACCTGCTCGATTTAAAGAAAGATTCTCTGAGTTAAGTGGAGAGGAACTCTTTGAAATGATTGAGAAGGGAGACGACTACACCAACAAAACAACAGAAGTAAAGAGGGAAAGAGAAGGATTAGATCCATATATTCGTATGGATAATTGGATGAATCATCCAGATAATAGACAGAAAGCAGAGAAGATTTTAGCTTTAATAAGGGAAGATACGGCAGCAGTCGCACAGGACTCCGATGGAGTTGACGATCCCTATATGAGCGAGATTAACTCATTGAAGAATACCATTCAGACAATGCAGAATTCAGCGAGAGATCGTGAGGCTGTAAACATTCAGAATGATATTCAGAAGGAGTACGATCAAGTTAAGGGGAAGTATGAGTTTCTTAGTGACTTTGATATGAAGAACATAATGGCTCTTTCGTACCAAAATGGTAAGAAATTACCTGCGATTGCGAAAGAATATGTTAAGAATATTGAAGGCGCAAGAGATACCGTCAAGAAAAACTACATCAAGGAAAAAGTCAGTGATACTGGCTCTGGAATGGGATCTCCTGGTGGTAATGCTCCGACTCCGACTGGAAGAAAGCTCTCTCTGAGTGATGGATCAGCTAAGAAATCTTTTGCTAATTCCTTGAAAGCTTACATGAAGGATGCGGTAAGAGATACTTAATAACAGGAGGAAATGATGGGTCAAACATTAGCCAATTTTCAGGCTGCATTAAAGAGAGATTATCACGGGCCGATTATCGATTCGTTGAGAAATCTATCACCAACATACAGACTTATTGAGAAGAATGAGGAAGATGTTAGTGGTGATACTTTAACAGCATATGTACCAATTAAAACAAGAAGAAATCAGGGTATTGCATCCATTGCGGAGAATGCCGCTTTACCACCTGCACAGAACTCTGCGTTCTTGCAGCTCGCTATTCCATTAACGAACACTTATGGAAGAATCGAGTTTACAGGGCAAACAATGGCAGCTTCCAGAAAGTCTTCTACAGCATTTGCGAAGGTCGTAGATGTTGAAGTTAATGGAATGGTAGAAGCAATGAAGATCAATGTTAATAGAATGCTTTGTAATGGTAATGGAACTGGTTATCTGGGCCAGACAAATGGAACAGGTGGCGGCGCCGATGCTACTGTGACTGTTAATAATCCTGGAACACAGTATCTTGAAGAGGGACAGAGCATTTATTCCTTAGATGCTGAAACTGCAGGTACAGCTACTGGTGATGTTGATATTTCAGAAGGTTTAACAGCAGCAACAGCTTACAGAGTTGGACCTATCACAAGTGATACAACTTTTGAGCTATATGATTCAGCATTTGCATCAATAGCTACTGAGAAATGGAGTGATAACAGGTTCTTGTTTCGATATGGATCTCAAGACAATGAAATGATGGGTCTTAGAGGTGTCATTGATAACGAAGCCATTAAAGCTACATCTTCTTGGTTTGGGTTTGGTAATGCTATTACAACCATTTATGGATCATCAAGGGTAACGAATCCAATACTTGATGCAAACATCGTTCATAACAATAATGCAACTCAGGTTCTAACAGAAGCTAACATGGAGAATACTCTAGATACTATAGAGAAAGCTTCTGGACAGTTGGGTGCAATTGGAAAGAGATGTATCATCACATCCTATGGAGTAAAGAGAGCATACGTTGATCTGTTGCAGGCTGACAGACGTTATGTCAAACCTCTTAATCTGGTTGGTGGATGGAAAGCTATTGCTTATCAATATGGTAATGAAGAGATTCCTATCATCGTTGATAAACAAGCTGTACCTAACACCATGATGTTCGTGAACACGAAGTTTCTAGCTATCTATCGCGCAAGTGAATTTGATTGGTTAGATTATGACGGTTCCATGTTCCAGAGAAAGATCGATTCTAATGGTGAGTACGATGCTTACACAGCAACTATGTACTGCTATATGAATCTTGGTTGTTCTAACTTTAAGGCACAAGGTGCTTTGAGAGACATAACAGAAGCGTAACTTTTGATTAGTATCCTCTGGGGGTTTAAAAGCCCTCGGAGGGGTTAACTATCAATGGAGGAGTGATGATAAAATTTAAGAATCTACATCCAGAGCTAAAAGATAGAATATCTGCTCTTGAAGCTGCGGTATTCTGTAAAGCAGATGCTGAAAAACCAAAGAAAAAGGCTGCAAAGAAAGCTGCAAGTATCCTCCTCGTTGGGTTGATTATTCTTGGATTCGGTGTTGCCGAAGCTAGGATTGTCAATCGTACAGTAGATCCTGATGCTGCAATTTCTATCAGGAAGATTGATGTAACTGTTGCTCCTGAGAACAGTAATTATAGCAATGGCAATGCGTACATACAGCTACCAACTACAGCAACTGGTAGTCTGCCTGCGGCTTCTTCTGGGAATGAGGGTGGATTTGCTTATGATGACACTACTAACACTGTAAAGTTTAGTAACGCCTTGTCATGGACAGAAATATCAGCGTCAACAAGTGGAGCAATAACTGCAACTGGTGCTGAGATAAGTGGAGCGACTGTTAACTTAAACGTAAACAGTAACTTTGCTGTGAACATTGGAACAGGGACTACTAATGCTCAAGTTTCAATTGGTGGAAACTCTAATGCAGTTGCCATTGATGCTAACTCTTGGGATATTAGCAGTGGTGGTCTTGCAGTATTTCCAAATGGTAGAATAACTGATTTTGCGTCGGTTTCTACTGGACAGACATTAACCAATGCACAATCAGGAAAGTTAATTGACAATCTTACGGCTGGAAATACTCATGATTTACCTGTAGGTGATACAGCAGGTGTATGGTTTACTTTCACGTCGGGAGATGCCAATACTTTCAACATTGATCCTAATGGGACTGATGTGATTGCATGGTTTGATGGAACAACTACGATGGCTGCTGGAGATAAACTTTTGTCTCCTGCTAGTGCGACTGGTTCAACTGTTACATTAAGATGTAATGGTGCGAATACGTGGATGGTTGTGAACCTTTACGCATCAGCTAATTCTTGGTCTGACAATAACTAAACATACTTAAAGCGGGACGCTTCTTTAAGTTTACCTAACAGGGCGGGGACGCCTGCCCTAGAAGGTGATTTATGAAAAAAGTAACAACAATTGGTTCGATCTTTCTCATATTTGTTTTCGGGTATTTGTTTCACAGAACTTACATGGTGAACGCATCTAGAGAGTTACTATGGATCTTTGGTAGTTGTTTCTTGCTTGGGTTTGTAATAAAAGATTTCTGGATAAGGGCTTTCTTTTGGAGTTGCTTGGTGAGTGTTGCTTCGTTTAACAAGATGCCTATCTACATGCTAGAGGTATATCTATCGTTTGTGAAGGTTGCATTGGCATGTGGTGTGATCGTTGCTCTACAGCACTATATTAAGACAGAGCGTGATGTCAGGATAATCATGAACTTTATATGTGTAGCAGTTATGATTCAGGTGATATATGCGTATCTACAGCGTATGGGGTTTGATCCTGTGTATTCATCTAATGGCGCTCCTGAGGTAGTTAATGCTGCTAAGAAGCAAGTGATTGGGTTTTGTCATGCTGTTAACCATTTTGCAGCGTTTATTGGAATTGGGTTTTGTTGTTTCTTTAGAAATACATGGAAATTTAAAGGTGTTTTGAATATTAATGGGAAGATGAGGAAGATAACAGTTCCTGTTGGCTGGTGGATGTGTATTCCAGTAATACTTCCAGTCTTGTTTCTCAATAACAATACGACAAACAATACAAGAGGTGGGATATTGTTGATTGGTTTTACTTTCTTGTACTTTGCTACTCGTAAGCTTAAATCTATAGATAGATTGACTATATATGTATGGGGAGCGTTACTAGGAGCTGTATTATTGCTTAAAATGGGTGGTTCAAGTGGAAGGTTTGAGGTCTGGGTAGATACTTTAAAGAACATGGCTCCTGAACGGTACTTGTTGGGGTATGGATTAGGTAAGTATAGGGTTTGGTTGCCAGCGGGTTCTTTCTGGACAGCAGCACACAATGAATATATACAGACGTTCTTTGTTGTGGGTATATTTGGATTGTTGTCGATCTTGGGGTACATAAACAAGATTATAAGAGATTTCTTACTAAAAAAACGTGATTATTATCAAGACATACTCTTATGTGGTGTGTTTTGTGTTGGTATAAATTGTATGGTTAATTTTACATTCCACAGAATATGCTTGATGATCTTATGTCTTACTTTCATAGGCGTGTACGGTGGATATAAGGGGAAAGTGGTAAAAGATGAGCGAAAAAAAGTCAGGAAAACAAAAAAAGTGTCAACAATGCGGAAGGTGTTGTTGTTTGTACGTTCAAGTAAAGCAATGTGGGCTAAAATTTAATACACCTGCTCCTGTCTTTATTTGTGAATACTTAAATGTAGAAACTAATCTTTGCAAAATACATAAAAGCGACAAAAGACCTAAGAAGTGTGCTGATTTCTTCTGTGGAGGAAATAGAAGGTTCATGTCGTTAAACGTAGAAGGAGTAGACGATAATGAAGGTATCAATTGGGAGAATGCGAACCAGAAAGAACCCGTCCGCAAATCGATTATTACAGCGGTATGATAAAGCTCTAGAAGTTAAGTGGATTCCTGAGCATTTAGATGAAAATGGGAAGGTCATAGAGGGAAGTGGTCGTTGGGGTGTTTATACGAAGGATAGTAAGGGAAATGCCTATAGAATCTATATAGCTAAGAGGGGCGAAGAAGATGATATTGGGTTAGCTGGGTATAGAGACATAGACAAGCGTGATTTAGATAATATTATAGAATCAGATCAACAACGTGCAGAAAATGCAGGACGATTGGCAACAAGACTAGAGAATAACGATCAAGACTTAGAAGATAAGGGAATCGAACAATTTAGAAGTGATATGGATGCTATTTCAAGAGAGAGATGGCGATCTGTTGTGGGTAATCCGGTAGTACCGGCAAATGCGCCCTGGTTGCGTTAACTAATGGGAGGAAATGATGTCATACGGGTATAGAACAAGTGAAGATCCACTCTGGACGGGGACAACTGGTGCTAGTTCAAATGAGAACACTGGAATAATGAGTTCAGATATTTTTATAGGCCCAGTGAGTCTGTTTTTACATGGTACAACATCAACGGATGTGACTGTAACCTATCAGATTGGTGTTAGACGTGATAAAGGTATCCCTGAGTTTGCTTCTGGTGCAATTACATGGATGACACCTTCGGGTGGGGGAGCTATTACAGAATTTACTAATGTTAATTTGACTTCTGCGAATGATACACATGCAACACTGACGATCGCTTCTGGCAAGTATTTCAGATTTAATGTATCGAATAACGATGGTGCTAATGCTATTGCAGAAGGCGAACTACACATCCAAGCTTCATACTAGGGGGCATAATGAGGAAAATACTTTTAATTGTCTCTTTGTTATTGATAACAACGCTATCGTATGGGCGTGACACAGGAAGCAGAGATTCGTATCGTAATGCTTTAAGGAATTTGAAATTTGACATAATTCCTGCAATAAATGATGTCCGTGATCTGGGATCTTCTACTAAGCGATTTAATGAATTGTTTGTGACCAATGTCAATCTATCTGGAGCTGGGACATTTGAGCAGATCATTATTGACGCAGATAACAATGAAGCTCTATTGATTCGTAAAGATGGAGATTTAGGAGATGTTTTAACTGTAGATACCGGTGATCCGGCTGATAATGCTACCAAAGCACTAGAAGTAATCCCGAATGGTGGTGGATTTACTGGATCAGCTAATCCTGTTCGTGGTATTTCTGTTGAGACAACTGTAAATACAGGAACTCAGAGTGACTTAATAAGAGGTCTTAATGTTCGCACAATAACATCAGGTGATGCCGTAGCTAGTGGAGTTGGCGATAATGGGGTTCGTGCTGGACATTTTTTAAGTATTCATAATTCAACTGGAACTACGGCTGAATTGAATGGTTTTAATGTCACATATGGTGCATTGACTGCTGGTTCTAGTGTGGATGCAGGGTTATTGACTGATAGTTATGGTATAAAACTCTCTGGTGGGTTTAATAGCTCGTCGGGATCAGGATCTATTACAAATTCATATGGTGTGCGAGTTGTTGTGCCTTCAAATACAGATGCTACCCATACAATCAATAATATTTATGGATTACGAGTAGATAATCAGGTGGCCACAGGCATAACTAATGCGTGGGCGTTGAAAACATTTGGTGGTCTAGTTGAGTTTGAATCAACTGCAACAGATTCAACCGTATTGTTGCTAGGTGCTACAGCGGAACAGACTTCAAACATATTTGATATACCGAATGCAGATAGTTTGACTACTGGTAAAATTATTAACATAAGATCTAATAGTTCTAATGGTTCTACTAGGGATTTGTTTAGAGCGAATAATGATAATCCTGGTTCTGCAAATACAACGGTTATGCGGTTACAGCAGGATAGTAACGGAAAAGGCTTAATCGTGGATGATAATGGTAATAATGGTGCTGGTGTTCTATTTGATAGGGATTCAAATGCTGCTGTCCCAATTGCAGCTTTAGAGATTCAGTCAGATAATGCTGGTGCTGGAGATCCTTTGGGGATTGATATGGCAACATTTAGTGCAGGAGAGCCGTTGTTTAATGTTCCAGCAGATGCGGTTGATCCAACTGGTGGTGGTGTATATGGCCAGATAACAGTAAATATTCCAGGTGTTGGTGAGAAGAAATTGGTTCTATATAATTAAAGGGGGATAACATGGCAAAGAAAGAGAAGGATAAAAGTCACGAGAAAAATGCAGCCGTATCTGGTGAGGAACAGTCATATGATGTAACAACGACATATGAGGAAGATGTTGTGACTACTTATACTGTAACGGAGATAGATGAGACGATTGCAACACTGGAAGCACAAATCGTTGATTGGCAGACACTCAAAGCTTCATTAGAAGCATTATAGGGGTGAATCATGGTGAAGAAGACATTATTGGTATTACTTGCACTGTTGTTATGTGTTCCTATTTATGCTAGGGATACTGGAAGCAGAGATTCCTACCGCAATTCATTAAGGAATTTAAAGTTCGATATAATTCCTGCTACTGATGGCGTTCGGGATCTAGGATCTGCTGCCAAGAAGTTTGATAGCATCTTTGCTAACAGTATTACTCTTTCTAGTGCTGGGACATTTGATCAGGTGATAATTGATACTGATAATGGAGAAGCACTGTTGATTCGCAGAGATGGAGATGCTGGTGATGTCATAAAGGTAGACACAAGAGACAAATCTTCGTTTGTTGGGGATTATTTTACATTATATGTCGAACCTACAGGCGGACAGCATACAGGTAATGGCAACGGGATTGTGGGCGTATATGCTATAAACAGGGTTAATACGGGGACACAATCAGTCTTTATGCGTGGATTTCAGTCACAAGTTGCTACAAAAGGTGATGCTATTCTAAGTGGGGCCGGTGGACAAGGTGCTGCTGGGCTATGGAGTGCCGCAATACATGATTCTACAGGTACAACTACAGAGTTGCGGGGTGTACATGCTGTTGCGACTATCTTGCCAGGTGGATCTACGACTACTGCTGGCTTGACTGATGTGGCAATAGGGTTAAACGCTGCTTATGGGTTTGGATCAAGTGGCGGTACAGGAACAGCGACTCTAGGGGCTGGTATTAGGGTAGAAGCTCCCACAACTACGGCTGCTGGCAGTAGGGTAATTACAACTGGTCATGGTTTATTGATAGAAGATCAAACAGCGAGTGGTATAACAACTGCTTATTCTATAAAGACAGAAGGTGGAAAAGTTCAGTTTCAACAAACAGTAGCAGAAGATGCTGTTTTGATCGATCAAGATACAAACGATAATGGTCTTGATATAGATTCAGAAGCAACAAGTGCGGCATTGATTAATCTATCATCTCCACAGATACAGACTGGGAATGGTATTAGGTTTGCTGATTTCAATTCTTTGACGACGGGAAGAGCGTTCTTTGTTCATTCAAATTCTTCTGATTCAAGTAATCGAGATCTTTCATTCTTTCATAATGAGCATGCATCTGCGACAGATACAACAGTTGCTCTGTTTCAACAGGATGCTGTAGGAACGAACATACAGACAACTGGTGGGACAAATGTGTTTACAAGTGAACTAGAAATGAATGGTAATATACAATTGAAAAGCAATAATGAAGTTAGATTCTATGACAATGGTAATTACGTAGGGTTTGAAGCGGGGACACTGGCGGGCGATCAGATATGGGTATTACCGACAGCAGATGGTGGAACAGCAGGGGACATCATTAAAACAGATGCTTCTGGAAATCTAGCATTTGTGACTCCTACAGTTGATATTGATATTGCTTTAACATCATATGATGCAGAGCCAGCACGGGCAAGTGAAACAAACTTACATGGTGGATTATTAGCTACCAATACAGCGGCGGCACTCGGGCCAGCAACACCAGCCAATGATATTGCTGTGAGTAAGGGAATTGGAAAGATAATGATTGTAGTTAATGCAGGCAGTGATTTGTCAGGAACGATCACAATAACAGGTGAGAGCATAGATAGAGATACAGGAGCTTCAACTGGAGCAGACACAGATACGATTACCGTTGATGCTGTAAGCATAGATGGATCAGATACGGATTCAAATGGAAACACAAGACATTCATTTACAGATGCATATATATCATCAAAATGGTTTACTGGTGCAGTAGTTCTTTCTACTTCAACCTTGAATTTATCAGATGTTGATGTATATCACGTTTCCTTTGAACAAATGAATGACCAGACAGCTCTTACCTTAAAGACTTTTGATGTGAATCTATTTACAACGAATGTAGCTGCTGAGTTTGATGCGTACTTGTATTGTTTGGAAGTTACCGCTGGTAAATGTAGTATAACGAGATGTGCAAGCCTTAATGTTGGAGCTGATGGTGAAACAGCTATAGCGAATAAGTATTGGAGATTACGAAGAGGCAATATCGCTCAAGCCCTAGATGGCTCGACTGATGGACTCTGGGCTGATTTACACTATACAAATAGTCCTTCATACGTAGAGGATGTTACTACTAAAATATGGGTAACTAAATCTCAAACATTGACATTGTCGTAAGGAAAGACCGGAGGAATAAATGACACTATTACAATTCGTACAGAGAGGGAAAACAATCGCTGATAGTCCACGCTTGGATGAAACAGCATTAGGAACAGAGACAGATAGGGCTATGACTACTGCGATGTGGGTTGATTGGATTAACGATGCTAAGAACTTTGCACAGAACAAGATTATTGAGTTGTTTGAGGATTTTCTCGTCGAGACTACGGATATTACAATAACCAGTGGAACAGAGACATACACGCTTCCTGCAAATACATTAAAAATCAGATTAATAGAAAGAGAGGGTGTTGCTAGTACAGAGACAGATAGAGAGTTGTTTCCTATTTCAATGACTGACAAGTTTAGATACAGCAATGCAAACGGGTATTTTAGTTATTTGAATTCAAGTGAGTTTTATTACATATGGGGTAACACTATTGGGATTAAACCAGAACCTAATACAGCGGGAACTCGGAAGATTTGGTATATAAAGAAACTACCTGATTTAAGTTATGGAACAGCTGCTGCTGCTGCAAGTACGACTATTACATTAGCTGCTACGCCTTCATTGGGAACAACAAGTAATGTAGATGATTATTATAATGGATCGTCTGTTTACATAGTCTCAGCAAGTACAGGAGCAGGCCAGACAGTTAAGATAACAGATTATGTTGGATCAACTAGAGTTGCAACTGTTGAGACTTTTGGGACTACACCAACAGGGACGATAGTATATGACATTGTTTGTGAGATACCAGAATCACATCACAAGTTTCTAGTGTTAGATGCTGCGTTAAATGCGTGTTTGCGAGATGATGAAGCGGGGCGATATGAAAAAATAGAAAAGGAAAGAGAGAAGCATCTAGATAACATGACAAAGGCGTTAACACAACGACAAATACAAAAAGCTGAATACGTCGATGATGGAACAGACGGACTCACACAGTGGTACATGTGAACAAACTACAAGTAAAAGTTAAGTTATGGATTGGGCAGCATAACAAAGTGAGTGCTTTAGATCAAAAGAATGAGAACTCACCTAATATGAGCAATTTCTATGCGGGTAAGGCAGGTAGATTGAAGTCAAGAGAAGGTTACTTGAAACATAATACGACAGGTCATGGAAGTGGGATCTTAGGTATATTTGATTATTACATATCAAGTACAGCTTCAAGATCAATGATAGTTGGAACAGAAGCAACCTTGCGGGACGAGACTATATGAGCGAATTACAAAACAAATCTAAGATATATAAAGGGCTTAATTTGCTGGCAGAACCTAAGGATTTACAGCAAGGCGAGAGTCCTGATTTGAACGATATGATCGTTGAGAAGGTTGGAAGGATAAGATCACGTCGAGGATATAGTAAAGTTATCAACTCTGCATTTGTAGGGCCAGTCTGGGGAATATATGATTACTTTAAATCAACAGGAGAAGAGTCAGCGATTGCAATGACAGATGATGATATAAACACATTTACGGATGATCCTGAATATTTAATAATAACAGAGACTGAGTATCTTGTGTCAAACATGTTTGAGTATAATGACAAGCTATACATTGTATCGCTAAAAGATACTCAAGACATAAGTTTATATATTTATGATTTGAATGATGATACATCAGCAGAGACTATTCTCAATACTTCTGTTACGGGCAAGGGAGATTTGAATGCTTGTATATATGATGGTGTTCTCTATTTTGCATGGGAAGAAAGCGTTGGAAACGAGCTATATATGGGATCATACAATATCACAAGTGAAACATTCTCATCTTCACTTGTTTTGACGGATAGTGCATTAGGCATAGCAAGTGGAAGTAGAGCAATCACAGCAGGTGGTGGAAATGTTTTTGTTTTATATACTTTGAATAGCAAAACAGATGTATATGTTGGAACTGTTCAAAATGATTTAACTGGATGGGGTACTGCCATTGTATATGCGGGACGGACAGCTGCATCAACTACTATTGCTAGTTGTTTGTTGGATGATAAGTTATATGTGGGTATCAGGCAAGGACACACTGGTGGGGGGGATTTTGCTTTTGCATATATTGAAACAGATTTGACGGGTGCTGCGGATTCTGGAATAATAAATGCAAATCCCGTAGCTGGCAGATTGCCTCAAATAGCTTTATATGGCGGGAAAATACATTGGATTTATCTTGGGTCGGCGGCCTATGACCATAGTAATTATCGAATAGATTATGATTTAACAGGAAACGTACATGAGGGAGGAACTGATGAAGTTATAAATGCTTTCAGTTCTAGTGATAAGTCTTTCAATATAATTGTAGGGGATGATATTTATGTGGGTACTCATCCTGGCGTTGCTCCTGGATCAGAAACTCTGATTTATATCGCTGATAAAACATCTCATGCCGTAAAAAAGACATTTTTCTTGCCTTTTCCTTCGCCTACAGCAGGCATGGTTGTTCATAATTCTATATTTTATTGCGCCTTTAATGATAGCGATCAATTGTACTTAGTGAGGTTCTAAATGGCAGTTTTAGTTTCAGGATTATTAGATGTTGGGTTTTGGGATGCAGCTATCCTAAATGACATGATATACATGGTTAATGGTGTTGATCGTAATAGAAGATATGATGGTACAAATACTCATAACATGGGTATCCGCATGGATGGTGGTGATCCTACTAACTTCGCAGAGACGACAGGTGGGGCTTTGACAGTGTTATCTACCTACAAGTACATATATACCTATTATAACAAGGATAACAGGGTAGAGAGCATAGCGAGTGGCATAGGAACACAGACGCTTACAGGGTCAAACAACTCTATCACATTTGATGTTCCTGCAAATGCTAGTTATGACGCACAGATTACTACGATAAGGATATATCGTACAGGTGCAGATGCAGCTTTGTTTTTCTTAGAGCAAGAGCAGGATTATAGTGGATCTTTGGTAAGTATTACGAGTACAGCAGCTGATACATCGCTAACAACCGCATATGGTGCGCCTACACTCAATGGAACAGCACAAGAGGCGACATCACCAGTACCGCCCACACAGAGGTATATAGAGTCATTTAAGAGCAGATTATGGTTAGCTGGTAATAATCCTTATACAGTAGGAACAGCGGCGGTTACGCAGTCAAGTGCTACGGTAACGATCACTACAGGGGAAGTTACTGATGGTATGATTGGAATGAAGTTTGTGGTAAGTGGATCAGCTAGATATTACAGTGTATCTGATGCTGATACAGGAGCTAATACATTAACACTATCTGAGGTCTTTGAGGAGGCTACTAATGCGACATCTAATTATACAGTATATAATGAGGGTAATTATCTTTGGTATTCTTTCATCGATTCTAATGGTGTTTCTTACCCAGACAGCGTTCAGACGACTGCATGGTTACCAGTAGGGAAAGATGATGGGGATAAAATAACAGGAATGGTGCAATGCCACGATAGATTGTTAATCACAAAAGAGAATCACTTATACTTATTGTCAGGCAATAGTCCTAGTACATATGACATATTGGAAGTTGCATCACCTGTTGGATGTTCAGGAAATCAGACACTAGCACGAAATGAAGGTGGAGATTGTATCTTCTATGGTGGTCGTGGAGTATATATCACAGATGGTGTTCGAGTATCGTGTGTTTCTAATGCTATAGAGCCACTGTTTACGAATGAGGGAAGCCCACCTTGGACAGTAGATCATACGAGAAACTATCTATCTCATGGGGTATACGACCATAAGCGTAAAAGGTACTATTTATGGGTAACAAGTAGTGGAAGCACAGTTACAGATAAGTGTCTAGTCGCTGATTTTAATCTTATGGATGATAATGGTCAGCCTGCGTGGTTTCCTTGGGATTTACCTGCGAATGTGAGTGGTACATTGAGATCAAATGATGAATTAGAGGTATATATAGGGGATGAGTCTGGATTTGTCTATAAGCTCAATACAGGCTTAAATGATGGAGCAGGAACTACAGGAACAAAGTCAGGAACAGCAACATCAACAGCATCCAATTCATTGACAGATAGTGCAGCTACTTTTTACACAACAGGAGATGGCTTAAAGGGTGCATATATTGAAATCATCTCAGGTACAGCAGCAGGAGAGAAAGAACTGATTGCAAGTAATACAACAACAAAGATCACGCTGAATGGAACATGGAGCGTAACGCCGGACACTACAAGCGTATACAAGGTGGGGAATATCAGTGCATATATATACTCTAAAGATTTAACTTTTGATTCCATGAACAGTAAGATTATGAAAGAAATGAGGATCTTGCATCCTATTGAAACATCTGCTGTAAACATGACATTTGATTATTATCTAGATGGAAGTACGACATCACAAGAGACGATTACAATGGATTTCAGTCAGGCACAAGGGTATGAAAGAGAGTTTTTCACAGATAACAAGTTTCGTCACATGAACTATAAGTTTGCGTTTAATGATGTTGATTTGAAGGTTGAACTAGATGAAGTACAGATAGAAGCCGAGGAAAGGGGAACATGAAAGCGAACAAAAAATACAGATATACTACAGTCCCTGGTCTTGATGACGAGTTACACAATATTTATTTAATATTACAGAATATTGATGAATCTAATTTTGCATCAGAGGTAGAGCTTTCTAATACAACAATATATTCAGGTGAGATGGTTCCGACATTGGACAACATATATGATATAGGATCTACTAGCCTTCAATGGAAGGACTTTTATCTTACAGGAATAGCGTATATAGATGCCTTTGGTGAGAGTTTACTTCCTAGTAGTGATGGAACTCTTAATCTAGGGAGTGCTTCTTTAGAGTGGCAAGATATATACATAGATGGATTAGCATATATAGATGGAATTGGACAAAACATGGATTTCGGGGATTTCAATATAACATCAATGGCTTTTATATATGGAATCGATAGTGCTGTGTTTATAGATATGAGTGTAGATGGTGTGTTGACGCTGGAGGCAGATACATCTTTAGAATTAACAGCAAATACTAATATTACAGGGAATCTAGTAACTACAGGAAATCTAACAGTAACAGGAACATCTACACAGACAGGGAAGATTTCTGCAAATGGTGGGATAGATATATCAGGTGACTTGAATGCGCTTTGTTATGTTGGTGATGTCTTAACTTATGATGATGATATATTATTTTATTGAGGTGACATATGTCGAGAGCTAAAGAAAAAGTATTAAGTATATTGGCAACTGCAACAGTAGACCTACAGAATGGAGATAGTAAAACAACTGTATACACTGTCCCAACAGGTAAGTCAGCAATCATTACTCACGTCGTGATACACAGTCCTGATGCTAGTTTAGCAGGTGGATCTGATTTTGATATTGGATCAGGAGGAAGTGCAACATCATGGTTACAGACAAATGATTTAAGTAGTATGACAGCAACTACAGATTATATTGTACTGACTTCAACTACAAAGTACACAGTAGAAACAGCAGCAAATGCTTTCGGGATATTGCCTGTAACGGGTGCAACAGCAGATGCAACAGCTACAATGACAGTTATGGGGTATGAATTTTGAATGATATAGAGAAATTAAAAATACAGACTTTAGATTTAATTGTAGA
>Ga0255047_10000472_pt1 | contig 33225 bp, 30 predicted proteins | sample JV7_2_1_MG_FD_183640 | JGI IMG/M metagenome (GOLD analysis project Ga0255047, IMG submission 183640) | Seawater microbial communities from Jervis Inlet, British Columbia, Canada - JV7_2_1 | ecosystem: Environmental > Aquatic > Marine > Inlet | place: Canada: British Columbia | collected 2016-10-06
GCTCATGTCCGTCGTGGTAATAGCCGCCTTTGCGCTGACCGAGCACCCGTTCTGGTGGCCGCTGGTCATTGCCGCCCCCTTCTCCCTGCTCGAGCTCTGGTACGACGTTCGCAGCCGCAGCCGGCGACTCATCCCCGAGCTGTCCGGCTCGGTGGGTGTGGCGTCCGTGGCCGCCGTCATTGCGCTGGCAGGCGGCAGCCCGGATCGGCTGGCGGCCGGCTTGTGGTGCGTTGCCGGGGCCCGGGCGATTGCCGCGGTGGCGTTCGTGCGCATCCAACTCCGGCGGGGAAAAGACCAGCCCTACTCGCCTTGGATGAGCGACGGTTTCCAGTTACTTGCGCTCGGCGTCGTTGCGGTGGCGGTGGCCGTCGACGCCGTGTCCTTGGCCGGGCTAATCGCCATCCTCGCCCTGGTCCTCGTCCACGCGGTCCTGATCAGGCGCCCGGTCCCGCCGACACCGGTAATCGGAGCCCAGCAAGTCGTGCTCGGCCTGGCAGTAGTCCTGACCGCCGGCCTGGGAGCCCTGGCGCCCTAACCAGCCGACTGCCCACAGCTGATAGCCGGGTTACGCCAGGCGGCCGTGGCGGCGGCCGAGGAAGTATGTGGCGGTGGCGAGGCCGGCGGCGCCGACTGAGGCGGTGGTGGTTTGGATCACCCGTTTGGCGGTGCGGCTGAACTCGACGATCGGCCAGCTGCGGGCGCGGGCGATGCGCTCCAGTTCGCGATCGGGGTTAACCGCTACCGGGTGGCCGACCACCTCCAGCATCGGCAAGTCGCTGACGGAGTCGCTGTAGCTATAGCTGAGAGCCAGGTCGTAATCTTTTTCGGCGGCCAGCTTGGCGATGGCAAGGGCCTTGCCGGGCCCATAACAGAATGGCTCGGACAACTGACCGGTGTAGCGGCCGTCCACAATCTCAGCCACCGTGGCTATCGCCCCTGTCATCTCGAGCTCGTCGGCGAGTCGCCGCACGATCTCGACCGGTGAAGCGGTGACCATGTAAGTGTCGCGGCCGGCCTCACGGTGCAGCTCGAGAAACCCCTGTGCTTCCCGCCGCACATCGTCGACCAGCTTGGGAATGATCTGATCGCCGAGCTCGGTCAACTCCTCCACCGAAACTCCGTTAATGGCCTCCAGCACCCGATCGCGCACACCGGCTGCCGACGCATCCGTGCTCCCGGAGAAGCGGAAAGCCAGCGCGTTGCGCACATCCCGCAGGAGCTGCCCGGTCGACACCATCCCGTTGCGCCAGGCAGCGTGTCCAAATGCGTAGAGCGAAGACCCGCTGATGAGAGTCCGATCGAGATCAAAGAAAGCTGCTGAGGGGCGGTCATCGGCCATGAACGGATCCTTCCGTGACGTCCAACCAACGGTACCGCGCCGGCGACGCGGCGAAGCGAGGGCAGAGCCCTCGCTCCATGCCGACCCACGCAGGATCGATTATCAGCGGATGTTCACCACTGCCGCCATTGCGGACTGGGCAAACAAAGCCATCGTCGCAATCAGCGCCAGGGTGAACGTTGCTATACGCCTCATAGGTGCCTCCTCCTCTCGAGGATTTCCTTCGTTGAGGAGGGATTCGGCAGAAACGAGAATTCCTACAGTCGGCGACGGGGCCGTGGCGCGCGCATCTCGTTCTCGTTGGGAGACCTCAACGGAGCCGCACTCGTGACCATCGTGTGCCTTGCCCTGGTGACGACCCTCAGAGTTGAGACGGTTTGCCACCGAGATGCACGCCGCCAGCTTCGATAGCACACCAAGCCGGATCGGGCTGGACATCTCGCCAACGTTGCGGTGCGAGGTCAGCGGGGACGGACGTGGACGAATTGGCTTCACGCGACCGCGACCGGCTCCCTCGGGTTCTCCGAGCGTTCGATCGACTCTTCGCTTCGCACTCCCACAGCGCCTCCTGGTGTAACCCATCCGCAGCCGGCCGGGGGCCGCGCCGGAGGCGGTCCGGCTCCACTATGGGTGGATCATATCCGGGTGGCGAGGCCGCCCGGTACAAGGCTGCCTGAAGTACGTGCCTAGCGTCGACGAGCTCGTCGCTCTCAGGGGGCCGACTGCAAGTCGCGGGCGCCGCGCGTAACGACCGCGATCCCGCTCCGGCGCAGAGCCTGCAGGTCACGTCGGATGGTCCGAACGCTGACGTCGAGGGCACCTGCCAGATCTGCAACCGTGGGGGCCGCGTTGTGCGCCTCCGCCTCGGCCAGCAGGCGCAACAGTCGGTGGTGGCGAAGGTCGGTGCCCGACCCGAACTGATCGTCGGCCGGGGCAGCGACGGTCCAGGACACGTCAACCAGATCTTCCTCGCGCAAGGTCCGGCCGGTTGGAACCTCCCGGCGGGCAAGTCGCACAGTCACAACCCGGGAACGACGCCGGGCCGCCATTGTCATGATGGCCCGGTGCTCGGGTGTGGCAAGACTCACCGCCTGCTGATCCGCCGATAGGTCGGCGACGCGATCCGACAAAAGGCTCTCAGCCCGGGCGAAGGCTTGATCGGCCTGCGCCGTTCGGCCGACTTCCTCCAGCACCAGGCCCCGACGGAAGGGCACCAGGTAATCCCGATCCGTGCCGGGTTGCAGCAGCCGCGCTGCCTCATCCACCGCCGCAATTGCACCGGGCCGGTCATCCAGTTCGAGCCGGGCCAGCCCGATCACCGAAAGCAGACCGCTCTCGAAATCGGCCAAGCCGTACTCTCGACAAGTCTCCAGGGCTGCCTGGGCGGTTGCCTCCGCATCGGTGAAGTCACCACCAGCCATCAGCAGCTGGGCTTGCGAATTGCGCAGCTGCACCTCCAGCCACCGGTTGCCGGCCCGCTGCACTGCGGCCAGGCCCTCCCGAATGTGGGCGGTTGCGGTTTCCAGATCCCCTGCTCTCCTGGCGATGTCGGCCAGATTGCACCGGACCTGGGCGGCACCGTCCTCGTTGCCCACCTCGCTGAAGTAGTCGAGCGCCGAGCGGCAGTACTCGGCCGCTGTGGCGTCGTCACCGACCGCCGAGTGGTGGATTGAGGCCGCATTGGCTTTGACCATTGCCTCACCCCGGCGGTTGCCCATCGAGCCGAAGAGATCGATGGCCGCAGTGAAGGATTCGAGTGCGCCCGAGATCTGCCCCGCATACCAGAGGGCGTTGCCGCGGTTGGCGGTATTGACGGCCTCACCGTGGCGATACCCGATCTGGCGGCAGAGGTCGATTGCCTGCTGGTAGAAGCTCACGGCGTCGGCCGCCCGCCCCCGCTCCATCGTGATGATGCCGAGCAGGCCAAGAGCTTCGGCCTCGCCGCGAGGATCCCCGGCTGCTCCGAACAGATCGAGAGCAGCCTGAGCCTCATCGACCGCCCGCCCATACTCCTGGACCGCACTGAGGGCGGTCCCGAGCGCCCGGCGGGATCTGGCTTGCTGCTGGGTCGACGAGGCGAGGGGCACCGCGCGTTCCAGGTGGTCGACGGCCTCCGCCGGCTCCCCCGACCACAGCGCGGCGCTGCCGAGGACCATTAGATCATCCGCCATTGCGGTGTGGTCACCGGCTGCGGAGTCTGCTTCCCAGGCGGCACGCCCTGCCTCCAGGGCCTCAGCGAAGTGGTCGGTGTGGGCGAGGTACCAGGCTCGCCGCCGCAACGCCTCGCTGCTAGAAGTCGCGTCGCCTTCGACGGCCGTCAGCAAGTCGGCTATTACTTCCGCCTGCTCCTCCCGCCGCCCCAGGACGTCGAGCACGCTTTCGAAGGCCAAGAGCGTCCCGAGTGAGGAAACGCCGGACTCGACCGCAGTCCGGTAGTGAGCGGCGGCCGCGGCATAGGCCTGGACTGCCGCCGCCTGTTCCGCCGCCATCACCGCGAACGGCCCAGCCTCGGACTGGCGACCGGCCGCCAACAAATGGTGGACCACCCGCTCGGGCTGAGGACCGGCTTGCCGCATGAGCGCCTCGGCCAAAGCGCCGTGGAGGGTACCGCTCTCTGCCGGAGCCAAGCCGGCCTGAACGACCCGCCTGACCTGTTCATGACGGAAGCGATATTGATTGCCGCGCTCAAAGAGAATGCCTCGACGGACCAGGACGTCGACACTCTGGAAGAACTCCGGCCGGGGCCGATCGAGGACCTCGACCAGAACCGATGGGTCGGCTTCCAGGCCGGCAACTGCGAACAGATCGAGCACTGCGTGGTCGGCAGCGTCAAGCGATTCGAGGCGCCGGGAGATGAGATCCTGGACCGTGGCCGGGAGCGGGAAGTCCCCCGGGACGTCATCGACGTCCGACGAGGCCACCGACAAATTGTGCTCGTGAATCGCTCGCAAGGTCTCGAGCACAAAGAGCGGGTTGCCGCCGGTCTCTTCGTGAATCTGACCGATTAGGTCGGGGTCGCCCTGAGCGGAGGCGCTGACCCGGATTAGCTCACCGGTCTCAGACGGAGACAATGGCTCCACCACCAGCCGGCGGCTGCGGGGAACCGCGTCCATCGCCCGCACCGCCTCCCAGACAGCCTGGCGGGCTCGCACATCTTGTGCCCGGTAGCCCACGCAAACCACTATTGGCACGCCGGCCAACGAACCCATCAGGTGTCGGACGGCTGCAATCGAGTCGTCATCGGCCCATTGGAAATCGTCCAGAATCAGAAGCTGAGGGGTAGCGCGGGCCAATCCGGCAAGACTGCGGGTAATCGCCTCATGCATGCGGCCTGCTTCCTCGGCAGGTTCCAGCGGCGCCACCGGCGAGATGCCTGGTAGCCATTCAGATAGAGAAGGCAGTAGCTGAGACAAGACGCCTAGCCACAGCTCACCGATCTGGGCGCGGAGCTGTTCCGATCGCACCGGAGACAGCGCGCCCTCCAGCGCTGAGGCCAGCGGATGGTAGGAACGGGTCACCTCCCCAGGCGGCGTGTCCCCCCACAGCACGCTGAGACCGCGCCAGTTGGCGTCCTCGGCCATCGCCTCCAGCAACCGGGTCTTGCCGACACCGGGCTCACCCTCCACCAGGATCACTCCCCCACGTCCGGCCAGCGCAGACTCGATGGCTGCAACGGCCTCAGCGCGAAGGTGCTCCCTGCCCACCATGGCGACGGGCACTCCCGGATCAAAGAGGGGCGAGCGAGGCGCCGGCACAAACGGCCGCCGGCCGGCCCGGCGTTGGGCGGCGATCGATTCAAACAACTCCGTCGTTGCCGATTCAGGCTCGGCCCCGAGCTCATCGGCCAACGCCGAGTAGCAAACTTCGTACTGCAGGAGGGCCTCGTTGGCCCGCCCGGCTAACAGGCAAAGACGCATCACATCGCGGTGAGCGTCCTCGCGCAGAGGGGCAAGAAGGGCAAGGCGACGAGCATAAACAAGCGCCTCTTCGAACTCGCCCCGACTCTTGTGCAGATTGGCGGCGTGGGCCAGGGCCCGGAAGTAATGCTGGCGTAGTCGTTGCTGATCGACTTGCACCCACTCGTCGTAGAAACCCGCCAAGAGATCGCCCCGATAGAGAGATAGCGCCCCCGCCAGCGGAGTGGGATCGTCGCCGCCCTTCTCCTTGAGGGACTCAGTGGCCGACTCGAAAGCCTCCACATCCAGCCAGTAGTCGGAGGCCGGGTTGAACCTCACTGAGCCGGGCGTGGTGAGAAGGTAGGTGCCGTCGGCACCTTCCCCGGCCAACAGAGTTTGGATCTGCCAAAGTGCCTGGCTGAGGCGCCGGCGGGCCTGATTATCGGCCATTTCGGGCCAGAACAGGCCGGCGAGATGGTCGCGCGAGATCTGGCGGTCGCGATTGAGTACCAGATAGGCGAACAACGATCGACCAGGGCGCGACGGAATCCGGGGAAAGATCCGCCCGTCACTCTCAATGAGCAATCCCCCCAGCAGACAAATCCGGAGGGTCACTCGCTCCACGCTAACCGGGCGCACCGCTCTCCGTCAACGCCGTCTCTACGCTCCGCGGCTGACCTGCCACACATAGTGATGGCCGCAAGGTTTTGACCAGACGCGTCTTCAGGCCAGACATCTCAAATAGAGACAACCCGTACGTTGGACTCAGCTAACACGGGAGGTCGGATATGTCATGGTTCGGGGCAAATCGAGCCCGCTCCGCCTATCACCCGACCCTGCCCGTAGTAAACGGCGATGCGGCCCTGCTGCCGTCGCCCGGCACAGGGTTGCTGGGCGCCGGCGCAGGAAGCATCGTCGAGGCAATGGTTCGTGGCGCCCGGCAGCAAGAACGCGGACCGGGGGCGAGTCGCTATGCGCTACTCGACCGCGTGAGGGGCAAATGGCGGGGCGAGCTGCCGGCTGCTCCGCCGGCCGGGCGCCACACCTCTTCCAACTACCGATTCGCCACCGATGCCGCTGCGGAATCCTCCGCCCGGGGCACCAGAAGCCGGCAGGCGGCGACCTCGCAGCCCGGCGTCGTCATCATCGCTTCGCCCTCGGACCTTCTCGCCCAACTGGTGGCTATGAGTCTGGTGTATGCCCATGTACCGACCTGCCAGCTCGACCCGGCCGAGTTGGCCGGAGTCGACGCCGAGTGGGACGGCTCCGGAGTCACCGTGAATGGCCGGCCGATTCAAGGGCTGCTGTGGCGAGCACTCCGACCGGGCAGCCCAAGCAACGGCGATGCCACCGTGCTGGCCAGTTGGCTGGCCATCGCCGGATCTCCATCGATGCGGGCAATCAACTCCTATGACCCCGAGGCCTGGCGCCAGGGAGCAGGATGGTCGGTATGGGAGGACCGCCTCGGCCGGAGTGGAGTGCCGGTCCGGCCTCCGCAGGAAGGGTCCTCCGCCCCGGCCGGCACCCGCAGCCTGGTGGTGTGCGGGGAGGTTGTCTGCGGTCCTGATACGCCGCCCGTCGCCGCCGCTGCCGGTGCGCTCGCCGACTCGGGAGTTCACCTGGCTGCCGTGACCTCACTCCCGGACGGCCGGATAAGCGATGTCGACCCCCAGCCTGACATTGACGACAGTGTCCAGGCCCGCCGGGCAGTCGCCCGAGTCACCGACTACCTGGCAGCCTGATGAACCGATTCCCCTACTACCGACGGCTCCGGTCGTGGGATCAGGGTCCTCAGCCCGAGGGCGCCTTGACACCCACTTCACCGAGTGCCGCTCCGTCTACGGCAACACCTACCTTCCCCGGCGCCGCCGCGCTTGATAGAACATCGGGTCAGGCGTGATTGCGATGGCGCCCAGGAGTTAGCCCGTGGACGGAGTGGCGCTGGTGAACGGGAACGCCTTCGGCGTTCCTTGGGAGTTGCTCGGCAACTCCAACAACTCCAACAACTCCAACCTCAACGGGAACGCCTTCGGCGTTCCTTGGGAGTTGCTCGGCAACTCCAACAACTCCAACAACTCCAACCACTCCAACCACTCCAACAACTCCAACAACTCCAACCTCAACGGGAACGCCTTCGGCGTTCCTTAGGAGTTGCTCCACAACTCCAAGGCGGCACCCTGGTGGGTACGGCGGTCTGGCTGATAGCTGATTGCTGTCGGCTGAATCCGTTGGAAAATGGGTCTGCGTTCCTATCGTGCCGACCGTAGGCAGAAGGGGCTGAGATGACCGCGTTGCTACCGCTGATTGTGGGCGCCGGGTTGGAGGACGCTTGCGGCTCCGATCCCGGGTTCCTCTGCGAACTGGTGTATGACAGCACCGAGAGCGAAGTCATCGCCGAGTTTGCCGACTTCCTGGTGAGTCCCGCCAAGGTTCTCCTCATCCTGCTGGCGGCCTGGATTATCACGCGCATCGTCCGAGGGCTGATCAACCGATCCATCGCCCGGCTCCTCGCCAGCCAAACCGAGAAGGCTGCCGTGCCGGTGGTGCCCGAGTCCGGCCAGGCCAGCCCGCACCGTCTTGAGGCTCTACGAGAACTTGCTCTCCGCAAGGCTGAGCGCTCCGCCATCCAGGCTGAACGAACCCGCCGTCGCACCGAGACATTGGGGACTGTTCTCTCTTCGATCGCCGCGTTGGTGATCTATACGATCGCGGCCTTCATGGCACTGGGCGAATTTGATGTGAACCTGGGACCATTGATCGCCAGCGCCGGCATCATCGGCATCGCTTTCGGCTTTGGCGCCCAGAGCCTGGTCAAGGACTTCCTGTCGGGAATCTTCATGCTGATCGAAGATCAGTTCGGGGTCGGCGACATCGTCGACGTCGGCGCCGCCTCCGGCGTGGTGGAAGTGGTGAGCTTGCGGACCACTCAGATCCGGGACGTGCACGGCTCCCTGTGGCACGTCCCCAACGGAGAGATCCTCCGCGTCGCCAACAAGTCTCAACAATGGGCGCGGGTGGTTCTAGACATCGAAGTGGCCTACGACACCAACATCGGCCATGCGATGACGGTCATCAAGCAGTGTGCCGACGGGGTTTGGACCGAAGCTCTTCCAAACGCCACCATTCTGGAAGAACCGGAGATCTGGGGGGTTGAGAGCTTCGGCGCCAGCGCCATCGCCATCCGCCTGGCGGTCAAGGTCGAGCCGGGAGAGCAGTTTGCGACGGCCCGCGAAATCCGACGGCGCCTCAAAGAGACCTTTGACGCAGAGGGCATCGAGATTCCCTTCCCGCAGCGGACGGTCTGGATGCACGAAGTCACCGAGAACGAAGGACCGCCATCGCCGCCACCCGAAGTCGACATTGCCGAGTTCGCGCCGGTCGCTGCCCCGGAAGGCGAAGTGACCTAGCTGCTGCCTTCGGCCGGGCGATAAGGCAAGTAGTCGGGCCACCAGATCAGGTCGTCGACCTTGCCGGCGACGTCGGACAGTTCGTCGGCAAGCCCTTCCCGGATGGCTTGTTCACCGACCGCTACCGCCACCGCCCTCGAGACTGATCGGACGTCGGTGATAGGTGGGAAGAGCGACCCACCGGCCGCCACGGCGGGACTAACGCAACCGGCCAAGGCCGTGGCCGATGCCAGGAACATCCCATCGGTGATCCGCCGGGCGCGAACAGCGAGCGTGCCAAGACCCATAGCCGGGAAGATATACATGTTGTTGGCCTGGCCAATGAAGCGTGGAAAGCCGTTGTAATCCACCGGTTCAAATGGGCTGCCGGTGGCGACGACAGCCCGGCCGTCGGTCCAATCGAGAGCGTCGGCCGGAATCACTTCAGTACAGTCCGTTGGATTCGACATCGGCATGATCACCGGCCGTTCCACGGCGTCGGCGATTTCCCTGATCATCTCCTTAGTGAAGAGACCAGCCTGGCCGGACAGCCCAATCAGCACAGTCGGCTTCACATGGCGCACCACCTCGGACAACGTTGGCGAGCCGGCCGCACCCCAGCCTGTGATCCATTCGTCTGGCATCGCCCACTCGCGCTTGGTGTCGGTGATGTCGGTCCGGGACTCGTGCACCAGGCTCTTGCTGTCGACCAGAAAGATGCGCGATCGCGCTTCGTCGTGACTGAGGCCCGATTCCCTCATGGCCGCCGAGATGGTCCTGGCCAGCCCGATGCCGGCGGAGCCGGCCCCGGCGATGACGATTCGCTGCTGGTCCCAGGTGGTGTTGTGCTCGCGCATCGCAACCAGCAAGCCGCCGACAGTTAGGGCGGCCGTGCCTTCGATGTCGTCGTTGAACGAGGCGACGCGATCGCGGTAGCGATCGAGATTCGTGAAGCTGGTCTTGTTTCCGAAGTCCTCCCACTGCAGCAAGCTGTTAGGGAAGACCTCGATCACCGCTTCCACGAATTCCTCGATCAGCGACCAGTACTCGTCACCGCGCAAACGCGGCTCGTGGAGTCCCAGGTAGAGGGGATCGTGAAGGAGATCCTCGTTGTTGGTACCCACATCCAATGAGACCGGCAGCGTGTTGGCGGGGTGAATCCCGGCCCCGGCCGTATAGAGAGCCAGCTTGCCGATGGGGATGCCCATGCCGCCTGCCCCCTGGTCACCGATGCCCAGGATCCGCTCGTTGTCGGTGACAACGATCACGGAGGGAAGGCGGGTCGGTCGGCTGCGAAGCAACCCGGCGATCCGGCCGCGATCCTTGGGCGTGACGTACACGCCCCGCGCCCGGCGAAAGATCCGGCTCCAGTGCTTGCAGGCTTCGGCCACCACAGGGGTGTAGACGATTGGTACCGTCTGCTCGAGGTTCTCGATGAGGAAGCGATAGAAGAGAGTCTCGTTGCGGTCCTGGAGGCCGCTCAAATAGATGCTCTTCTGGAGATCTTCGGGCTTGGATTCGATCTGGGTTCTGGCCCGCCCCAGCTGGTCCTCGATGGTGCTGACGTGGTCGGGCAGGAGGCCGCGTAGCCCAAAGGCGTCGCGCTCCTCCTCAGTGAATGCGGTCCCTTTGTTGAGCAGCGGATCCTTCAGCAGGTCCTGGCCACGGGCGGCAACCGGAAGGTACCGTTCACCGGTGTCTGGGTCGACCTGGGGTGAGTAGATCATTGGCCTCCAATCGCACGATGAAGCCTACGCCGTGCATGGACTGTGGCCGGCAGCTAGGAGCGGGCGAACAGATTGCGAGCCACGAAGGTCAGGTTGGCGGGCCGTTCGGCCAGGCGCCGGACATACCACGGATACCACTGCTCGCCGTAGGCAGTGAGATCTCGCATCCGGTAGCCATTAGCGGCGTAGCGGTATTGATCCTCCATCCGGATCCCGTACAGCATCTGAATCTCGTAGGCGTCCTTGCCGATTCCGGCCGCCTTTGCCGCCACTTCGAGGCGGTCGAGCAGGGTGACGTCGTGAGTCCCGAACCCCAGCTTCACCCCATCGGCGGTAGCGGTGAGCAGCTCCGCCCCGGTCCGAAAGAAGGCCTCATCGATGTCACTCCGCTTGGTGAACGCGATCGCAGGTGACTCCTTGTAGGCGCCCTTCACCAGTCGGATCCCGGGCTGTAGCGGCATCAGGTCGGCGATATCTTGCGGCGTCCGATGCAGGTAAGCCTGCAGGCAGATTCCCACCGGGAAATGTTTGGCCTTGGCCCGTTTGTATAGCTCGAGGGTGGGCTCAACGTACTCGCTGGACTCCATGTCGACCCACAGCCAGTTGCCGACGGCTTCGGCCTTGGCGGCCAATGCCTCCAGACTGCGAGCCGCGTGCTCGAAATCCAGATCGAGGCCCAACTGGGTTGGCTTGACCGAGATCTCGGTGTCGAGCTCCTGGGCGGCGATCCGGTCGTAGGCGTCGAGGTAGTGCTCGACGACCTCGTCTGCCTGGGCAACCTCGGTGAGGTTCTCCCCCAGCTTGGTGAATATGCTGGTCACGCCCCTACCTGCCAGCGTGACTGCAGTCTCCAGGGCATCATCCAACCGCTCGCCGGGCATGAACTGGCGAAGAGCCCGCTGCACGAATCCCCAGCGCGGAACGTGGGTCTTCAGGGTCTCGTTCTTGGAAGCCCACAGCAGCGCATCACGCATCACGCTCATGAAGCGAAGCTAGCACCGGCCCCGGAAGGCTCTGCTGTCAGTGAACTCGGACCGTCGCAACCACTCCGGCATGGTCGGAGGGCCAATTTGGCAGTCCGATCAGGGGTGTGGACCCAACGACCACGGCCGATACCGTCCGGACCGGTCCTCCAAGGAGCACGAGATCGATTCTGGAGTCCAGCTCCGAAATGGCGTTCGTCAGTGAGCTGTCCTGGCAGCAGGTGTACCCCTCCAGCCCGGAGTTGACCTCCCAGGCGTCGTCGAACTGCCTTGGCCTTGTCAGCATTCGGTAGCTGTCGGTGGTACTCCCGTCGGCGGCGGAGTTGAAGTCACCGACGGCAATGACGGCTCCCGGGGCCCTGGCCGGGCCGGCCAGGAACTCGGCGGCCTGGGCTTCCTGCACCGCCGTGAAGTCCTCGGTCTCCAGGTGCGTGTTCACAAATCGGAACCTCTTGCCTTCGAACGTCCCGTCGACGAGCACCCATCCGCGATCGAAAGACAGTGGCCCGACAGGAGTGGGAAGTAGCTGCTGGGCAGTGAAGGCGCCCGATTCATCGTGAGTGATCTGAAGACCATCCGTCGCGTCGTTCTTCAAGATGACATCGCGGTCCTGGAATCGGATCAAGGTGCCGTCGGGGAGAGGCGCAGCAATGTCGGCGTTGTCCGAGACCGCAACGGCAGAGTACGAGAACCCTCTGGCCGCGAGTTGCTGCTGGAGGATGGCTAAGAAGTCCACTACCACCGGTGGGCCGCCCGGCGGAACCAACGTCCAGATGGAAACCTCCTGCAAACCGATTAGGTCGGGACTGGAAGCGGCAATCTCGTTGGCAATCGCCCCGGACCGGGTTCTCGGATAGTCCGTGAGCGTGAACTCAAAGAGAATCCCATTCAGCGCCGCGAAGAATTCCTGTGGGGTCGTCGCTGCAATCGCAGGAGTCAGACTTGCCCCCAGATAGAGGTTCTGGCTCATCACGGTCAGTTCTCGTTTGCTCTTGAACTTGGCCTGGGCCGGACTCGGGGCCAACAGGGCCATCAGGGTGACCAGTGCCACGAACAGAGTGATGATCCTCCGCCGCGAGAAAACGGTTGTCATGACTTCTCCTCAATGATCGGCCGGCAGCGCCCGGCAACAACACGGATTGTACGCACGGCAGTCACCCCCTGTGGCCGTCAAAGAACTAGCCCCGCGGAAATCTTGCACAGTCAGAGGCCTGACCCGACACCCCGGACCCGCTGTCGCTAGAGGCCTGCCCTGAACGGCTCGGGCAGTTCGACCATGACCGGTTCGCCGGCGCTATCGAACAGCTCCAGCGCAGTCATGACGACATGGCGATGGCGCTGATGATCTCCGGCCGCGCCGAGCGGCCGCCCCATTGGATGTCTGGTGACCACCACACGCGGCAGACGCGTCTCCTCGGCCACATGCCGGAAGGCTCTGACCAGGACCACACTGGTGGGGATACCGGCCTCTTCGATTGCCCTGGCAACGTGCCCGACCGACACGTGGCACATCGGTCAGACCGGTACCAGCAGGACCGCGTCAACTGCCTGGTCGGCCAGCATCTGAGCCCAGGCCGGTGCGGACTCCTTGATGAGGCGCATCTGGGCGGCGGCGCCGGGAAAGGAAAAGGCATCCTCGTGGAGGGTTCCGATGACTCCCTCGGCCTCCAGCTCGCGCAAGGCGGTGACCGGGAATGTCACACCCGGGTCGGAGGCCGCCGACGTAACGTCGTAGCCGCCGTGGCGCACCCTCAGATCCTCGTGGACGGTGTCCACCGGAATTCGCGACAGGGTGGGAGGGGTCTTCAAGAACTCGTCGATCCGGTCCTCAGCCTCTTCCTGGGTCATATCTTCCACGTCGAAGGGGCGGGGATCATCGCCGGCCACGAAGTGCCCGCTGGAAGTGAACAGCGCCACTCGCGACTCCGAGACCGGTCGGGCAGGTTCGGCGAAGGGACCTTCGTCGTAGACCCATCGCCTGGTCGCTCCCTCGGGGGGCTGATACCCGCGGATCTGCCAATCGATGGCCAGCTGGATCAGCGGATCGAGGCCCCCGTGGTCGTACGCATCGCCGAGGTGGTCTAGGAGCTCACGGAGAAACTGTGCGGCCTCTTCGTCCGGCAAGTTCTTGAGGAACTTGAAATTGAGGTCTGAGCGGGAGCCGTAGTAGAACGAATTCCGGAACTCCTCAAAGGTCTCACTCATGAATCAAAGCCTAGAGCGACGACAACGGTGGTTGGATATGGGTATGGGCAAAGCTTTGACTACAGCCGCAGCGGCCCTGTTGCTGATGGCAACCGCCTGTTCTGGCGATGATGGAACGACAGCCACAAGCGGATCCGACCCTGCGTCAACGCCGACCGCCACCCTGGTCGGGCTGCCGCCTTCTGTCGCCCCCGATGCCACCGCCTGCGCCTCGGACCTTCTGTTGGAGGACTGGGAGCTAAGAGCCGCAGTCCTGCTACCGGGGTTCGTTCTGCCCGATGGTACTGAACACCCGGCTGCCACTTACCGCCTCCTGTTCCAACGTGGCGCAGAGGCCGGGTATGCGACGGTTCCGGAGGCGGCGGAGGCAGCTACCGCCTGGCTACCTGCGGAATTCCAGCCTGACATCCGGTCGATCGTCCTCAACCATCTCGGGCGTCACTACGTCTTCGAGGGGGCGCTGGTTGCGGCCGGCGGTGTGCCTGGTGCCCTGCAGGAGCCGTGCCTGCTTCTGGCTGCCACCGCGCAGATCGTTGTGTGGTACTCGCTGCAGGTAGCCGATCCGTTCGGCGAGCCGCAGGTCTTTTGGGTGTGGCAGCAACAGGGAAGGCCGATCGCTATCGAGCCCTACGTGCCCTGACCCGGCTTCACCGGGTGCGGGGATCGGCCAGTTCAGGGTCGATGTCGTACCGCTCCAGTGCCTCTTTGACGGCTGCAGGGTCGAGACGGCCCTCCTCTACCAGCCCGGACAGCACGGCGACAACTACGTGGCCAGCGTCCACTTCGAAGAAGCGGCGCAGCGCCTCCCGCGTATCCGAGCGGCCGAACCCGTCGGTGCCGAGCGGAATGAACGTGCCGGGTACCCAGCGGGCCACCTGGTCTGGCACCATCTTCATGAAGTCGGTCACGGCAATAGTCGGACCGCTTGTGCCCTCGAGCATCGTCGTGACGTAGGGCACCCGCCGGGTCTCGCCTGGATGTAGACGGTTCCACCGCTCCGCTTCCAGTGCTTCCTCGCGCAGCAGTTTGTAGCTGGTGGCGCTGAACAGCTCCACCCCGACCCCGTAATGCTCGAGCAACTCGCTGCGGGCCAGCTGTGCGGCACCGTGAGCCGTGCCGCTGAACAGCACGGTGCCGGCCAGGTCCGCACCCTCCGGAGGGTCGGCGAATTGATACAGGCCGCGGCAGATGCCCTCGTCAACTCCGTCCGGCTTGGGCGGCTGCAGGTAATTCTCGTTGTAAAGGGTGAGGTAGTAGAAGATGTCCTCATCCTCCTGATACATCCGCTTGAGGCCGTCCTCGATGATGACCCCCATCTCGTAGGCGAAAGCCGGGTCGTAGGCCTGGCAGACCGGGACGGTTGAGGCCAGGACCAGGCTGTGGCCGTCCTGATGCTGCAGTCCCTCTCCCAGCAAGGTGGTGCGCCCGGCGGTTGCGCCGAGTAAGAAGCCGCGGGCCCGGGCATCGGCCGCCGACCAGATGAGATCCCCCACCCGCTGGAACCCGAACATCGAGTAGAAGATGAAGAACGGCGCCATCGGCACGCCCCGGGTGGAGTAGCTGGTGGCGGCTGCGATCCAGCTGGCCATCGCCCCCGCCTCGGTGATCCCTTCCTCGAGGATCTGGCCATCGCTCGCCTCGCGATAGGACAGCAACAGCTTGGCATCTACGGGTTCGTAGAGCTGGCCGCTGGCGGCGTAGATGCCGATCTCCTTGAATAGCGCGTCCCACCCGAAGGTCCGTCCTTCGTCGGGGATGATCGGCACCACTCGCTCGCCGAATGCCTCGTCCCGCGTGAGTCCTCTCAGCAGTCGCGTAAAGGCCATCGTGGTGGAGGCTTCCTGCTTGCCGGACCCGGCCGCCACCTCTTCAAACGGAGTCCGGCCAGGCAGTTGGAGAGGGGTCCTGGTCTTGGTCGAACGGGAAGGAATCGCACCACCCAGTGCCTGACGCCGCTCCATGAGGTATTGGAACTCGGGGGATTCCACCGGTGGACGGAAGTAAGGAGCGTCCTCCCCATCGAGGGCGTCGGCAGGGATCTCATCGTGGAGCTTCAACGTGTCACGCAACTGCAGCAGCTGATCCTTGTTCAGCTTCTTGATCTGATGGGTGGCGTTGCGCCCTTCGACGTCCTCGCCCAGGGTCCAGCCTTTGATCGTCTTGGCCAGGATGACCGTCGGAGCCCCCTTGTGGTCCTCGGCCGCTTTGTAGGCGGTGTAGAGCTTGCGAAAGTCGAGCCCGCCGCGGCGAAGCTGCCAAATCTCGTCATCGGTCATGTCCTCGACCAGCGCCCGCAGCCCCGGATCCGGCCCGAAGAAGTGTTCGCGGACATAGGCGCCGCTCTCGGCCTTGTAGCGCTGGTATTCGCCGTCCACCGACTCGTTCATCTTCTCGACCAAAAGCCCTTCGGTGTCCCGGGCCAGCAGCTCATCCCACCCGCTCCCCCAGATGACTTTGATGACGTTCCATCCGGCCCCCCGGAACATCGCTTCCAGTTCCTGAATGATCTTGCCGTTGCCACGAACCGGACCGTCGAGGCGTTGGAGATTGCAGTTGACCACCCAGACCAGGTTGTCGAGGTGCTCGCGCCCGGCCAGCGAGATCGAGCCGAGGCTCTCCGGTTCGTCGGTCTCACCATCTCCTACGAAACACCAGACCCGGGATTGGGAGGTGTCGTCGAGGCCCCGGTTCTGCAAGTACTTGTTGAAGCGGGCCTGGTAGATGGAGTTGATGGGACCTAGCCCCATGGAGACCGTGGGGTACTCCCAGAAGTCGGGCATCAGTCGCGGATGCGGGTAACTGCTGAGGCCGCCCTCCAACTCACGGCGGAAGCCGTCCAGGTCCAGTTCGTGAATGCGGCGCTCGACAAAAGCCCTGGCGTAGATACCCGGTGAAGCGTGCCCTTGGAAGTAGATGGCGTCCCCCGGATGGCCGCCCTCCTTGCCCCGGAAAAAGTGATTGAAGCCCACCTCATACAGAAGCGCAGACGAGGCGTATGAGGAGAGGTGCCCGCCGATAGCGTCGGCGTTGTGATTGGCGTTTATGACTGTGACCGCAGCGTTCCAGCGAATGAACCGCCGGATACGCTTCTCCAGGTCGTAATCACCTGGATATGCGTTGTCGGCCTCGGCCGGGATCGTGTTGATATAGGGAGTAGAAACCGTGCCGGGAACACCAACCCGCTGGTCATAGGCCCGTTCCAGGAGCTTCGCCATTAGGTACTTGGCCCGTGGACGTCCTTCTATCTCGATTACGTCGTCGAGAGCCGTCAGCCACTCTGCCGTCTCCTCCGGATCCGGGTCGGGCAAGTTATGTGTGTAGCCGTCGCCGATGACCACGATGGTTCCTTCCGATCGAAGGGCAAGACTAATTCGACTCGTGGAGAAAGCGGCCCGGATCCCCGCACTGTGGTGTGTAGTCGCTTGGCAGTAGGCAGTATGCAGCAAGCAGTAGGCAAGAAGTTGCCGGAGCCGACAGCCGACAGCCGATAGCTGTTTTTGCATCCTTTTCGGCTGTTGTGCGTCTCTATCTGTGACAAACTCAGGAGACGAAAGCATGACTACCTACGACACCAGTCAAGTAAAGGAATCGGTCCGGGAACGCTACGCCGCGGTCGCCCGCCGCGGGACGGCTTGTTGCGCACCGCCGACCGCCACCGAAGACGCCTGTTGCTCACCGGCCGAGGTCCAATTCACCTCCAAGTCCGGGGCCGACGCCGTGGTCGACGAGGCCGATCTGGGCCTCGGATGCGGCAGCCCGACGGCCTTCGAAGACATTGAGCCAGGGAACACCGTCCTCGACCTTGGCAGCGGAGCCGGAGTAGACGTGTTCCGCGCAGCGAAATTGGTGGGAGACGACGGCCACGCCATCGGCGTCGATATGACCGTCGAGATGATCGACTTAGCCCGGGCCAATGCCACCCGGGGCAGTTTCCAGAACGTCGAATTCCGTCTGGGCGAAATCGAGTCACTGCCGGTCGCAGACGGAACCGTCGACGTCGTCTTGTCCAACTGCGTCATAAACCTGGTGCCCGACAAGCGTCGGGCGTTCGCCGAGATGCACCGGGTACTGGCGACGGGCGGCCGCTTTGTCATCTCTGACATCGTGACCGTCGGCGAGCTGTCGGAAGAGGTTCGCTCCGACCTGAATCAGTGGGTTAGCTGCGTCTCGGGTGCCATCGACAAAAGCGAGTACCTTGCTCTCATCGAGGAAGTGGGATTCGGCGACGTTGAGGTCCTCACGCGTCACAGCTACGGAGACGGAACGCCGACCGAGAGCATCACGGTGCGAGGCTTCAAGCGGTGACCCTGACCACCGAAGCAGTGTGGCGAGATTTTGGCGACCGCCTGCACAGCTTCATCGCACGGCGGGTTGCTCCCGACGCAGTCGATGACCTGTTGAGCGATGTCTTCGTGAAGGTTCATGCCCGCATCGACACCCTCGAGGACGAGACTCGCCTGGCACCATGGCTGTTTCAGGTCACCCGCAACACCCTGGCCGATCACTACCGGCGTCGCCGCCCTTCCGGGACCGGACTGGACGGTGTTGAGCAGATGGAGGCCGAAGACGACTACGACGCGGCCGAGACCATCGCGGCTTCACTTCGTGAGTTGGTGGACAACCTCCCGGACAAGTATCGGGAAGCGCTGACAATGACCGAGTTCGACGGCCTCACCCAGGCCGAAATGGCCGAGCGCCTCGGTTTGTCGATCAGCGGCGCCAAGTCACGAGTACAGCGGGCTAGGGGAATGCTGCGGGACGAGTTGCTGGCCTGCTGTCACTTCGAGTTCGACCGCCGGGGCCACGTGATCGACTACGAGCCCCGTCCCCGCTGCTGCGACACGGTGGAGTTCGTCAGCTGATCTAATCGTCGGAGGCGTCGTCCGAGCCCTTTGGGGGTTTCTCCTTGGTGAGTCCCTGGCCGCGGCCGGGATGGTCGGCCTTGAGCTTGTCGAAAGCCTTGGCCAGGCCACTGACCGTCTCACCATGTGAGGGAAGCTCGGACGGCGAACCACCGGCAGCGAGGATCGCGTGGACTTCCGCCGAATGGCCGCGGCCGAGTGCCCGTCCATTCCCTGGAAACTCAGTCGCCTCCCGATCGGCCTTGCGAGCGGCGGCCGCTTCAATCGCTTCTGCGGCGCGATCCAGACCGGTCGCCTTCTCCTCGGTGGACGGCCCTTCTTCTATCTGCTCGACAGCTTGCCTGCCCTCGGCCACTGCCTCGCGCGCCCGGTCCAGGACATGGTCGGGAGGAGTAGCGAGGGCGGCCGGTGCTATCAGTGCCATAACCACTGCGCCTGCCAATGCGAGGGCGGCGACTCGACGAGGCCAGCTCGTGATCCGGTTCATAGGTCTTGTCCATTCGTTCGTTCCAAAGGTGTAATCGCCGCCGACGTCTATTTCGTTACGGGGCATGATGCCGACAAATGATCCGGGTCGATGCCCCGAGGATGACTCCGGAGGCGGTGGCGTCCGCATCTGGAGACTCGCTGCCGCCAGCCCCCTCTAGAGCATCTAGATGCTGGCTGAGTACCTGGTCTTCGGTCGCGCCATCGTCGAGCATCTCGCAGAACAGCTGGCCGGTGGCGATGAAGACCTCGGGATCGGAGAGAGCGGCCCCTGAGTATTCGGTTTCGGCTAGGGCGGCGTCAACAGCCGCTATGAAGACCGTTAGATCGGGCGGAGTCGTCGTCGTTGTGACGGCGGGGAGGGTCGTCGTCGACGAATCGCCTGCCGCGGTGGCGGATGAGGAGTCGACGAGACTCGCCGATGGATCATCGAGTGCGGTCGAGCCGCAGGCGGCAAGAAGAAGGCAGGACACGAGGGCGAGAGAGAGGCGGGTGGGCATGCATAGGTATCGGCCCCCAATCAGGGATTCTGAACTTGCCGACTCCTAGGGGCTGTCGAGCCGACCGGGTGGAGGGTTCGGCGTTCCAGGAACATCGCCCGACTGGCCGGGGGGACCGGTCCCGTCGGGCCCTCTCCCCTGCCCTCGGCCGGCGGCGAACTCGCGAGCGGTGTCCGAGAATTGACGGGCGGTTTCGGCGATCCGGGAGCCGTCCACCATCTCGCTGTCCAGCTCGTCCTCAATGGTCTCGAGCAGACCCGCTACTTGATCCCGGAATACCTGGGTGTCCTGATATCCGGAGCCGTCGGACTCTCTGACCGATGCGATCTGGCCGGCTGCCCCTTGAAGGGCTACGGCGCTGGCATCGACAGAGTCGGCCGCCAGCTCTTCGACCGCCTTCTCGACTGCTGCCACTGCCCGCTCGTGATGGCCCTGAACTACCAGAGCTCTGGCCTCCTCGATTCTCTCGTAGGCCCCGCCGTCGTTGATTCCTACTCGCTCGAGGGCACGGTCGAGGCCATAGAGGAGGTCACCGGGCAGAGCCCGGTCGGCAGCGAGAGCGGTTCCGGTCCCGACAGCCGTGAATGCGAGTGTTCCGATCAGGACTCTCGTCACGAATCCAGAGATCACGGCTCGGAAGGCCAAACGTCTTCGGCCGGCGAGCGGCCCGGCGGGGCCCTGGGCGACAGGAGTCCCCGCCGGATTGTTAGCCGCTTCGTCCTTGAGCATGGTCAAGTGGCGCGCGCTCACGTCGGCGTCCGGGGGGTTAGCCCCGAGCGCTTCCAGCTGCGTTAGGAATTCGGCGACCGGAGAAAGGGGATCCACAGTCACCGAGCTTGCGGGGAGCAAGTCCAGCAGTTCGTCGCGTGCATGTTCCTCAGCCATCTCGTCTCTGTAATCGTCGGAGGAGCTCATTTGGTTACGGCCTCATCAAGGATCTTCCGCAGTCGCTGCAGTGCCCGGTGTTGCAGGGCTTTGATGGCACCCGTCCGCTTGTGAAGAATGCGGGCCACATCGTCCAGGGACAGGTCGCCGATCACCCGCAAGGCCAGGACCCGCCGTTGCTCGGTGGTGAGAACCGCAAGCCCGTCCAGCAAGCGAGGGTCACTCAGACCCTGCAGCGCTACATCTTCGGCGGCCGGCAATGTAGCCGACTCGGGCACATGGCCATTCATCTCTTCAGGGCGGCGCCTCGAGCGACGCCGACTGTCCAGCACCCGCCGGTGCACGATCGTGAACAGCCAGGATCGGAAAGCGGCCTCGTCTCCCGTGAACCGGTTGAGGTTGCGCACGGCTTGCAGGAAGACTTCGCCGACCAGATCCTCCGGGTCGGCCACACCCTGGGCGAACGCGTAGCCGCGCACTTTCGGTGCATAGGTCCGGTAGAGATCGCTCCAGGCCCAGTCGGCACCGGCGCGCGCTGCCTCCAGCAGCGAATCCCATGGGTCGAACGTCACACCCGGTCCTTTTGCGTCGGCGGCCACCGGCCGCGCGGAGCCCTGTCCGTGGGGACCGGGCCTTTCCACTACATCGGCCGGCAGGCCGACGGCCTTGAAAGGCCGACCTTCAGCGGTTGCCGGGGTGGACAAACCCCGACTCGTAAGCAGCTATCACTGCCTGAGTGCGATCACGGACCTCGAGTTTGAGGAGCACAGACCCGACATGGCTCTTGACCGTCTCGGCGCTCACGAACAGTTCGTCGGCTACCTCCCGGTTCGAACGTCCGGCCGCCACCAGACGGAACACATCCCGCTCGCGTTCAGTCAGGGTGGCCACCGCCCTGGTCAACTGCGCCGATGGATGGGGCGGAACGAAACTGCGGATGAGGTCGGCGGTAGCAGCCGGAAACAGCAGCGACTCTCCGGAGTGAACCACCCTCACCGCTTCGATCAGATCAGCCGGCGGTACTCGCTTGAGGACGAAACCGCTGGCGCCGGCGTGCAACGCTTCATACACATACTCGTCCAACTCAAAGGTCGTCAGGATGAGAACTCGAATGGAGCCGTTCTCGGAAAGGATGGCCCTGGTGGCCGCCAGACCGTCCATGTTCGGCATGCGGATGTCCATGATCACTACCTCGGGTGTCAGCTCCCTGGTCAAGGAAATGGCTTCCACCCCGTCGGCGGCCTCGCCCACCACGGCAAGATCGGCCTCGGCGTCGAGCACGGCTCGAAGCCCGACCCTCACCAGCTGGTCGTCGTCGGCAATGAGAATCTCTATCACGGTGTCCCCGTGGTGCTCGGTATCAGGTAATGGGCAACCGGGCCCACACCCGGAATCCACCCTCCGGTCGCGGCCCCGCCTCAACGCTACCTCCGAGCAGCGCTACCCGCTCCCGCACCCCTACCAAGCCGCGACCTCCCGGCGCGGACCCACCCGAGTCTTCGCTTCCGGGCAGGCCGTCACCGTCGTCGACAACCTCAATCTCCAGGGCGCCGGCAGTCCGGTGCACTCTGACATCCGTTGCGGCGGCACCGGCATGCTTGAGCACGTTGGTGAGCGCCTCTTGCACGATCCGATAGGCGAAGCGGCTCACCTCCCGGGGAACGTGCTCGGATCCGCCTTCTTCCGTCAGGCGGATCTCCATACCGGCTGCGTTCATACGCTCGACAAGATTTGCCAATCCGGTCAGGTCGGGCTGGGGTGCGGTCTCGGCGCCTTGATCCTCCCGCAGCAGGCCGAGGATCCGATCAAGCTCACCCAGCGCTTGGCGGCCGCTGGTCTCGATGTTGCCAAGTGCACCCCTGGCGAACTCGGGATCGTTGTCAAACACGTGGCCGGCCGCTCCGGCCTGGACGACCATCATCGTCAACGTGTGACCCAGGGAGTCGTGGAGTTCGTGAGCCAGCATGGTCCGCTCTTCCAGCACATCCGTGCGCTGTTTGAGAACGGCACGCTGTTCCCTCTCCGAAGGACCCAGCAGGGGCCGGGCCATCAACCCGTGCAACCGGCCGAACCCGCTGATGATGTGGGCAGAGACTGCAGCCATGAGAACCCCGGCGATCGGCAGCAGCCATACCGTCCATTCCGGGATGTCCTGTATCCACCCGAAGTCGCTGTCTCCGATATTGAAGTCGGCATCGTTGAAGGCATCCGCAAGATCCCCCGCAAAGAGGGCGGCCGGTGCCGCGATCAGACTGAACGTCACCGATACAAGGACAACAGTGGTGACAAACCCGGCAATGCCGAGCGGGAAGCGAAGCAGTAGCCAGGCGAAGCTCCGCCAGGTGTAGGAATCGGAGATGATGGCCCTTGCCTTCTTGGCGTAACTGGTACCGGTGATGGTGGGACTGTCCGGCGGATCGATCTTCTCACCCAACAAAGCCTCGATCAGGCCCCGCTCGATCAGGCCGAGACCGCGCCAGGCCAGCACGGCTCCAAACAGAATGAACACTCCCACCCAGATAATGACCAGACCGACACCAACGGAGAGCGATGTGACGAGGAAGACGAAGTAGAAGATCCCAAGGGGCAGGCCCAGCAGAAGGTAGAGGGCCCTGGTGTAGGTGCTCCCTTGCACGAGTGGGCCGAAGAATCGCTTCACGGCATGATCCTCTCATGTTGGGGTTTCGCATCCAACGCCCGCCGCGGCCGGTTGGCGCGCCGGGCACCACCGCTGATTTCCAGATTGGGAAGGACCCGACCGGCGATTCCCGAAGCGATCAAACCAAAAAGGGAGAGGGCCGTCACGATCCCGGCAGGCGAAAGCACCCACAGGAGGGGCTGGAGGGGTGCGCTGATGAATTCCATACCGCCAATATGTCCGATCCCGTCGCCGCCGTCATCCCGCTGATGGAGGGTTCGCGCCTCCCCCGGATGGGGGATTGCCATGCTTGTCAGTGGCGCCTCTCAGGCTCCGTTCAGGTCAGATATCGCACACTGGCGGCGAAGAAAGGCAAGGGCATGGTGCAGGTTCTATTAGCCGCCTCGCTTCCTGCCGTTCTGGCGGCCGGTCTCGACTCAGCCGGTTTGGGGTTGGTGGCCTGGGCCGGAGTCGTGTGGGCGGCCAGCCTGTACATCTGTTCGAGCGCCCCGGTGGTGGCCGGCCAATCCGGACGGTCTATCAACGAGGCAATGGCATCGGTGATGGAGATGATCGCGATTGTGATAGCCGTCGCCGGCATCGCCGCCTTCATTCTGGGCTGGTAGCCCGGGTCTGGCTCGAGTCGCACCACTAGCGTGGAGGGCATGCATTACCGCCATACTCAGTTCGCTCCCGGGTTCTTTCGCGCAATCGTCATCGCCTTCTTCATCGTGATCGCGGCGATAGCGGCCGGATCCGGGGAGATCGCCGCGGTGATAGTGGTGCTGGTTTCTGCCGGGATCGTGACCGCCGCGTTGGTCGTATTCAGCCGGTTCACAGTGGAGGTGACCGACGACCGGCTCAATGCATCTTTCGGCTGGGGGTGGCCTCACCGTACTCTCACCTGGGGCGATGCCGGCGCGGCCCGGGTAGTGCGAAATCGATGGTGGTACGGCTTTGGGATTCGCTGGTTTCCGGGAGGGTCACTCTGGAACGTCTGGGGTCTCGACGCGGTCGAATTCGATGTGGCCAGGGGTCGCAAACTCCGGATCGGGACCGACGAGCCTGAGTCGCTAATGGCTGCTCTGGTCGGCCGGGTGCCGGTCGGCTAGACGAGCGAGCCCCTCCTTCTCCTCCCCCAGTTTTCAACCGCTGCGGCGTCACCGACCTCGACCGATTGGTACCCTCGGGTAAGTGCGGCGAGGGGATACCGGATGATTGCGTCGCTGGTGGTCCTTTTCGCCCGACAAGTGGGAGGAGGACCCCATGCCTGTTGTCGAAGAAACCATGCTCATCAAGAGGCCACGCGATGAAGTGTTTGCCTTCGCAACCGATCCGGCCAACGTGCCGCTGTATAGCTCGAACCTGGTGGAGTTCGAGAAGACCTCCGACGGTCCCGTCGGTAAAGGCACGACATATCGAGGCGTCGCCAAGGTGGCGGGCAAATCGTTGAAATGGACATCCGAAGTGGCTGAGTTCGAGCCCGGCCGGCGCTTCGTGAATCGCAGTATCGAGTCCCCGATGGCTTGGGAGATGCAAGTCCGGTACGAGGACGACGCCGGTGACACTCTGATCCACTGGCGACAGGAGACCGACGGCTACAGCGGATTCTTTGGCAAGCTGGCTGATCCGCTGGTGACCCGCATGTACGCCAAGGACGTGAAGTCGAACCTGGAGAAACTCAAGGAGCTACTCGAGGCCTGAACATGCCTCGCGTGGGGACAGCGCAGCCGAAATAAGGCTGCGGCAATGTCGCGCCCTCTCGCGATTTCCGGATCATTGGGGGGACAACACCGCCAGCACTTCGTCGATGTCGGCGTGATCACCGGCGTAGTCCTCGAAGTCCTCATAAAGCAGCACATCACCGGGACCGACCACCAGGGTGGCGCCCAATTGCAGGGGTCGTCGACCGGTCTTGCGCTGCCGATGCCCCCTGGCAACTGAGCGCAGACCGGCGGTGTAGGCGGATGGTCGCAGAGCGGCGGTCACGCCCAGTGAGTTGGTTCCGACGATTTCGGCCGCCGCACCATCCTCGTCCAGGAGGACGGGAAAAGGCACCGACTCGTCCTCGATGAAGGCCATGGCATACCGCTTGCCGCCGGTCCCGATAGCGGTCACTCCTACACCGGCCTCGAGGAACTCCCCGTACCGGTCGCGAACCTGACCGGCTCGCTCACGACACGTCATTCACCCGAAGTGGCGAAGGAAGAGGACTACCTCGGGGCGGTCGGCCCACAGATCGCCCAGGCGGTGCGGGTTCTCCGCCGCATCAAGCAACACCTGGTCGGCCAGCGCGGCCACATCAAAAGGCACGGGTTCCTCGCTAGTCCTCGAGCGCATCGGCGAAGAAGTCGCCGACGGCTGCTCTGAACGCTATCCGGCTCTCTTCCCAGGCATAGAACATGTGCCCTCCCCGATAGTGCTCAACGGTGAGCCGGGCCGCGACGTCGGGATCGAGACGCATGAGGTTGCGAATGCGATCAGTAGTGAAGTACGGCGTGACCAGGTCATAGCGCCCATGGGCGATGAACGCGTTCATATGAGGATTGAGGCTCATCCCGTAGCGCAGGTCATCGGTAGCACCCACATTGCTGTCCAGCGCGTGTTGCTCCATGTCGAGCTTCCAGGAAGTGAAAACCTCGTAACTCAACAAGTGATAGTCGCGCTCGGTCTCAACTCCGATTTCCTGACGCAGCTGCTGATTGACCGCCGAGGTATAGGCAGACTCGATGCCGGCCAGGGTCGGATCGGGCCCGGCAAAAGCCTCCCGATCCGGAAACGGGTCGTGGGCGGTGACAGTGGAGTCATAGAGACCCAGCACCTTGCGCTCGGATCTCAACAGCTCACGAACGAAAACCTGCATCGTGATCCGGCCTTCCGCCCTCTCCACCAGATCAACCGGCAGCCCGAGCAAATCTGCCAATCGAGCGGCGATGGCTCCCCGCTCCTTATCCCCCAGGCTGGCACCGCGGGTGAGGTAGGCAACGTACTGGGTGGTAGCAAACTGCTCGGCGGCAGCCAGCACCTCGTTCAACGGCGTGCCCTCTTCGAAGGCCCGAGAGCGACCGTGGAATACGGCGGCAGCGGCCATGGTGGGAAGCTTGTCGATCCACGGCAGGGCGTCGTAGTCCGACGGATTGAGGGGAGCGAACTCGAGGGCCGGCGAAATCAACACGGCGCCGCTCAGCCCGATGCCATACGACTCGGGGAGGAGCCGGGCCAGCCTGGCGGCTCTGAAGCCGCCGTAGCTCTCACCGGCAATGAACACCGGCGACCCCCAGCGATCGCGAGCAGACAGCCAGCGACTCATGAACTCGCCAAGCGCCTCCAGGTCCCGCTTCAGCCCAAAGAACGCGGAAGGATCGTGCTTCTCCTCTGGCTTGGACTCCTTGTCCGTCTTCTCCGGCTCAATGGCCCGGCTGAAGCCGGTCCCGACCGGGTCCACGAAGACCAGGTCCGTGAAGGCCAGCCACGATTCGGCGTTGTCCACCAGTCGGGCGGGCGGAGCAGGCAAGGTCCCATCGGGCGGGAAATCGATCCGGCGCGGCCCCACCGCTCCCATGTGCAGGTAGGCCGAGGCGGCGCCCGGCCCACCGTTGAACACGAAAGTCACAGGACGGTCCTCACCCCCGTCGTCGGCAACGTAGGCGGTGGAGAAGATCTCGGCGACCGGCTTCTCCTTCTTCCGAAGCACGATCCACCCGGATCGAACGGCGTAAGCCACCGACTGCTCCCCCGGCCAAACGGCAGAATGCTCAGCCGGATCGGGAACCTGATGGTCGGATTTGGTGTCTTCTGCTGTGTCGGTCATCCGAGAACGGTAGCCACGCGAGGCAGGTGTAGCGAAGGGGATTGACTGTCTCGTGATCCGACCCCTTGAGTTTCGCGGCGGGTGGTGCGCACCGGCGACTGTCGTCCGGTGGCAGCAAGCAATAGGCAATAAGCGCGTTCCAGTGCTCTCGAGTAGATTTGCCTGCGGCTCACTGCCTACTGCCTGTTGCCAATACAAGGAAGCCAGCGCAGGCCTACTCCTCCGCCTTTCCCCGCTCATGCATCAGCGGATGCCGGAACGGCGTTGGCCACAGCCGGAGGGGCCCGGTGAAGTAGTCGTGGGGATCGAAGTCGACCCATTTGGCGGCGTCCTGCGCCAGCCGGTCGAGAATCGCCAGTATCACGAAGGGATTGACTGCCATCCCGGTGTGTGAGGCCACAATCGGGATGTTCTCGCGCGGCGCCTTCTTGCTGCTCTTGTCGATGACTGCCTGGGGTATGGCGGCCAGGTCGACGGGTACGACCCGGTCGACCGGGCTGTAGATCGAGACCAAAGGCATCGGCGGATGGTTGGCCTCCCAATGCGGCATCGCCTGGTCGGGCTGCAGGTCGATCAAGCGGACACGGGCAACCCGACGGCCGACCAGTCGCAGCAGCTTGTTGAGATCGTGAGCTCGCTCCGGATCGATGGCGGGCGAGCCGAATGTGATCACTCGCTCGACGTGATCGGGCAAACGCTCCGCCAGTTCCCTGGCATAGACGCCTCCCAAACTTTGGCCAACGAGTGCCACCGGGTGCTCGTACTCGTCGGCCAACTGGCGGATCTCGCCGCCCAGTTCCTCTTCCACTTCTTCGACGTGCTCGAAGATCGACATGCCCCGCGGCCCGAGGTTGACGCCGAGGCCCCAGCTGCGGGCCGGAAAGCCATGCTCACCGAGGGTGCGGTTGAGGCGGTTGAGGCTTAGCTCGGGCGCCAGGAACCCGGGGAGCGTCAGCACCGGCATAGTGCCGTCGCCGCGTGGCAGAACGTGGTCGCGCATTGGCCGTCCGAGCAGTCCGGCCAGACGTTCGCCACCGCCCCAGAGAAAGTCGAGGTTGAGCCGGATCAGATCGGTGGTGGTGGATTTCGACACCGACTGCCTCAGATGGCCCGACGGGGGTTGGGGTACTGGCTCACTTCAACACCTAAGGCTAGGAGCTGAGGCCGCAAACCCGGCCCTCACCAGTCAGTGGAATTGATCAGAGAGCTGAGCACTCCGGGAAGGATGGCCACTCATCGCCCACCTCGATGAGCCGGAAGCACTCCCCCGTCACTTCGACCACAGCTCCGGCGAGAACTTGGCCGCCGGGGGTTATGCCGGCGGCCTCGCCGACCAGACCATCAGGGCCCTGACAGGAACCGAGCCCCGACGTACCAGAGGGCGGGATGCAATCGTCGCCCCCCAGATAGCGAACCTCCAGCGAGTATGACGGAGAGATCACCCTCAACCCCGCCAGCTTGAGACCGCCCTCGGCCCGGCGGGTAGCCACCAGGGCGGTCTCGGTGCTGAGCGATGAGTCGCGTGGCAACTCATCATCGATTGAACCGGTCCGGGAACTACCGGGCCATGCGGCCGCCACAACAACTGCCACCAGAGCCAACGAGGCCCCCAGCGTCCAGCCGTTCCGTGAGTCCCTTACGCCTGTCATCCGCCGTCCCCGTGCGCTAGCTGGTCCGCGCCAGTGATCTCTTCTTCAACGATGAGACGCCGCAGGCTCGTCGATTGGGTGACACGACTTCAGCCGCGCGGGGAGGAATACGAGAGCCCCGGCTCGGCCACCGGCCTACTCCAGTCAGTCGAGCGGGCCTAACCGGCCGCCGACTGACGCGACTCGACCGGAAGTCCTTCGGCCCAGAGCGAACGGAGAGTCTCCGTGCCGGTACGGGTCAGCCATTCGTCGGCATCCTGGGCAGCCTGGGCCGCGGCCGGGTCATCCTGGCCGACCAGCATTGCGAAGGTTGCCCGAACCTGGGTGAGGTGAGAGCCGAGCAGCTTGCGGGATTGACTCTCAATGAGGGCCGTGAACCTGGCGCTGCCCCCGGCGGCATCGCCGGCCAGGACAGAACGGACCGCGTCGATGTAACCGCGCAGAGCCACGCTGGGAATCGGACAATCCTCCAGCCTTTCTGCAACCTGCTCGAGCCGGTCGGCGTTCCGGGTCCAGGCGGCAGCTTGAGCGGCGATGTACAGCCCCGTGTTGTCGAAGTCGGGATCGACCTGGAGTCCCAGGTCGAAGGCTTCTTCCCACTTGTTGAGGTCTGCCTGCAATTGGGCTTTGGAACCGGCATAGAAAGCCTGCAACTGGGGATCCGGATCATCGCGGAAGTAATCGAGGGTCTCCATGAGGCCGTCGACCACCTCCGGGGATGTCGGTCCAATCAGATGCTTGATCAACCCGCGCTGGAAGTCGGCTGTCGCCTGGAACCCGGGGCTTCTCTCCTCGTCGGTGAAAGACTCGATTGACCTGGTTGCATCTGCATATCGCCCGTCCAAGATATACGGCCAGGCCAGGTCGTGGGCGTTGCGGATCATCCAGCCAAAATCGCCGATTCGCTTGCTGAGATCTCGCAGCATCTCCGCAACCTCGAGCGCTTCGACCGGGTTCTCGTAGAAGAGGGTGGCGGCCAGATTGTTGAGCGCCCGGCCGGCCGGCCGAATGTGACCCCTTCGTTCAGCCTCCTCGACCACACCCCGAAACAGAGCACCGGACTCGACGAAGCGGCCGGCGAAGGCGAGCGCCGTCGCCTTGGTTACCAGTGCATCGAGAATCACATCCATCGAGTCGAAGTCAGCCGCAGCCGGCAGCAGTCGATCGACTGCCTCTATTGATCGGTCCATGTCGTTGGTCAGCGAGAAGCTGCGGGCCGCTTCGGCGGCAACTCCGACTGTGACCGGATCGTTGACCGTCTCGAGCTGCTCGTATACATCCTCGATAGCCACCCGAGCTTCAGGCGAGCGGTAGTAGCTATTCAGGATGCTGCTCTTAGCGGTGGCCGACTTTCGGCTCCCCTCCAGATCGTCGGCATCGAGGTAGTGGCCGAGGGCAGCCTCGATGTATTCGAGGCCCCGGTCGACCTCGCCGTGCAGATCGGCCGAATGCGCCGCCTTGAGCTGAAGCTCAGCCCGGACGCCGGCATTCTCGGCTAGATCGATCGCGTCGTCGAGGAGCTCCATGGCTTGCAGGTGCGAGTGCAGCTCGAGGGCGCGACCGGCCGCGTCAGTCAAGCTGCCGATGGCGCTCTCAATCAGGGCATCTCGTTCGGGTCCGGCCGGAGTGGCTTCATAGGCCCCCATGAAGTGGCCGGCAATCACCCCTGCCAGCTCGGGATCTCCACGCGATTCCAGGTACTCGGCGGCCGCTACGTGCTTGGCGCGACGCTCCTGACGCGGAACCCGGTTGTAGGCCACCTCCCGAATCAAGGACTGCACGAACCCGTATTGACCGCGTTCCGGCGACCGGGGATCGTCCTCGAGATCAAGCAACTCCAGCTGGATAAGCCGGCCCAGCTTGCCTTCCAGGTCGCCGGCCGTCCCGCCCCGCAGGCGAGCGATGCCGTCGAGTGTGAACGTCTGGCCTAGGACCGCTCCATCCTGCAGCAGACTCTGTTCTTCGGGTTCGAGCCGGTCGAGCCGGGCGCCGATGACCGCCTGCAGCGAATCCGGGAATGCGAGCTCTGTTGAGTTCCCCTCGAAACGGAACTGCCCGTCGTGGGAGGCCAGTTCGCCGGAGGCCGTCAGCATCCGCACCATCTCCACCGCGTAGAGCGGGAAACCGGCCGCCCGCCCGGCGATCCGCTCGATGACATCGCTGTCAAGCCCTGGCAAGTACTCGGTGAGCATCTGCAGCATCTCCGACTCCGGCATGGGAGGCAACCGGACCGCCATCGAACTGCGGTGCTGAGAGCCCCAGTTCACATGCCGATCAAGTATGTCGGGCCGGGCCAGGGTGATTACCAGGATGGGCGACCTGGTCGAGCGCTCCACCAACTCGGCGATGAACTCCACCATGCCCGAGTCGGCCCAGTGCAGATCCTCGAACACCAGCACCGTCGGACCCCGCTCTGCAATGTGCTGGAAGAACGCTCGTAGGGCGGCGAACAACTCAGACCTGGCTCCGGCCGGCATTTCCGCAAGGCCGAGTAGGCCTGCCAGCCGCGGCTCAATCCACTCGCGGTCGTCCTCTGTGGGCACGAAATCGGCGACCACGGTGCGAAGGCGAGTTCGGGCCCGCGCCGTTTCTTCACCTTCGAGGATTCCGGCACGCTGGCGAACCATCTCACCAAGAGCCCAGAACGTAACCCCGTCGCCATATGAGGGGGACCGGCCCTGGTGCCAGTACATAGCTTCGGTGTAGCCGTCGATGTGGTTCTTGAATTCTTCGGCCAGGCGCGTCTTGCCGATCCCACCTTCGCCGATGATGGCGACATGCTGGGCGCGCTTCTCGGACCCCACCGCCGCCAGCGTGTCTTTCAGCAGTCGCAGCTCGCGCTCACGTCCCACGAAAGGAGGCGGGCGCACATCGTGGTCGGACTTGCCTCGCACCATGCTGGCCACCCGCAGCGCCCTCCAGGCCGCCACCGGTTCCGTCTTGCCCTTGACCGTGTGCTCACCCATCGACTCGTAGTCGATGGCCCGGCTGGTAACCGACTCAGTCGCGCTGCCGACGAATACGGTGCCCGGCTCGGCAATCGACTGGAGCCGGGAAGCGACGTTGACCAGGTCGCCAACCACCAGGCCCTTCTCGTTCCCTCCGGGACCTACTGAGGTTGAACCGGAGTTGACACCTGCCCGCAGTGCCAGCTCCGGGATCCCCAGCTCCTCACCGAGGGAAGAAACCATGTCCACCAATTCGAGACCGGCTCGCACTGTGCGCTGGGCGTCGTCCTCCCGGACCACCGTCGCCCCCCACACCCCCATGACGGCATCGCCGATGAATTTGTCGACGGTGCCACCGAACCGCTCGATGATCTCGCGCGCCCGCTCGAAATACACCGTCAGCATGTCGCGGATCTCTTCTGAGTCGCGGCTTTCGGAGAACGTGGTGTAACTGACGATGTCGGCAAAGAGAACCGAAACAAAGCGCTTACCCTCAACCAGCACTGCTTCCTCCGCCGGCGGACGGGCTGCGGGGGCCGCGGGAGAAGCCTCCGGCGTGAGACCGGACCCACAATTGCCACAGAACTTGTCGCCCGGCTCGTTGCCGGTCCCACAGATCTGACAAACAGCCTGGAGTGCCGTCCCGCATTCCTTACAGAACTTCCGGTCAGCCTGGTTCTCAGTTCCGCAGTTAGTGCATTGCATTGGCGACGCCCATAAGGAGAACAACATTAATGGATGCGGCCCAGGCGAGCCGACCGCTAGACGCGCGCCACGAAGCGGCCGCGGCCCGGCCGGGTGGCATTGACTCCTTCACCCACGATGATCTCCCCGGCGGATATGACGGTGTGGGACCGCCCGGCCAACTGCCTGCCTTCGTACGGCGAGTAGCCGACGTTGTCGTGCAAATCCTCCCACCTGACGGTGAACTGCTCGGTGTCCCAGACCAGCAAATCTGCATCGGCTCCCGTCCGCAGTGACCCCTTCCGCGGGTACATGCCACAAGCCATGGCCGGGTTGGTGGAGACGAGGTCGACAAAACCGGTCATGTCGAGCGGACCTTCGACGACTGCTGCGGTGTAGAGGAGCGACAACCGGAGCTCGACACCGGGCAGTCCGTTGGCTGCCTCAGTGAAGCTGGTGTCGGATCCGCGCGGAAGCTTCTGGTCGATGGTGTATGGCGAGTGGTCAGAAGAGACGATGTCGACGAGGGCAAGGTTCTCGCGCAGTCCCTTTCGCTCGGCGTGGCCTCGCAGCGGCGGGCTGCACAGATACGGGGCTGCTTCGCTCATCGGCAGTTCCAGCATCGACTCATCCAGCAGCAGATAGTGAGGGCACGTCTCGGCGATAACGCCCACTCCCCGCGATCTGGCCGCGGCCGCAAGATCTATCGCCTCCGGCGTCGAGATGTGGGCCAGGTAGACCGTCGCATCAACCGTCTCGGCCAGAGCGATCGCATTGGCTACTCCCGACCACTCGGCAGCACGGCTGTGCGAGACGGCGTGCGACATCGCACCAAACTCCCCTGCCGCAATCTGTTTATCCCGCCCCCACATCACCAGCGAGTCGCTTTCGGCGTGAACCATCACAGGGAGCCCGACATCCCGGGCGGCGGCCATCACCTCCAACGCGGCCGACCCCAGCAGCTTGAGCCGGTCATAGGTCAGGTAGATCTTCACGCCGGCAATTCCATCGGCTGCCGCCGACCGCAACTCGTCGGCGGCGTCGCCGCCAAAATCGGTAACAATCACGTGCAGTCCGTAGTCCACGGTCATCTGCTCTCCGGCCCGGCGCAGCGCATCGTCCACCACCGCCCTGATGGACTGGCCGCGGTGCTGGGCCGCGAACGGGACCACTGTGCTGGTTCCCCCGAATGCGGCCGAGCGAGACCCCGTCCAGAAATCGTCGGC
>Ga0255047_10000473_pt1 | contig 33212 bp, 44 predicted proteins | sample JV7_2_1_MG_FD_183640 | JGI IMG/M metagenome (GOLD analysis project Ga0255047, IMG submission 183640) | Seawater microbial communities from Jervis Inlet, British Columbia, Canada - JV7_2_1 | ecosystem: Environmental > Aquatic > Marine > Inlet | place: Canada: British Columbia | collected 2016-10-06
CGCAATAACAACTTGATTCGCTGTTCCCGTAAGCGTTCTGCCTGTAAATGTATCCGCTGCCGTTTGTGTAAGTATGCCGTCAGTATTGTAGCCAGCCCATGCCGTTAGAGTCGCGTCAGAAGCTTGGAAGTCGCCTGTTGTCGGTGTAAAATCTAAGTTTTGATCGGGAACCGTCCACGTTCTTGTCGTTGCTGTTGAAATAGCAGAAACCTGAAAAGCAAGTTCTTTTGTAGTATCGCCGTCATCTAAAATACGGAAAGCCGTATCAACGAACTCGGAAGAAATTGCTGTTGATCCTCCGCTAAGATTCGGGAAGAACCCTCGAAGATCAATTTCGTCAATAGAAGTCCACGTTCCTGAAGCAGCCGTTTGATGCCTTAAATTCCACTGAGCTATCAAGAATCCAGTGCCTTTAAATGCTTCTGGGATATTAAAATTAGCATACTTGCTGCCATCAGAAGTAACCATCGCAGCACTATTATAATAACCACTAGGAAGGTTAACCATCAGCTTGCAGTCACCTGTAACTTCTGAAACAACACCCCAAAGAACCAAAGAGAAATACTTTCCTGACATCGACCCTCCAGTTGAATCTGTCAAGAGAGCATTCATGTCCGTGACTTTGTTGTATGGTGTTACATTGTCATTGACAACATACAAATCCGGTGTTCCCGCAAAAGCAGGGAACGTATGATCGTGGAGTTGAAGAACGACACCGCTTGCAGTCGTGATAATTACGTTGTCGGCAGCACCACCATTCGGAGTGATCGTAAAAGTCTGTGCAACACCACTTTTCCATGTAGCGTTCTGAGTTCTTATCCACGCATTAAGATGTGAGATATGACCTTGATCGTTTGAGTCTATGAGATGATCCGACCACTGGTGGACTTTGTACGCCTGATCTGTTTGAAGGCTTGCAGCACTTTGACAAAGAACGGTAGCAAGCGGGACATGTTCCGCTGAAGGAAAAGACGAGGTTGACTTTGTTATTACCGTCTTCGCTGACTGCAAAATATAAAGATAGTTCAACACTGGAGCTGTGTCAGTTCCTGCCGTTAACGCCACCGTCTGAGCAGGTGTGCAATCAAGAGTGGTGAACTCGTCGGAAAAGACAAGTGTAAGGTCACCACCACCACTTTTCTCTAAAGAAAGAGTTATTGTGGCACCGTCAGATGTTACCGTAATAGCGGGGTTTTCTAAGATAGTACCATTCCACCCATGAATCGCTGTTACGTCTACGTTTGCAGAAAGGTCATAATCGAATGTCCCCGCACCACCAGTAAACGTTAGATGGCTTCCTCCCGTTGGCGTAGCTGCAACAGGTGCAAGACCGACCTTCCCGACAAGAATTTCACCGTCAGCAAGTTCGGCTGTAGCTCCAAGATTGAAACCTGCACCACCACCACCAAGCATAATCCCATTTGTCGTTTGCGCTCCAAGGCGAGTGTTTAGTGTACTAGGGGCGACAAATTTACTGGCCTCTGTAGCTGTGGTTACTTCCGCACCAGTTGCAATTGCTGACACACCTTTTTGTGCTGTGGTCGCATCCGCTATAGTTCCAGTAATGGTATTGGTGGCACCACTAAATGACAGCCCCTGAGCAGAAGTACCGACAACATTAGTAACACCAAGAGCATCAGGTGTTGCCGTTCCGGAGTCAGTAGGAAACGATGCACCAGAAGACTGAAACATCTTCGCCCACGATGTAATAAAAATATATACCGTGTCAACGTCTTCGACTTCACAAAACGCTCCTTCCGTTGGTGTAAATGCAACCCATGTCGCGCTGTCAAATTGCACGATGTCATTAAAACTTGCGCCGTCCCAATCCGCATGTACAACCCCACCACCACCATCGGTGATTATGTATCGGTTGCCATCAATTTCGCTAGGTGGCGCATTATTTCCGTCTGCAATGCTGAGAACTGAATCCTGAGCATCGCCTAATTTGTTGTTTGAGAACTTTATCCACGTCGCAACGCCGCCTGTAATATCAGTAAGAATGTACCCGTCATTCGATGCTGTATCGACCCATATCGTTCCGATTGTCTGTGTGTTGTCTGACGTGTTTGGATGTGTTGCAGTGCTTGTCAACGCCGGCACCGGCATGACTGTGGATATCTCAACCCATAACGTTGTGTACAAATACATCAAGCCTGTATCTGTAAGCCATATTAGCAGACCGGCCTCCGGACTGCGAACATCCCATGTCGATCCGTTGTATACTACATAGTCGGCGTTTGTTGCCCCTAATGCCGTCCATGCCGCATCAATTGCTTGCACGCCAAGAATGTATGAGTCGCCTGTTGATGGCGCTCCCGGAGGAACTACCGACGCGTCGAATACCGACTTCGCATCGTTGCCGTAAGACCACTCAGAAGAAACGCCGAGCTGTGTCCACACAGCCGCGCCGGACGTGTTGTCGGCAAGAATGAATGTGGTGTTTAATCCAGTATTAGTCCATATCGTCGGCACTGAATATTCATAGTCGCTTGGTGTTGGCGAAGCGGCCTTGTTAATGGTCTTGATACCAACGCGCTGTAAGTACGTTACATACTCGTTAATGATACTTGGCATGGCGACCTCTTAAGAGTATGTGTAATTTAGATAATCTCTTTTATAGGCACTACCTGATGTTCCAACACCAACATAACCACTTGAATTCACGCCTAAAGTGAACTTTGTAGCGTCCACCTTTGTGATTGTAAAAACAAGAGAACCATAACCATTACCGTTGACCTCTGTCATGTCCGAGCCTGTAATCTCGATAACATCATTTGTGCTGTAGCCATGAGCAGCCGAAGTTGTAACCTCTGCGTCTGCCGCTTTTGTGATAGCTGTAATCGTAAATGCCGCAGAATCATCCCACACATGCACGAAATCATTCGTCGCCACAGCGCTTGCGTTCTGCGCAAACTGTGTCATAACAATATCATTTCCAGAGTCATACGTGTTCTTAACGATGCGCCAACCGGCAGACGCATTTAACGTCCCCGGTCGGGCGTAAGCTACATAAACAAGATTTGATCCACCATTCTTAGAAGACCGCAAAGCGGCTTGGTCGACAGAGAACGGTATCACCGCTCCTTGCGCGTCACGCCATTGAACTGGTCGTGTCTTTCTAGTCATAATTTCCCTCCCCAGTGAAATCATGACGCTCATCCATGTTGGATGGCTTGCGTCTAAATCAAATTATAATTTTAATTTGACAATACCGCAACAAAAAAAAACCGGAGACGAATCCCCGGCAATCACAAAAAGTAGATATACACGAATATTAAATGGAGTATAAACGCCAATAAGCTTACATAACTAAAGCGAAAAACACCACATTATTCTGTGGTTTCTTCAGGTTGCGGAAGCTCTTCAATCTTGTCTTCCACTTCGTAATGCTCTGCAACAACTTCAACAAGCTCTTTTTCAGCCCTCTTTTGCACTTCGAGTTGATTAAGAATCGTCATTTCTGCATTCTTCTTTATCAACAATTCGTGGATCACTCCGGCAGCGGCGATGGCTGTTTTAAATGGTACACCAATCGGTGCTGTGAACTCAAAAAAATGATCACCTTCAAGATGCGAAATGCAAAATTTCGTCGACTCTATTGTTTTAACTTGAACCTCTTCTTCCATGACACTCTCCAATGTTGGTCAATCTGGATAATGAAACTATTAAATATTTTTTGCAAATAAAAAAGGGGGCATCGAAACACCCCCTTAAACTACAACAAGTAAAACTTAACTTAGCACCCACATGGTAATGACAACGTTGCCGTTAAGCGCGGCTGCCCCTTGGTTTTTCAAGAGTACTGTACATGATCCGGCAGCACATGTATGTCTCATGATTTGCATCTGAGCATCGTTTGCGCCTTCGTTATGTACGCTGATAAGAATACCAGATGTTACAGCGATCTTACTGTTTGTCAACGTAAACGTTTGCGTTGCCGCCGCCGCTGTTGTAAAGCCGGTGAAGGTATGGACTGCAACATTGGCGTTAATGGTGCTTGCCGATGTCGCACTCGCCTGAGTGTCAGTTACGGGAACAACATCAACAATACCCGCCGCATTAAGCGTAAGACCCCCACTACCCGCCAAGATGTCGGTTGTACCCGCACCAGTTGTTGTGCCGATGGTAATTACGTCGGCAGTTGCCGCCGCACCGATGTTGATGGTTTTTATACCAGTACCACCACCGCCGATTTCAACGGTTCTTGCACCCGTACCACTAGCGAACTTACATGTTCCAGTGTTTGCACCCGTAGACGAAATCTCGTATGTAGCAGTTACGGCACCTTCTAATGTAAAGTTGCCAGTACCGGTCTTCAGAGACATGGAAGACGCGCCGGTATTACTACCGATGATTATAGTATTTGCAACCGCTCCGATACCGATATTTACAAACTTGCCACTCGTTGCTCCACCGGCAATGTTAACAGTAGTCGCGCCTTCGCCAGCACCAATTTGAACACTTTGTGTTGCTGAAGAATCACCGAACGTCATCGATCCTGTTCCGGCAGTTCCACCAAGTGTGATGGTTCCGGAAGTTGTTGTGGCAAACAGATCATATTGGCTTGTAGCGGCACCATCTAATGTAAAGTTGCCAGTACCGACTTTCAAGTCAAGAGAAGATGCACCAGTAACGGAACCGATTAGTATCACATTATCAATCGCGCCTGAACCGACATTCACGGCGTTGGCTCCCGTTGCGCCAGTGGCAACGTTAACAGTGGTCGCTCCTGCTCCGACACCGAGATCAAGTTGCATCGTTGCAGAGCTTGTACCGATAACAAGATTACCAGTTTGTGCTGTACCACCAATGGTTATGATACCAGATGTCGTTGACGCGCCGATATCATAATTTGATGTCGCCGCACCGTCAAGGTTGAAATGGCCAGTACCAACTTTCAATGCCATTGAAGCCGCACCGCTAGCAGTACCAATTCGAACGACGTTAGCAACCGCACCGATAGCTATATCAACAGCCTTTGCCGATGTTGCTCCACCGGCTATTGCCACCGTGGTTGCGCCTTCGCCAGCACCAATTTGAACAATATTTGTGGCTGAAGAATCTCCAAGCGTCATTGTTCCGGTAGCTGCCGTTCCACCAATGGTGATAACACCAGATGTTGTGGACGCTCCAACGATGTAGTCGGAAGTTGCCGCACCATCAAGGCTAAAGTTACCAGTGCCGACTTTCAAGTCAAGCTGTGCCGCACCAGAAACAGAACCGATGGTAATTACATGGGCAGCCGCTCCCGTTCCGATGTTTGCTACACCGGCGCGTGTGCCGTTTAAGACGTTCAGTGTTTGTGTTCCCGCAGAACCGTTACCTGACAAGACGTTTACTGTTGAATTAGCAGCACTGGCACCGTTAGCCACGTTAATTGTTTGAGCCGCTGTGTTTGCGCCATTACCAAGAGAAACAGTGTTCCCACCAACACCTTTGGCGATATTCACCGTAGATGCACCGGCACCAGCCGCAAGTTCAAGAGTGCTTGTTGTTGAACTTGAACCGATGGTAATGGTTCCAGTTTGTGCAGCATTACCCATTGTATAAGTCGTCGCCGCAACACCATCAAATGACATGTTACCAGTTCCGGCTTTGAGAGCCAAAGAAGCCGCACCAACGGAAGAACCAACTCCAATAACGTGAGCAGCGGCAGAGTTACCAATCGAAATCACACGAGCTGTTGTTCCAAGACCCATGTTGATCGCATCAGCCGCATTGTCAGTAGCAAAATCCATCTGCCCGGCTTGCAATGATGTCGCACCACCTGAAGTCAGCGTCGTGAACGTTGCCGCCGCCGGTGTCGTCGAACCAATAGCAGGGGGCTTCGCAAAAATGAAACCAATATTTACGGCAGTTACAATTCGTGTGGCATCCGTTACCGCTTCGGCTTCCGCTTGTGTCGCAAGCTCGGCGATACCTTTCGTCGATTCCGACGCGTCGGCTGTAACACTGAGGTTGTCAGCAAAGCCTTTCGGTGTAATATATCGCGCATCGTCTGTACCAGCAATGATTTCCGCGTTTGTTGCACGCTCAACGATACCCGCAACTGTTGTTGATGCCGCCGGCGCTGTTGGAAATGTCGCCCACGCCGCCGCGTTGTAATAAAGATACACGTTTGTATCCTCGTCAAACACCATCATACCGTCTGTCGGAATGGTCTCATCCCATGCACCAGATTGATACTCATAAATGTATGTATCAGTCCACCCACCACCTGTCGAGTTACAAAGATATCTGTTGCCTTGAGTGGCTGAAGCCGCACCGACAGCCGCTTGCGCCAAGACGGAATTTTGGAAATCACTTGTACCACTAGTGCCGGAATTAAGCTTCTTCCACGTTGCCGCTGTTCCGTTGTTCGCCAACAGCATGTACGCTTCGTCTTCTGATGTGTCGATTATAATATCACCAAGCGCATAGTTAACGTATGCAGACGTTGGTGGTGTTGTTGTAAACTTTATACCGGGCGATGGCAATGTTTTGCCAAGATACGCCAAAGGCGATCCCCCATTTCTCTTTCTACCAGCCATAATCCCTCCCCAGAGATTTAATGTTATATCTAAATTGTAGTAGAAATTATTTTAATTGAAAAGAATATAATTACCGCTTTACCGCAAAAGAGGTGTTAGTGTATGTTAACTGTTTACTTTAATATACACGGGGGCATAATGAGCGATAATTTTTCAAACACCTTAAAAACAACAGATTACGACATGTTTTCTTTTAACGAAGCAAACAGACCGCTAATAAAACAGCACGTCGATAAGCTGAAAAAAGCAATACAAGAGCGGAGTCTGCTGGAAATCAACCCAATAATAGTAAACAAACAGTTGCAAGTTATGGATGGTCAACACCGTCTTGAAGCTGCAAAACAACTAGGTGTCGAAGTCTTCTATATTATCACGGAAGAAGACGATGTAATGCAGACGCTTAATATCAATTCGCGGAAATGGTCGACAAAAGATTTTCTAAGATACCATGCCACAAAAAAGACAAATAATGACTATGTTTTTTTGTGGGAAGTCTGCCAACGATATGAAGACATGGAAAGCTTTATCATGTATCTCTTAATGAGAGGTGGATTCGGATGGGATAAGTTTAAAGATGGGCGCTTCACATTGTCGATTGAACGCGACGACATACTCCCGTTGATAGATTTCGCATCTAAGATCTCTGGCATGTTAGAGCAACATCCTGAAAAAGGTGTAAAACTTGGAGCGAAGACGGTGCGTTGCGCTATCGGCGTAAAACGCCTTTTCTATTTAATACGTAAAAATAATAAAACTACTGAGGAGTTCTTAAAGCGAATCGAAACAAGAATTTTCTTCATGCCGCAATGCCATAAAGAGCGAGAATACGTGGAAGCGTTTCTGTTTCTTTACAACAGTAATCTTGCCGGAAAAAATAAAATAGTAACACACAAAGAGGTTTAATGGACGATAATACAAAAAAAATAACCTTCGAGGTCAACAAAGAAGATCACTCAAGAATAAAAGTCGAGGCCGGCAGACTTAGTGTTTCTTTAAGGCACTTCATAATGATGTGCGTAAAAGGGTATTTTGAATCACAAAAGGTATCAAAATGACGACAAACGTTAATAACAAGCGTGCGTTTATACCGATAACGATTGAAACGGTCGAAGAAGTCGACGAAACCAAAGAGCAAGACAAAAAAATCACTGATAAATCGCGCAACGTGTTCGACGAGGCTGCTCAAGAAAAGATGATGTGTGAGTTGCCAAAAGAGGAACGTTTACACCGAAGACGCAGAGAGTCGTATTTGATCATGCAAGCGCGGAAAGAAGAGATAATGCGTGCTGAAATAGCGCAAGAAAATGCTGTTATGCGCGCGTATTTTAAAAAAGTCAGAGCTAACAAGGAGCCGGAATGACGCACCTTATAAGATGGCTGCCGGCGTTGGTGATTTGGACTTTTGCAATGCCGTACCTCGGTTTTAAAACTGAAACATTTCCGAAACGGCTTCTATACGGGTTTTTGTTTTCCGTAAGTATACACACCTTCTGTTATTGCATGGATGTCTTACTAAGCATGGTGGGATTATGAAAAAGATAATTCCGCTTTTGATCATGGCGTTAACATGCTCAACGGCTTGCATTAATGCAGGGACACCGCACAAGCATCCTCAAACGGCACGACTGACACAGCAAGAACGTGATAAGATTTGGCACGAAATTCACGCATGTGTGCATTTTTCAGAAAACCATCTCCGGAAAGCTCATGCCGCCGCTAATCGCATCACGGATTGCGAAATTCGCGAGATGATAAAAAACGCCATTCAAGGGGCGCTGTTTGGCTTTGCAACCAGTGGCAATGGCTATTTTGCGCTTATGACAGGCGCATCGTTGGTCGTTGAAGAGATTGTTCGAAGTAGAGTTAAATACGCGGACAGAGTATTAAAAGAGATAAAAATCGCGCAAAGGTTCGCTACTAAAGCAGACCGCTTGCAAGAAAAATTATGGAGAGATCAATGATAAAGTTACTGTTGATGATGATGTCTTTAACGGCAGTCGTTACAGCGTGGGATTTTGATACGCCTGACGATTGGGATACTCACCCCAATAATATGGTCGCCGAAGACCCCGACAGTATACACGCGCAGATATTGCGTGGTGATAACGAAATGATTGATGAAAATTTTAACCCAAGAGACTGACAATGCGTAAACTATTATTTTTAATCATGGTGTGTTCATGCTTTCACGGCTTTGCTGACGAAGACGACGACAAAATGGCTAATGTTACCGCTGATGTTGTAGAGACACCGAGCGGCTTTACCGTGACTTATAAAGAGAACATGGAAAACTCTTTTTAGTTCGAACGCTTGTCTGGTTCCTGAACATTCATACCGTCCAACACCTGTTGTATAATAATTCCCATGCGCGAAATTGCCTCAACGTAACCACGACGTGAGCCGGAATTCTTAGCCGCGTCCAATGTCGCCTCAATAAGGCTGTCGTTAAACAATAAATTAGCGGCAGCTTTAGGTGCCATGTGTTCCAAACCGGCAACAATAAGGTGTGATGGATCAGCCGTTGTAAGAAACTTTCCAATGCTGTAGATTTTAGCACCCTGAACGGTTGCATCTAAAGCAACGACACCTGATCCAGAAGCATTTAAAAACTTCCCACCTTTGTCAAATGCATTGGCAACTTTTTGAAGTTTTTGTAACTCACTCCAACGATTCTCGCCAACAGCGTTTTTAATAACTGAAGCCGTGTTACTGTCACGTAATACGCTTGATACTCCACGGAAACTTTGACCGCCATCTCGCAACTGTGATATTTTGTTTCCAATAACGCTTTCAACGACGGCACCACGCAATTGATTCGCCTTTTCAATCCCACCGGGGACTTTTTCCAATAACGACGTGACTTCATTTAACCGCGACGGAGTTTTCAACAAGTTCGCGGCACTTTCCGGTGCCATGTCTAATATCTTTGCCGCCGTTGTCTTTCCCGCAAACATTTCACCGTGTTCTTTAATCGCTCGCTCTGCGCTGTGCCACGCATCGGTAAAACCACTGCTTCGCAATGTCGGATTAAGATTTGCCATGTCGGAAATCTCACCAGACATGTAACCGGCGGCATTTTCAATGTATTTTTCAACACCAAGAACCTCCGGCGTGCCGAGAAGGTTGTTTAAACTACGCCTCTGAGCAACCAATTCTTCAACGGTCGCACCATTTCTTCTAAATTCTTGTGCAATCGCGTTTAATCTACCGGCAACAAAACGTTCCCGTGCTGACGGCACCGGTGCCTTCGATACCTTACGCGCACCCTCCGTTAGATTGTCAATAATACCCCTAGTGTTACTTTGAATATTACCAACACCCGGAGACTCCAAAATAGACTCCGCTGTGTTATATAACCCCTTATATGCGTCTTCAGAAACGGATTTTATTGTACTTAATGTGTCTTTAGCCAAAACACCAGTTTCTGTTGCCGTCTTTGGCGCATTTTTAGATATTGAACCCATTATGGACTCATACGAATCAACGAAAGAATTGACGATTTTCGTTTTCGCAAGCTCTGGAGCTTCGCCGGCTAAAGCCGACTGACCAAGACGAGCCTCAAGACCTTGAATAAAAGAAGAGCCGCTTTTCAAGCCAACCGGAGCGTAAATGTTACGGTCTTTTAATGCCTGAGCAACATCTTTTGGCAACTCTCGTGCAGATGATGCAAGAGCGTTTGTAAACACGCGTTGAACCATCGGCAAGTTTTTATTAACCTGAGTTACATCATACAATTTACGTGCGGCAATGCCAGACCCAACGGTTGCCGCCATTGTAAACCACGGTGGCATGTCTGCATATTCCGAAGCAGCCGCAACACCAGCCTCCGCTAAAGTTCCCGCTGTTCTGCTACCGCTAGAAAAGCCACCGAAAGCCCCTGCCGAGCTAAGGAGTCCTGTTAACGCCTCGGTTGCTGATTCGGCACCAGCGAGCGTTGCAACATCCTCTTCATCAGCAATACCCAATGATACGGCAAGTCTGTTAACGCCCTCTTTTATATCTTGTGTTCTTAACGGTCTTGAAAATTCAGGGTCATTCTCTTCGGCTGTTTTGTAAACATCTTCCATAGTTTCTAAGCCTTGGTCAGCACCGGGAAGATTGGAAACACCAGAGCTAATACCTCGGTAGAGTAAATCTTGCAGATCGCCAATAGCACCAATTGGACGTGAAATAACCTCTCTAGCCGCAACACCCGCCAAACGCTTAAAAGACGTGTCTGTGCGAGGCTCAAATTGTGATGCATCTAGTGGTTTAAATCCGAGCTGTTGAGATACCGTTTTTGGTGGCTCGTCTTCACCAGATTGTTCCGCACGCATCTCTTCACGAACTTGATCTTCCTGTTTGTACCCGGAACGAACGATTTCTTCCGACTGCCGTTTCTTAACGTCATGGTCTTCTATTGGAACAAAGCCAATCTTTCTCAATTCCGACACGCGGTCGTCTTGTGATTGCTCATCCCTCTGTGGTTGCGTACCAAATGGCTGAAAACCCATATTCAACTCCATCACTGTTTAATTGTAAACATCTCTTCGTTTTCCTTGTAGACATCGATTGGGATTTGACCAATCTGTCCTGTCTGGTTATCTTCAACCAGAATATTGCCGGGGCTTATCTCGTAGTTACCTTTCTTCACAAAATCAGATTCACGTTGGTCTGAGGCAATATCACCTAAAATATTCGACTTTATTTTGTCAGTCCACTCTTGGCTCTTACCCTCTAACTTTTCATTGACCTCAGACCTTATTCTCGGATCAGATGTGTTACCGTATTTTTTAAACGCTTCGTCAATTAGGCGCTTCTTCTCAGCCTGAATGTCGGCTGTCGCCTCTTGCATCAACAAAATACCCTCGTTGGCTTTGTTGGACTTTCCAATACCCGGCATCCACGTTTTGTTTATATAATCGAACTCCCGCTCGGTTAAACGTGGGAACAAACTTGCATATTGACCCATCAACTGTGATGTCGCCTGATCTAATTGTATCTGCTCATCAGACTTAAAACCTTCTATACCTGTTGATGATGCCAGTAAACTGCGGAGATATTTTCCCGATAACAAGCCTGTTTCTGTCTTTGATAACACGGCACGCGCCGATGCAATACCACGTAAAGCTTTTTGAGCTTTCTCGCCTTCATCCCATCCCTCTTTGATGTAATCTTCCGTCAACCTTACAGCCGACTTTTGAGCCTCTTTATCACGCAGTGCCTCCGCTTCTTTGTTTGACTTCCACGTGTTAATAAGAGAGTTCGCTTCCGCTGTCGTCCTCCCAACAAATTGATTTGCCGAAATTCCTGTTTGAGCTTCATAAGATTTCGCAAAGTCTTGGCCGATAATACCTTTGTTCAAAGACGCGTTAATTTTACGAATCTCTACATCATGTGCCGCAACCTTTTGTAACTGATCCGGAGTAACACCCTCTAGCGAAGCCAAGAACTCCTCGTCGTTAGCACGATCCGGAAACAACTGCTTCGCCAACGCACGCGTTTGTGCAGACTGCGTTTTCTTAAGCTTCTGCTCAGCAAGCCCCGATTCTAAACCGGAAGCCATGCCCTCCATTGCTATACGAAGACCAGACCTTGCCTCCGGTGGCGCATCAAATATCTGTACCATTACTAACCTCCAAATAATTTACCAACAAGACTCGGAATGGCCGCAGATAATCCCTCGCCTGCCGACTTGCCAAGAGCGCCTGCCATCGGTGCCAAAGGCGACTCTTGACCTGGGGTTCTCTGCAACGCGAACGTGTCTTTGCCAAGACCAAGACCAAGGGCTTTTAACAACGATTCTATATCCGCACGCTTTTCACCACCTAAAGACCCTGCAATGCCGAGACCTTGTTGCGCACCAGAAAGCTGATTTTGTACGCCCGTTTGCTCTCCAAGCCGTAACATCTCCGCAAGTTGACCTGACAGACCCGTTTGCACATTCCCCGCTTCTCGTGCCAACGACTGATTCAACGCACTACTTTGACCACCACCAGCCGCACCAAAACGCTCCTGTATTGCCGGCAACATCTGCTCGGTAAAGTTGCGCATCGCAGGATCGGCAACGTTCTGTTGAAACGATTGTGTTGTTCGTGTCGGATCAAAACCACCTAAAGCCGGTTGCATCGCTTGTTGTAATTGTGCAAACAATGGACTTTCTGTCAACCCCGTGCCAGAGCGATTGAACGTCTCACCAATCTGAGGCGTTACAGCACCAAACAACGAGCTAATTGCCTTTTGTTGTTCCGGTGACATTGTCGGAACCTGTTCTGTCTTCGCTTTCTTCTTACCTATACCACCAAGTAATGATGATGCCGCACCGCTTATCAATGGCGCTGCTAATGCCCCAAACATAATGACCCCCTATTGTATGGACTGACCGAGATATCGGATATGCCCAAATATTGCGCCTGTCGCCTGTACGGGTATCCACCCGCGAGCGATACCACTGCCACTCGAAACGAACTCGGCATATATTGTATTATTATTCACTATCGGCACGACGTGAGTATGGTTTACGTGCTGATATGTTAAGTTCTCATCGCTACATGTTCCAACGTAAAACGGCGATCCGGAATCAAACGATGTGTATGGCAATTGCAACCGAAGATTGCCCGCGCCACCACCACCGAATGCCGACCATGAAACCGTGAACCACACATCTACCATCAACCCCTGACGGAAATACCATCCAGTTTGTGCCGTGTATGTTGGCGTTCCCGCCGTTCCCGATCCATATACCGTCGGAGTAAACTGCTCAAAGCGACCATTTACTGTCGATGCAATATCACGAAACGATGTTATAAGCTCTGTTGTGCGCTGTTCTTCATTGTCGCTTAAGAAGAAGTCCGTGTTTAATGTCATGACAACCTTCCCGCCGGTTTCGCATATATGTTGACGGCGTGGATTCTTACGTTCGCTTTGCTGATAGATGCGTCCGCTAACTGTGCATCCGAAAGTTTAATACGTAGTTGAATTACATCCGCAGTCAATCCGACATACGCACGCACCCACTCTTTCTGTCCGAAGTCCGCTGTTGAACCAACGGTTTGTGTCAACGTCGGAACATCTCCGGAATCAAAATCAGCGTAGAACTCCACAGTGAACTCAAGGTCGTCCTCACGGGTAATCAAGAAGTCAATGTAACCAATTGTAACACCTCTGCCTTGATCGGCGAACGGATTGAACCGTGGAAACGGAACGTCGAAATTGATGGCATCGCCAAGATCTGTGGACGCTTCTTCATTAAGAATGTTGTACACAAATCCGTTCGTTGATGCTGTCATCGTCAACGGGTAACCGCTTTGAAGCGCTTGATCCCCCCATAACACACCGGAAAGATCATCGAACGTTTCTGTCACGTAATCACCGAACGTCTTGTCAACGGCAGTAACCCAATCGCTGAAGCACGTCATTGTTAACGTTCCATCGGAACCGTCTTTAAAGGCGTACTTAAACCACGCGTCGTCTTCGTAATTTAAGCCAAGAATCTTGTTGTTAGCTGTCGAAACAGGTTGCGTTGGATACGCAAGCCACGACTGATCAAGACGATCCACGCGCTTCGCATAGCAACCAGAGATATAATCCAAGTCAATGTCGTATGTAAAATCAGGGATCTTATCGTCTAATGTTGCCACATCAAGACCGTCGCAAGTAAGCAAACGCGCGTCACCGACAGCCGTTACCACCTTGTCATAAACCGTAGTACCAAACGTCGACTTGCACTTTCGCGAGTAGTTGATCTGTTGCCATGAAAATGGTAATGCCGGATCGCCAGTATATCGCAACTGCCATACAGAATTTTCAAACCACACCACAAGCGTGTTCTTGACGAATGCCGCCGAAACAATCTCATCGTTGGTCGGCGCATCGTTGAAACCACCCTTTCCCGGTATCAATGAATCCCATACCGTTACGTCTCCATTCTGGCTCCAACGCACGCGTTGTGCATGGCGTGTCGTTCCGTCTTCGTATGTGTTCAATAGCAACATTCTGCCTTTGAACATGAACATCATCAGAGCTGTTTGGACGTTGTTTGACGTATCACCGTTTGTATCAAGCGTGACGTTCGCCAGTGTCGTTCCATCCCAACTCATTATGCGACCTGATGTGTTGTTATCGCAAAAATACATCTTTTTATTGTATTGCAGACCCCATATCAAGTTCGTGCTTGAAGTGATATTTCCAACATCAGTCCACGATGTGCCAGTGGTGTACTTGTACAAATCCGTTGCCGTGAACGCCAGAAGCTGATCGGCAGTTCCGCTTGATCTATTGAAATGAAAAAGACCGCGTATTGCGGCCGCTCCACCACTCGGCTGACCGAAAGATGTTACACCTGATCGTTTCGTTAAAACACCACGGCGAACATACATGTTCTCCATACCGGCAAACGCTTCATTCGGCAAAAGCCAAGGATCTACCGCTTGAACTAGACCCTCTCGGAAGTTCGATATAAGAAAGTTTTGATACGGCATCTTCCCTCCCCAGAGATTCTTCCATTCTCAATATGCTAGTAAGCTCAAGTAGCTGCTCGCCAACCTTGTCACTACTGTTACGCGCCTGTTCTGAGGCTTTCTGCGCTCCAAGTAGGCAATTATGAAACTCCATCATCATGATGACAGACCGCTTCGGTGCGCAATCACTAATTAACTTCGTTTGATTGTTGCCGTCCTCTTGCCATGTCGTCTCTAGGTAGTTCGGACACTTCGTTTTATACTGTTTCCAGTACGGACATTTCTTATCACATGTATCGTTGACCATAACCACTCCTTAATCGGCGCTGCAAATTATTCCGACTCTCGCCTTCGGTCTGTATGTTGTACCGTGACTGTGAGCTGTTCCACCGCCTGTTGATCCCGTAACTTGTGCCGATCCAGTGCCGCTAGTAGAAAAATATGTCCTAGATCCACCACCAGCACCATCGGTATAACTTCCCGTTGCGTGAGTATGCGCCGGTGTTTCTGCCGTCGTCAACGTATGATCCGGTTGCGTCCATGTTCCGGCAGTCGCCGCTCCTGTTGTGTATGTCGAACCACCTTTAATTGCCAAAAGCTCGTCGCTTGGTGTTGCATCAATCGTCCATCCGGAAGGTGCAACATCGGCGTAAATCCAAATCTTGAATGTGTTCCCGCCCGGTATTGGATCAACTATTGCCGTCCCCGCTGCTAATCGAGCGGCACCAATGCACGCCTCAATAGCTGCGTTGTTATCTCTTATGTATGCTCCACCAGCCTTTATCGTTGTCGCGTCTGCCGGCTGCGTTTTTGCCCATGCCAAAATATACCCCCCTACCAGTTCGGCAGCGGACGTTGTTCCGTCAGCGCCAAATGTTGATATCTTCCAATCTCCGCAATACGTTTCATGTATAACGGATATATACCTGCAACACGCTCATCGTCGCTAAGGTCTTCGACAATCTCAAGAGCTGTGCCGTAAGCAATAACATATCCCCACTCCTCGCGCCTTGGATAATCACCATCGGATGAGAACGCGCCCGGTCGCCTGTATGAAGCGAACTTCACAGTATACGCATCGTCAGGTGTCGGACGGAATAACAACTTCTCTTGATACCACAATACAGCCGTCGGCTGCGTTTCGTCATACGTCGTTGATTCCGGAAACTTGGAATAAAACAATGCCGGATCAAGATATAAGTCTATCGGATCGCCGGCAATCGTCCACGGAGCTTCTAGCGTGATGTAATAATCTTCGAAAATCAATGCCGTAGTTGCATCGACTTGTGTTGTTAAATCATACTCTTCTGTAGAAGCTACCGTGTCGAATGAAAAAAACGTGCTAAGCTCTAGCGGTTGCACTTCGACGGGAAAGCGGAGCTGATAATACCTGTTTATGTACGACAGCAAATCCGCGTCCGACAGTTGATTCGTACTCTTAAGACCCGTCAAAGCACGAACTTTCGTTTTAATATCAGCTAATGTCCACAATCCCAATGCCATTATGCTACCCTTACTTTTACTTCTTCTTCTTTCTCGAATTCGCCAATGATAACGCAACTGTACCGTGGTGTTTCTTCATAGACCTTTTCAAGCGATCCTTTTGAACCCTCGGACTTGAGAAACCGTGAATCACGTATTACAATGCTCTCAAGATGGTCAACAATTTCTTTCTTCAACTCAATCTCTTGACCGTCTTTAATGCGTACCGGCTCACCGTTGTATGTGAACGACGCTCCCAACTTCGGCTCGAAGATGTTTCGAAACTTGATCTTGCAATACTTAACCATCTTCTTTTCTTTCTTGAAAATCGGAACTTGCTTTGTTTTAACCACTTGCTCAACAAGAACGCGCTTGTTTTCTGAACCCGCACGCATCATCTCGTTCGCTTCCGCAAGCATCTCGTCTAACTTTTTGATCTTGTTCTTGTATTCAACCTCGATGTTTCCATCTGGTTTCTCAAAACGTTCAACGTCGATTTCTTCTTTTTTAACCATTATATTCTCCCCCAAAGAGGGAGCCGGCATTACCCGGCTCCGTTTACTTACGCTACATCACCAATATTGGTATATTGATCCGCTTGACGCGCCTCTACAAACAAGATGTCATCATTGGCACCCATGATTGTTGTTCCCAACGTAACACGGTAACTACCTGATGCGGTTACAACCTTTGAAACGTCTTCCACGGAGTTCAATGCTGAACCGGCCGCGAAAGTTGTATATCCAGTTGTATCCAAATCGATAGTGAATGTTGTTGTCGCAGGAACTGTCAGAATCTTCACAAGTTGATCGTTCAATTCGACCATGCCCCCGATATCTCTGAGGCGTATTTTATCCCCAACGCTGAAGCCGTGAGCAGCGGCAGTTGTTCCCTGCCCATTTACTGCCTGAGTGAAAGCGTTAAGTGTCGCTTTGTTAGAGGCAATCGAAACGGTTTCTAGTGGTGTGAAACCATTAGATGTCTCAATAGCTCTGTTTGTTCCTGTGTCGTCGCAGATTTCTGACAACGCATAACCCGCTGTCATATCACGATGCCAGTAGAACTTAACCTTTGTTCCGTCAGTCTCAAACTTAGTGTAGTTCCAAACTTCAACGGTATCCGGAACGAAACCGACCTCAAGCGTGTATGCTGTAGCACCCGCAGATTGGATTCGGTATTTTTCCATTCTAGCCATAATTACTCCTCCTTAGCTGTGTGTCGCTTTTAGATTGACCATGAAATTGTCATTCAAAATTCGACTAGCGTGCATGATTTTCCATCCCATCGTGGAACGTTGCTCAAGAGGATCGTCACCATGTCCTAAAGGCTTATAGATCGATGTTGACATCGCCTGATTGAGCTTGACAGTACCGTATGCATCTTTACCAACAACGAAGTTGCTGTATGTTGAACCAGACAGATAAGCAAGTGGTGATAGTACCCAACGTGTATTACCAACAGAACCCCATTCAGCATCAATAACGCCTTGTTGACCGGGATATCGATTCACTGGAATGAACTCATCGATGTTATCAAGATCATCAAGTAAATCTGTATGTGCAAGAACCCAGTATGAGCTTCTGACCGGCGCTGTACCAAACTTATTGGCACCGTCGATCATCGGCATAAAGCGCTTCGCACTTTGACCCTCAAGCGTTTTAACAACTGTTTGTATGTCAGCGTATGTCAACTCAGTAGGAGTTGAACCGTTCACACCGTTGCTACAGTTGTCTACGGACGCAGTACTCGCAAGCATGTCTCTAACAAGCTCGTCGATTGTTTCACCCATTTGTTGGCCTAAAATATCTGTCGTCTCGTTCAAGACGTTGTCTTCAACGATGTAATCCACTTTGTCTGTGAGAGTTACATAATCCGTTCTGTTACTTTCGGCTCTCTCATGCCTATTGACCGTTACCGGCGGGGGAAACTCTTCGGATTCCCCTCTCTATGTTTCCATAGAGTTCAGACTGTCGCTTCCACCTCTCGGCAGTTGGAATACTCAGTCGTTGCAGCTGCTCCTGTCGCATTAAGCTTCTTTATCTTTTGATAAAGCTCCTCACGGCGAAGTAGTTCGTTTTCAGACAATCCAAGCTTTCTATTATGTGGAGTCTCCATTTTATCGAAGAATTCCAATATAATTTCAGCGTGTTGCTTTTTCACAATCAAATACGGCATCACATTATTAATAAAGTCAGGCAAATTATTGCTCCCACTTAATGCCCAACGCCATATTGATCGTCTGTTACGAACGCGTTCTTCTCTTACATTGCTATATCCAGTTGTTTCACATAAAAGATCAGGTATCCTTCTATCAACCATACCAATAGAAAACATCGGCATGTATTTCGGATTTTTATAATTTCCACCTTTAAGGCATTTAGCCTTCGGTGAAATCCTTCTCATCATAAAACAACCTTCTCCATCAATAATACCAGCGATGTAAGACCAAAGAACCGCTTGCTGAGGGTTATCATGCATATCACACTCCTTATGTAAATCTCTTAAGTATAACATGTTTAGACTTTCCCCATTAATCAATTCCAATTTTATTACGGCAATTATGCGGCTTTACCGTACTGTTGTAGCTGAACTGTAAGATCAGTCACATCAAGCGAACTGCCCGCAGGTGTAACGCCCTCAGACAATGGTGTGGTGGCTGTCGAAATGGCTGAATAACGACGATATTTCACAGTATCGCTGTTCTTAGCCGGAAGTGTCTTTTGTTGTGCAAAAAGATTAAAAATTTGATTTCCGCGAGCGCGAGCAAGCAGCAACTTATCGTAATAAGTATCAACTGCCGGCGCGACTTCGGATGTAGTCGTCATATTAGCCATGAACCCTCCCCAGAATGAATGGCTTACCGGATGTTATTTTATGAGTTATTCTCCGTTTATGATCTTGTTGCTTTTCGCAAGGATCTCGTCGAAGCTCATATTGTCATAAAGTTTTGCTTGATTTAACGCTCCGGGCGTTCCGACCGAACTGGCACTGCCAGCCTTTCCAAGATTTGATTCGACGCGCTTTGCGTCCTTGTGTTTGGTCGTACTTGCCAACGTATCTTTGTAATACGCCTTAGAGTCTAAACAAGCTTCATAAGCGGTTAAGTATGGATTCTCCGACTTCAACACAGCTTTCTTAACACTTTCTGGCAATGTCTTGCCGTACTTGTCTATGACCTGTGACATATCTGGACGTTCCACTCTAGCTTCTAATTCGGAAATCTTTGAAAGTAATTGGTTGATCTTCGGATCGAAAGCATCCGACGCTTCCCCATAAGTCAGAATAGACCCTCTGTCTATCTCCGGCTCAGGTGGCTTCGTCAACTGTTCCAATCTTGCATTCAACGACGTGATCTGAGAACTTTGATTTCTCATTGTCTCATTAGCACGCTTCCAATTGATCTCCTGATCACTTAACTGCTTATCCTCAGTGTCGACCTGAGTGCTTACGACCTCAGAAGATTCTTGTTCCCCGCCGACTGGAACATTGGATTCATCATCCGTAACGACTTCGCCATCAATACGTGGCATATCTCCCCCTTACCTTAAAATAATTATTACAACATAACGTTATGTTGTAAAGACTTTTTTTTACTCAGTTCATAACATGTTTATAACTTTGTTGTGGTTCATAACTCGGCAGTTATGCACTGCCTATAACCAAACAATAAACATATCTTTTTAACCGTAAAACAACGGCTTACGAACATCCCCACAACGCCTTAAGAAGAAGAATAGTATATCTTTAATAATAGTATTCATCTTAACAGTGTTGGTATGTCCGCACAATCCCTCGTTATCAACGAAGAATTGCCTTCATTTCCAAAACACCCTGTCGTGTCAACGCCAAGATCCATCGGAAGTATCCACTCCGGTTCAATCAACCCACGATCCCATATAACATGCCAACACATCGCACCGATTAACTTCGGTGGCTTTCTGCTTGTGACGACGATGCCTTCGCGGATGACATTCCATAGCAACTTATCCGGCTTATGGGATATCGTGATCCAGAAGTTGTTTAACCCCTTCTCTTTGTTCGCTTCTTTAGCAACACGATATAACGTCTGTGACAACGTGACGGAACGCATCGCCTCGCGCGTTTCACCTATCTGTTGCATAAAACCTCTTGAGTTAGCCTCTCACTTAAGCCGTTCAACAGTTGCTTTCTCATATATGGTCTAATCCAAGAAAATTCTTTTCCAGACATACGTTCTTCAATAAATCTATCAATCGTTGAATCAATAGTACGTTCCAGTGTATTAACAGAACTTTTCAAATAATCGCCAATCGAGCCATTAACATTTGGTATAACGAGCGTTGCTTTTGGCTCGTCTCTTTCGATAAGATACTCAGCAATTTCCTCCACCAACATAAAATGATTATGCTCGTATTCATCCGGTGTTGATGTCGAACTCAAGACCGTTCTTTCATAACCTTCTATAAGCTGTTCTATACCCATTTTAAGACTTCCCTCCAATAAGATGCGCTATACCCATGACAACAAGACATGCTGCCAATACAGCTAAACAAACACCTACCGGTATCAACACCGGTGACCACACCCACCACCATGACCAATTAATATATCCTGTCAGTTGAAGCGCAATAAACAACAACGTCAACCACCAACAAAAACCCATACTTGAATTAACACATTGATTTTCCATAATATCCCCCTTTAAAACGTGGCGTTTAGGGTACGCCACAAACCCGGCGGAGAATACCAACTCGCCTAAATTGGTTGTACGACATCGGCTCCCTGTTGATCCGCACTAAGACCGATGCTTTCATAAGTATTTTCAATAGATGCCGACGCTTCGTCTCCGGCCTGTTCAACTTGCGTTTCTTGAGACGTTGCTTTTGCAGCCTGTTGCAACGAGAACAAAAAGTTCACGCTTTTCATAAGCTGCTCTTGTTCCATGCCCTGAATCTCAGCGGCAGCCTTAACCATGTCAAGAACGGCTTGAGATCTATTCTGAACACTTTCACTAATGCGTTCCCTAGCAAGTCCCTCGTTCGCAACAGCACGTTTCTCTTCTTCTTTCGCAAGCGCAAGCCTGTGAATTGTTTCCGCGTTTGCCAATCTTGCCGCGATTTCTTCTTGCTCGGCTTGCTTGGCTTGCATTTCTTCCATACGCTGTTTCTCTTCATCGTATGCCGCATTAAGCTCCTCACGGTTCGCAACGGGCATTGTATCGATTATAAACGACTCAGGTATGTTTATTCCCACAGACTTCGCTTGAATCGCTTGTGCGTACGCTAAACGGCGTTGTGTGTCCGTTAGCATTGTTTCTTTGATGACGCAGTCGTACTTTCCGAACTCTTGATCGAAAAACTCCGGTGTCGGCTCTTTCTCGGTAATACGCTGTATCTTCTCGGCATTGTAATTTGCCTGTGCAAGCTTGATGATTTTCTGACCCAACAGCTTCTGAGAGTACGCCAAATTGTCGAACATATCCTGAAGAGTTGTAAGCCCGTTATCAGCGCGAGACTTCGCTAGTGTGCCGCTAACTTCGGTATTGCCAGTGTCAGCAACGCCTAGTAGCTCTTCATTAGCACCGGATATCTCTATTAACTCTTTGTTGAGCATCTGTATCAATTGGAAGTCAGAAGCCGAAGCCTCGCTCGGTTGTATCTTGGTAACATCAGTGGGCTGTGAATCAATCGTTCTTTCGATAACGATACCTTGACCCGTCTTGTACAAGTCTTTCTTATTCTTTACAGAACCCTCTTTAACAATCCATCCGCTGTTAACTTGCCGATCCAGTATGTCTACGATTTTTGATCTGCGCTTGTTATATTCCTCCTGCGGATCTCGCAACGCTCTCACAACGCCTTGAATCTTATAGGCATAGTCGTCATACTCGGAATTGAAGAAGCATACCACCGGAATAAACGGATAATCATCGATGCCGTCGGGATTAACGTCGCTGCGCATAACCTCGCCTTGCAAGATGATGTGACGCTCTATCGCCGGAACAAACACCGTTTTGACATTCACCCACGGAAATTGATCTCGATACGCGCTTAACTCTTCGGCCGTTCCATCCCATATTTTCGTTTCACCAGTAATGCTGTCGATCAACAACTTCTTTTTCAACGATGTGCGCTTCCAAAACTCGTCATAAGCCAATAAGTTCGCACCGTTATCATTACGCGCGTAAGGAAGATAGCTGAACTTCGAATCTATCTGACCCTCACGGATCATATCGATATCTTTAGACTGCCCCGGAAGCAACGCCCTCGCTTCTTCGCGCGTTACATACCGACGACGGATGACATACCGGCAATCGGAAAGATCGAGATTCGTAAAGTACGGATCGAAAATAAACGAATTGAAAGGCTCTCTTGAGATGCGTATGTCGCCGTTAACAAAGTCCTTTGTGTAATCCATCCACACAGTAAGCATGTTGAAGCCCGTTATCAACGCGCCTTGAAATGCATCAGACAAAATGTTGTAACCACGCTTACGTTGCATCTCCCATAACAGCACATCAGATAACAATTGCGCCGTCGCTTGATCACTGCCCTCTACAGGCTCACATACTGATGATAAACGATTTCTACGCTGATAACCCGTTATCATCTTGATGATGACTCGTAACCTGTTGAATACGTATGCGTTACGTCCTTCACGTTTCAGCTTAGCTTTTGATTTGGCATCCCACTGGTCACCAACAAAAAACTTGAGGTCGGTATACGCCTCTGCAATGAACGAATTCAATGACATCATTGACTGTTCGTAAGATTCTGTGAACTCATCAAGAATCATTTTGTTTTTGTTTGACATGTATTACCCTCCCCAGAATAATCGTGTCTTTAATCAATCGTCCTTAATATACGGTTGTACTCTTCAAAGTCGCTGTGTTCTGAAGATTCCGGACGCGTTGTCGCAATTGCCAGATATCTGAACGCATCACTTCCATGCGACCATTTGTCGTGTACCGGACGATTCGCGTAACATTCGGTCTTTTCGTTGTACTCTTTGTGATATTGCTCTAAACACTCAACACCCTTTTTAGTACGCTTCTCGTGAAACCAACACTTTGCAAGAACCCGTCTGGCAACATCAATCCCCTCCATCAATCCGATACTTGGAACTATACGCGCCTTTATGCCAAGCTTGTATAAAACCTCTAAGCGGCTCACACCAGTACCTAACTCGCGAATCTTCGCATCATGCGGAAGCCAGAAGTCGCCGTAAATATACGATTTCTTGTTAAGCCATGTAACATAATGACTTAACGGCTCACCACTGCTTTCATAGTAGTCAATGACATGGATCTCATTGCCACAGACCTGCCACAGCCATAAACACGTCGAATCGTTCATTCCCAAATCGAAAGCAACATGTACTTTTGCAAACTGTTCGTATGGAACATTGCAGATGCGGCCTTCAATGCGCGCCATATCCATGAGGCGACCATAATAAGTACCCTCTATGCCCCTGTTGAAGGAGCAGTAATATTCTTGTTGTATCAACTCCTCGGACATACCCTCGCGGCGTTCCGCATCCATATCCTCTTCGTCAAGCACGTGCGTATCATCAATGTTCAATGACGAGACATACCAATCCGGGTTGCCAGAAGCCATCTTACAAAGATCATAAGCCCAATTCTTGCCTCGTGGTGTGAAATTGAATAACGCCCACCCTCCGTTAACACGCAAAATCGGGCGTATATAATCCCACCCGATCGGATCTTGAAGTGAAAATTCCGAGAAAATAACACCGACAGGGTTGATCCCAACGTTGTCAATGTTATCAATACCGACGACTTGCAAAATAGAACCGTTGATTAATTCGACCAACAGCTCCGAATTACTGCGCTTCGCAATCAAACATTCCGGTATGCGCTTCATGAACTTGATGCCTTCATTATCCATGCCATACCACAATGCACGCTTTCCCAACTTCGTCGTCGGGTACGTATACAAATAATAACCAACACGATCCAACATCGCGGGAACCATCACCGAAGCAAACGCCGTCAAGTCTTTACCGGCTCGGCGATGCCACACTTGGATCATTCGCCGATAACCCGCTTCATACGCTTGAACTAAAGGTACTTGGTATCCCCGTGGTTGAAATTCATGCGGTATTTTGATCCTCTTTTCCGCCATCATTCCCCTCATTGACGTTAACAGGAACAATTTTACTGGATGTACCAGCGACCTTGTTCTTCTTAACGACGCTCCCCTTTTCACTGAAACAAACACGCTCGATTACCAACTCACTGCCGGCATTCTTATCCACGTTGTCACGCTGATTAAGCATATTTTTCCCCAAAAATATCGCCATAGCAACGTTCTTTTCTGCTAATTTGAACTGCATTCTCCGTAAACTCATGCGACCGGAGTCAGAGAATTTTTTGTATGTTGAAGAAAAGTCCTCGCCATAATATTCTTTTGAACGGCGATATAAAGTGTCCGTTGAAACACCAAAAACATTGGCAATTTCTCCGTGTGTGGCGTTCAATGTGCAGAAACCCTCTAAAGAACGTCGATCCTTCTCATTGTAGAAGTCGATGTCCTTACGCGGCGCACCCATTTTCTTGGCACCAACTGATTTTGTTACCATTAAGTATCACCTCCCCAGATGAACCATTACGTAAACAATGCGATAAATACCGATCAACGATAACATCGCAATACCCCGGATCGATTTCGACACCGAAACAGCGTCTACCGTTCAAATCCGCGGCAATTAATGTCGTTCCAGACCCCAAAAATGGGTCGTAAACGATTTCCCCTTTTTTCAAGTGATTGCATATCGGCTTCGCCATGCATTCTACCGGCTTCTGAGTTGAATGTTCTGTTCGTTCGTCGGAAAAGTCGCTGCTTTTCCCAAAACAATTCAAGTTCGCAATTTCCCATACCGTTGATTGCTTTCTGCCACCACGCCATTGATGCTTCGCGCCGTTGCGGACGGCATACCAACACGGCTCGTGCTTCCAGTGATAGTCGCTTCGTGAAAGCGCAAAATGTTGCTTCACCCAAATAATGTGGGAAACAAGCTCAAAATCGCATTTTTTTACGGATACTGCAACGATGTCTGTGAACCACGAAGCGTGCCACACATACATTATATCACCCGGAAACAACGAATACGCCTCCGACCAATCAATTCTCATGTCGTTTTGAACTTTGCCAACAGCGCGCGTTCCCTTGCCGGCAACTTCTCGCCATTCGGGATCGTATTCAACACCATACGGTGGATCAGTAACCATCAGCATCGGCTTCTCATCACCAATCAGCCGAGCAACGGTATCAGCATCTGTAGCGTCTCCACATATAAGGCGATGACCACCAAGCTCGTACAAGTCACCAAGACGGCTTCGGGGGCTGTCATTTTTGACAACCGCATCATCAACTGCTTCCGATTCGTCTCCGATCTCTCCAATCGCATCAAAATCGAGTAACTCATTCTCAACAAACCCAAGATCAAGCAAGTCGTCAACATCAAAACAATTAGCCAAGACATCATAATCAAACTCCCCACCAACTTTGTTTAAAACAATATTAAGCTTCTTTACTTCGTCGTCAGACAAAGTTCTGTTCGGCACCCATACATCCAGTTCAGTAATGCCCATATCTCGGAACACGCGCGTTCTCTGATGCCCACCGATCAAAACACCGTCAACATTGACACACGGTCTGTCGATAACGCCGTACTTTTCAATGTTTTCTTTCAATTTGGCATACATGTCTTTGTTGATACGTCGCGGATTCAACTCATAATCCCGCAATTCCGAAACAAGACGCGTTTCCAATTTCCATTCGATACCAAAACTAATCATTAATCAACCTCTTCATAAGTTTGCTTAAAGATATCTTCTTTGACCGGATAGATCTCACCACGGATGCCTTTGATGATGTAATCGCCTTGCTCGGCAGTCATAACGCCTTCAAGCGTCGGAATCGAAAGCCCAACACGAAGACCGGAAAGCATCTCACCACACGGCTTGCCAGAAGAAAGCGCACCGACATCGATAAAATCACACATATCACACCACGTATCCCAACGGAGTTGCAGTGCTTCAACAACAACAGGAAGTTTCTTGTAACGTTTAATCATTTACGACCCCCAAAACCATTTTGTTGACGTCAACAAATTGGTCGAGAACACGTACACGAACCAACTCACTCATTTACGACCCCACCACGCCAACGAACCAATAAATAAAATAATAAAGCCCACATATATAACCACATTAGCCACGTCAACTCCCAACTCCGGTAGCGCCGTATCAGTAGAAACCCAATCAGAATTTTGCATCATGAAACACCCATATTGAATAAATAGCCAAAGCAAGAAGCCACCAACAATCACCGCTCATATAACCACCTTCATGTAACAATCCACAAATGACGGAACACACACATTAACCCAACTCCGTAAAGCAAGAAAAAAAATAGAAATCCAAAAAAAATTAATAATCCACAGACAAGATCTTCATTCATTCGTAACCACCATAACCAAAGTAAAAAACCAATATGACGACCGTGATAGGTTGGAAGACATGTCCTCGTTGATTGTCATTGTATATGGGGTATTACCCCCCCTTTGGATTGTCTTCTAAATTGTACCTTATCAATTTAAAATTTTAATTGCTATTATTTTATTGACGTTGGTCAAGAAGAGAACATAATACGCGTTATGTATGCGTAAACGGTATACAATATATTTCAATCCACCGGCGTGGCCGCGTTCAATAACGTTTGTTCGTATTCTATCGTAATAACTTCTTTAAAAACCCCGCAAGTTGATAGTCTTTTCTTTATTCGGGGAGCGTATAATCTTTATTTGATGGATGTGAAGTCTTTATTTGATGGCTGTGAAGTCTTTATTTGATGGCTGTTCCAACAGCTTTGGCTGTTTTTCTTTGCCACCGATTCCGGTCAACGTAAAGCAAAAGCCATTGAATTAAGCCAATGTAAGGCAATTGAATTAAGCCAATGTAAAGCAAAGAAGCCATTGAATTAAGCCAATGTAAAGCAAAGAAGCAATTGAATTAAGCCAATGTAAAGCAAGGCAATCAAGGCAAGCAATCAAGGCAACGCAAGCGGTTGAAGTAAAGCTGGTGGTCTGTAAATTGTTGGTGGCTATGAATTGACGTACCGGTTTGAAGAAGTTGTTGGCGATTCCCTTAAGTTGTCGCCGCAATACCCGTTCTTGACGGGGCGCTAAGCCAATTGAACGCGCGTTACTCGCGTTCCTTGGCGCGCATTGCGCCTACCGGCTTTAATGCTTTTACTTATTATATGCGATATTTGGATCTTGTCAAGTATTATTTTTAATACGTTTTGTAAGTTGCTGTATATATTAACGTTGGAACGTAAACTTTTTTATTGTTGCCCTCAATTATTCAACCTCTTGTTTTGGGCGTTAAAATAAAACCTTTACACGTAACTAGTTGATATAACCGTAGTTATGTTGCGGTTCACACGCTATTGTGAGGGCACTTTCGTTGTAAGCCATTATTATTTAATCTTTTATGAAATAAACCTTGTTAGAAATTACGTTATCGGGTATAATTGTGTTCAATAACACGAATAACAATAACGAAAGGTAATAGCATGAAAAGAACACTAGATGTAGAGCAAGAGGATGAATTGTTTGATATACTACTAAATACAATGAACTTTTGTGGAAATACTATTGAAGCTGTAAAGGCGTTTTGCCAAGAAAACAACATTGATTATTCAAGTAGTCACGTAAAAGAGCAGACTGAAAATGTCCGTTGCGACGCAAGTTTTTCTTTTTATGTAAACAACAAAGGGCAATAACATGAACGATATACTTAAAGATAACAATTGGGAAAGCTACCCGGAAGTTTATAGCAAGTTGCGCGCGCTTGAACAAGCCGGCGTTAAAATACACAAATTAATTTTTAAAAATTGTTCAACTAAGCAAGTTTTTGACTTTTGGGTGGACGCAATTGAAAGTTACGTTGACGCGCATTTTGATAATAATACAATTGAAAGTAACTTTGGAATAACCATTAACGCCGTTGAAGCAATAAGAGGCCAATACCATTATGACGACGACGATGCTCGGGAATACATTTTAACCCCTTTTCTTGACATGATAGTTGAGGGAGGACACTATATAGAGCTTGCAAACGAGGGGTTCCGTTGGTTTGTTGAACTTGACGAACTTGAAGACGCGTTAAACAATTTATTCGATTAAGTCTCCAGCCGGCGCGTAAAACTTGCGCGCCGTTATGTTTACTTAACAACAAAAGGCAATAACATGAATAAATTATGGCATGATAAATACTTTAATTTCCGAGATTATCTTGAGCTGTCGCAAGACGATTATCGTAAAAAGATAAAATCATTACTACTTAAGCATACCTCTAATTTTGCAAGACAGCAATCGAAAGAATCGCAAGCAACATTTTTTGGATGCATTAAACAGCTTAACAACATAGCGCGAAACAATAATTGGACTTATACTCTTTTTCCGGATTCTTGCCCGTATTCTATGGATTTTGCTTTTTACAATAAAGACGGTGATTTTATGTTTCATGGCGGATTAATCTTGCATGGTCTATGTGAGACCTTTAGCGTACAACTAGAAACAAAACCATTTATTAATTGGTCACTTCATACTTAACAACAAAAGGCAATAACATGAAAGATATACTTAAAGACAATAATTTTGAGCAGTACCCCATAGTTTATAATCGCTTGAGTGAATTAAAAAGAATTGGGGTTAACTTAAACGATTTTCTTGCAAAGAGCGTACCTCTTTTACATGACAGAGACTTTTGGCAAGAGGCCGTTGATGATTTTGTTGAAGCAAACTTTGAAAACAACAGCTCAATTGAAGTTGATATCGTTGAAGCGGTACAAAGACAGTACCCACTTTCACACAAACTAACGAAAAGCCTTATGATCGATCCATACGTTGAAGAGCTTGTTATAAGGGGCGTTTTAGTAGAACTTGAATTCAAAGGGGACTTATTCCACATCTATTTAGATAGATTAGAACTATTCTTAGATAATATGTTTGCTTAAGTTCCCATGCGGTACGTAATAACTTGCGTATCGCAATGATTACTTAACAAAAGGAAATAACATGAAAAACAAATTAGTCACACACTTTCAAAAACTTGGAAATAGCAACTGCATTGTTATACCAAAACCAATAATAAAGCTCCTCGGAATTGACCTTTCGCAAGATATACTGGTACAAACTGACGGGGAGAAATTAATCATAACACCAAACTTTAAAACTAACCAATAAGGAGTTAAAAATGGATAAAAACAAGATAACCGTATACATCGAAAACAGTAAATTCGATGGTAATGAAGCAGAGGTAATAAAGCTTTTAGAAAAGGCAAGCTTACACGATTGCAACTTTAGTAACCGAGACTTTTCCGTTGAAAAGAACGATTTTACATACGTTGAGTGTGAAGACGAGATGCTCGGAAAGATTATATTAAACGATGTCAACGACATAATTATGTAACAAGCAATTTACTGCCGCACAGGTAGAAAACAAAAGGCAATAACATGAAAGAAAAAACATACAAAACATACATCTTCTCTGAACTGGAGGAGAAGGTACAAGAAGACCTTATTCAAGAGTTCCGAAACGTAAACGTTGAGTGCGATTTTTGGTATGAGTACGTAGTTGAAGGCTTTATTGAAGATATGAAAGATTATGGTTTTGACATTGAAAGTAAGGATATACAATTTTCCGGCTTTGGACATCAAAGCGACGGCGCAAGCTTTGAATGCTCGTATATTAATTTGCGAAAGTACATTGACGATATGAACGCAACATCTCGCGACGATTATTTGCAAATACTTGAAGATAAAAACGTTCACGATGTTTATTTTACAATCGGACGTTCAACGTCGAATTATTGTCACAGTAATACAATGCATTGCAATAGTGACTGGTTTGTTGACCTTCCGTATCAAACGAAAGAAGAAAACATTAAGTATGATTATGTACAAACGGTTTTAAACGAACTTGAAGAGCATATCCAAGAATTCGCACGTGACAGGGCGCAAGACTTATATATTGCACTACGCGACGAGCATGACAACATGACAAGCGACGAAATGGTTATTGAATTCCTTGTAGCCAATGAATACGGGTTCTTTGAAGACGGGAGGATGGCATAATGCTTAATACAAATACACTTTCTATGGAGGCGTACTGCGCGATAAGAGAGCTTGACGATTCTTTCGTTGGAACGCACAAATATATCGGTATTGCATGGTTTTGGAATTATGAATACAGGAATTCATTAAGAGGCGCAAGTTATTATCGCCGGCGCTTAGTGCATAAAGCTTTATTAGCCGACGGATTAAACCTTGGTGGCAAGTCAGAGGAGCATAGATGTATAATCGAAAGAATAGCAGGTTTTAACTAGAAACAAAGGAGGCACCATGTATATACCATCAGTTGTATTAATTATACTATTTTTAATGTGGTCAAGTAAAGACTGACAATAAACGATAACAATAAGGAGCGTTAATGGATACAGAAATAATCGCGGCGTTAGACCTGTTTATACAAGGGTTACGCGATATGAACAAAGCAATGGTGTTAATTAAAAAAAGCAATAAAAGCATAGATCCTTTTGTAAAAACTATCGGTAAATTTCTTTGTCATATGGCTATAGAATCCGCAGAAACACGAGAGGGCGCAAAAAAAATGCTTGAGGATCTATTGGTAGATTCGTTTGTGGATTCGTGGGAACATATTAGATCTGAGAAGGAGACAAAATGAGCGCTGAAGATTCTATTGAAAAAATGAAGATGCGAGTTGAGTGGTCTGTTGAAGACCTAAAAAAACAGTTTCCAATGCTGCCTCTTTCCGGTATTGAAACACTTGTCAGGTATCGTGATAATGGATGTCCTGCCGGTTCCTTTACCGAGGCGCTGTTAACCAACGACCTCATGGGAGCGTTTGGTAAAGCAGATTGCCACAATAAACGCGTTATTTGTGACTATTGCGTTCTGATTTACAACTATATGCCCGCCGGATGTCATGGCAACGTTGAAATATACGAACAGTGGATTAAAAACGGCGGGGCTAAAGGGCTTTATGGAGAATAATCATTATGAAGAAGAGATAAACAAGGCTATTACGGAAGAAAAGAAGTTCTTAAGAAGTTGCTTTTGTCATTGTTGCCTCTACATTGGATTGTTCCTTCTTTTCTTTTATCGTGACGCTTACGGAAGTGAACTGTGGTTGTTTTCCAGATTGACATGGCTATTAAATGCGGTTGCTTTTGGAGGGAGTTGCTTCTTTGCCTATGATTCGTCGCGGAGATTAAAGTTTTACAAGACAATACTGGAAGAAATTAGAGCTTTAAGTGACCTTAAAAAAACTACTGATAAACTAATAGAAAAAATAGAGTGGAGAGCATGGACACCAAAATAAACCTTAAGTTACGATGCCAGCGCTATAGCCACCATCTGCTATACTTCCCACCTCCGGTGCTTGTAAATGACACTGGCATTGTGGAAAAATCTGCGCATTCGTTGGACGCAATACTTGCGTATGTTGACAAGAATCGGTTCCGGTACAGCGCTCGGAACTCGCAAGTTCTTGACAGTGAGCAACTAATAAAACATTATAAGAGGTAAAGACATGAAAAAAATAGACAATGAAAAAATACTCGATGAAATGAGTAAATCAATTTTTAATGCGTTTTACAGTTACATCAATAAAAAAGAAAACCTGCTGCCGTTAGCTGACGTATTAATGAATTATATCTGGCAAGCTGCCGCACGCGTTACCGAGTCTAAAGCTGACGCAAAAGCAATCGTTATCCATTTGTTAAAGGCTACTATGGAGGAGAGCGAGGGGCGATGTACTGGATGTGGGAAATTAATGGAAGAAGAAGAGGAAAATAAAGAAGGTAAAAAATGAAAAATCAACTTGAGAACTTTAAAAACACGGCAATGGTTGAGGGATCACTCTCTAATTGCACGCTGCAAGCTTACGAGACCGACATTGTGAAGTTTATAAACTTCTTGCCGGAAGAGAAGGCATGGAACGCCGTCACACAAAAAAACGTCATTGACTTTCTTGGGGTTATGCACAGTCACGGTTATGCAAATGCGACGATAACACGGACGTTTCACTCTCTTAAAAGCTTCTTTAAGTATCTACTTAAGAACGATCTTGTAGACAAAGATCCAACACAATTTATTCAACGAAAAAACAACTGTACAAAGATTCCTGACGTGCTGACGATACCGGAAGTGCAAGCCATGATGTTTCACGCTTCTATAGATAACAGCGCGGCGCGCGACGTTGCGTTGTTGGAGTTGCTATATTCTAACGGCCTCCGAGTTTCGGAGTTATGCGCAATCAAACTGAGCGACATACAGGGCGATTCTATACGTATACACGGCAAGGGCAACAAAGAGCGTATCGTCCCGCTGACGGTTAAAACAAAACTGGCAATCCAGAAATACATTGATAGCATAGAGAACCGTCCCTCTGACTTGCTGTTCTTGAACCGTGTTGGCAAGCCACTGGATCGTGTCGCTGCGTATCGAATCGTTAAAAAGCATTCTTTTAATGCCGGCATTATGAAGAGCGTGTCACCACACACGTTACGGCACTCTCTTGCTACGCACTTGCTTGATCGTGGTGCCGATATACGCGTTATACAATCGATTCTCGGTCACTCCGACATACGAAGCACTGCTCACTACTCGCAAGTGAGTACGCATCTTATTAAACAGGCGTTTAACGAATATCACCCAAACATCGAGG